>Ga0316204_10005732_pt1 | contig 20074 bp, 15 predicted proteins | sample 6monrhotite_MG_2_FD_205661 | JGI IMG/M metagenome (GOLD analysis project Ga0316204, IMG submission 205661) | Microbial mat bacterial communities from mineral coupon in-situ incubated in ocean water Damariscotta River, Maine, United States -... | ecosystem: Environmental > Aquatic > Marine >...
ACCTGAAACCCGTCGAAGCTGAAATTTCCAACCGGGACCCACAGGGTATTCTCTGGTCGCAGAACCACAATGCCTGCTGCGCCTTGCGCAAGGTGGCCCCCTTGCAGACGGCACTGGCAGGCTATGAGGCCTGGTTCACCGGAAGGCGGCGGGACCAGAGCGATACCCGACAGGTCCTGCCCCGCTTCGAAGCGGCAGACGGACGCATCAAGGTCAATGCCCTGGCCAACTGGACCCATGAAATGGTCGAGGATTATTTCACGGAATTCCAACTGCCAAAACATCCCCTTGAGGCTGACGGATTTCTGTCTATCGGCTGCATGACTTGCACAGACCGTGTCGCCGCAGGCGAAGACCCGCGCGCCGGGCGCTGGCGTGGCACCGACAAAACAGAATGCGGCATTCATCTTGCCGTCACTGAATTCAATGATATCGGACAAGACATATGAACCACCTCGACGCCCTTGAGAGCGAAAGCATCTACATCCTTCGCGAAGCGCGAAACCGTTTCGAAAAACTGGCCATGCTGTGGTCTTTGGGCAAGGACAGCAATGTCATGATCAAGCTGGCCCAGAAAGCTTTTCTGGGTCAGGTCCCTTTTCCGGTTGCACACCTGGATACCGGCAAGGAATTCCCGGAAACTTATGCCTTCCGCGAACAATATACAAAAGAATGGCAACTGGACCTGATTGACGATGACTGCCCCCCCATTGAAGACGTTGATATCGATCTGGAGCCAGCTTCCCGTTTCGCTGCCCGCAAAAGCCTGGGCCTGAAGCAGGCCATTGAACGCTACGGATTTGAGGCCCTGATCACCGGCATCCGGCGTGACGAACAGGCAACACGTGCCAAAGAACGGGTTTTCAGCCCACGTGGTGAAGACGGTGCCTGGGACTTTCGCGACCAGCCCCCGGAAATGTGGAACCACTACAACACCGACTTTGCACCGGATACACATGTCCGGGTACATCCGCTGTTGCATTGGACTGAAGTCGATATCTGGCGCTACATCCAGCGGGAAAACATCCCTGTTGTGCCGCTGTATTTTGCCCGCGATGGCAAACGGTTCCGGTCACTGGGAGAAGAAGGCATCACTTTCCCCATCGACAGTGAGGCCACAACCCTGGATCAAATCATTGAGGAACTGGAAGCCACCCGGGCCCCGGAGCGAGCCGGACGCGCCATGGATCATGAATCAGAAGATGCCTTTGAACGCCTGCGGGCGCACGGCTACCTGTAAGGATTATAGAAAATGAATATCACTGTCAGCGCTGCCGAAACATCGGCGGACAACCTTACCCCCTTGCCCATCGTCATCGTCGGACATGTTGACCACGGCAAATCCACGCTTGTTGGCCGCTTGCTGCACGACACTGACAATCTGGCACATGGCAAGGTCGAAGAGCTCAAAACTCAGGCAGAACGACGGGGTGTGCCGTTTGAATGGTCTTTTGTCATGGATGCCCTGCAGGTTGAACGCGACCAGGGCATTACTGTGGATACGACACGCATCTGGTTCAAAACACCTGCCCGGCGCTACGTCATTATTGATGCACCGGGGCACAAGGCGTTTTTGAAAAACATGGTCACCGGCGCCACTGCTGCCGATGCGGCCCTGCTGGTTATCGACGCCGAACAGGGTGTCTCAGAACAGACCCGGCGACATGCCTTTTTGTTACATCTGCTGGGGGTGCCGCAGGTCAGCGTGATTGTCAACAAGATGGACCTCGTGGACCATGACGAGAACAGGTTCAACAAGGTCGATGCCGAAATCCGCACCTACCTGAAGGACCTTGGCATCACCCCCAAAGCTGTTATTCCCGTCTCTGCCCGCGACGGCAGCAACGTCGCCTGCAAACATTCGCCGTTTCTGGACTGGTGGCAAGGTGACAGTGTGGTATCCGCCCTCGACAGTTTCACGTCGCAGGTCACCCCCACAGATCAGGCCTTGCGGTTCCCCGTCCAGGATATCTATCGTCAGGACGACCGGCGCTATCTGGTGGGGCGCATTACCAGTGGTCTGGTCCGTGTCGGAGATACCTTGCAGTTTTCGCCGGGCGGCCAGACGGCCCGTGTCCAATCCATTGTTGACCCGGGCCAGCCCACCAGTCTGACTGCGGCAGCCGGACAATCCATCGCCTTGACCCTGGATGAAGAAATATTTGTCGAACGCGGCCACATTGCCAGCCACACCGACGCCACACCCACTGAAACCAACACAGTAGATGTACGCCTGTTCTGGCTCGACAATTCCCCACTGGGCATCGGGGATCGCCTGAAGCTGAAACTGGGCACAGCCGAGCACACCGTCAGCGTCGAAGACATAAAACGTGTCATAGACGTGGAAACTCTGGCACCTGATACAAACAGTCCGGAAATCACACACAACGCCATTGCCGATGTCACCCTGCGCAGCCGCTCGCGCATGGCGCTGGATGCCTTTGGCCAGCATCGATCAACCGGACGCGGTGTGCTTGTCAGGGACTATCGCGTAGTTGGTGGCTGCGTCATCGAAGGTGCCACGGATATGGCGGCGGCCCGTCACCTGACCTCTGTGGATCAGACAGTTACGATCGAAGAACGTCAGCAAGCCAACGGTCATGCCGGGGGGGTGCTGTGGCTGACGGGTCTTTCCGGGTCCGGGAAATCAACTCTGGCCATGGCCCTGCAGCGCACCCTGTTTGAACGGGGGAACCAGGTTTATGTGCTGGATGGCGACAATGTTCGCCAGGGCCTGAATAATGATCTGGGGTTTGGAGCCGATGACCGGGCAGAGAACATCCGCCGTATCGCCGAGGTCGCCAACCTGTTTGCCGACGCTGGTTTTATTGTCGTCACCTCCTTTATTTCGCCCTACCGGGAAGATCGTGACAATGCCCGCGCCATCATCGGCGACAAATTTCGCGAAGTGTTTGTAAAGGCCAGTCTGGCAACCTGTGAACAACGCGACCCCAAAGGTCTTTACATCAAGGCCAGAGCCGGTGAAATTCCTGAGTTCACCGGCATCAGCGCCCCTTATGAAGAACCGGCATCACCGGAACTGATTGTCGATACTGAAAAACAGTCTCTTGAAGCCGCTGCTGCGGAGGTTCTGGCTGATATTGATGCCGCTGGCATCCGGACCAGCGGTGTACAAAGAAAAGCAGGCTGAGGAAAGATCAGCTGTTCAGACCAGATGCGCTATATATCCCCGCGCATAAGTGGCCCCTGCAACACCCGAGCCAGCAGCGTGAATAACACTGCGGCACCAATAATGCTGCCCAGGACATAGCCCATAACGGTTGTTGACCACGACCCCCAGAGCAAAGGGATCAAAAAGATCGCAACCACTCCGCAGAGCGTTTGCATCAGACGCAGGAACTTGAGAAAGCGCAAATAATTACCGGTCGGCCGGGTGTGGATTTTACCCTCAGGCTTTTCTGTATCCGGAATGCCCGTGGCAGGCGATGACTGTTCTTCGTTCATGGCAACTCAATTGGGGGCTGATTGCGCCTCTTTCAAGGCAGGTGTGATGGAACTAAAGTCTGTTTTCTGCGCCTGGTCCAGCAGGGAAGCAACTTGGGCCAGGGCTTCGTCATTGTTTTTATCCTTGCCCAGCACTGCCAGTACTCGCGCCCGGCGGATGATCATGTCCATCCAGGGCAAGGGTTGTTCAGAAGTATAGTCCTGTGCAGCATCGGCAATTTTTTCGGCGCCGTCCCAGTTGCCAACAGTCAACATGGCGTCCATGGCGTTACGGTAGAACCACAGATAATTGTGCCCGACACAGCCACCTTCCAGTACGGCCATGCCTTCAGCCACAATTTCCCGTCGTTCGGTTTCATCGTCGGTGGCCAGGGCCAGGGCCCCCATGGCCAGTGGCCCGGCAAAAAGAACACCGGTTTCACGGCTCGTGGCAACCGCCTGACGGGCGATTTTAATGGCCTCGCCCCTGTTTCCCTTCACCAGATCGACCTGGGCGAGAATTGCCTGGTTAACCGGCTCGAACCGTCGCGCACCAATGCGCCTGGCTATTTCCAGCGCCTTTTCACATTGTTCCTGTGCACCCGCATAATCCCCAAGATCAAACAGCACTTTCCCGCCACAACTGCCCCGCGCCACCATTTCGGCACGGCTGTTGCCCGCCGCTTCTGCCTGGCTTGCGGCATCGAAGATATTCTTGCGCGCATCCTCCAGTTCCAGCATGTAAATCTGTGCATGGCCGTACATGGCCCGGTTCACCGGCTCCAGTTGCTTCAGTCCATGGCGTTCAATAACATCCAGACAATCGTGGTAGCGGTCTCGTGCGGTCTGCAGATGTCCACGCATGAACCAGGCATCGCCCAAGCCACTGAAAGCCCGAGCCTCCATTTCCGGCGAAGCCGCCGCGCGGGCCAGCTTCTGTGCGGCTTCGTGCTCTTTCAGGCAGCCGTCAATGTTCCCCATGGGAAAATAGATATTCCCCCGCATGTAATGAATGCGCGCCTGCGACGCTTCATCACTGCCTGCGATGGCAATGACCTCGGCCCTATCAAGGGCTTCCAGGGCTTCGGGGTAGCGGTCCAGAATTCTCAACCCTGCCACCAGCTCCAGCAACAAAGGCATTTCGAGGGATGCGCGTTGACCTGTATCTTCAATCAGAGACGCCGCTTCCAACCCGTTTTCCAGGTGGCCAACGGCTTCGGCGCTGGCCCATCGGTCATTGGCATTGTGGGCGGCCTCCTGCCACAAAGGCACGGCCTTCTCTGCCACACGGGCGCGGGAAAAATGGTGCGCCAGAACCTCAGGGGCGACGGAACCATCCCTTGTCCGCCGGGCGGCCAGGGCGTTGGCAATATCCAGGTGCACACGCTGTCGCCGCGCCCGCAAAAGAGATTCGCTTGCTGTGTCCTGAACCAGGGCATGTTTGAACTGATAGGTCGCTGAGGGCGGCAGGCTGCGACGCACGATCAGGTCGGCTTCGATCAGCTGATCCAGCGCCGCGCGCAACTCCGGCAAGTTCTGGCCGCACACCTCGGCCAGAATATCTTCATCGAACTGACGCCCGATCACGGCAGCGATCTGGGCAATCTCCTTGACCGGCGCCATTCGATCAAGGCGGGCCATCAGACTGTCATGCAGAGACGCTGGAATCTCAATACCCTTCATCGTTCCGGCCATGACATAGCCGTCAGCTGTTTTTTCCAGAGCCCCGGATTCAAGCACGGTCCTCGTCAGTTCCTCGACAAACAAAGGCACCCCATCTGTTCGCTCGACAATCTGGTCAACCACTGCGGCGGGGAAATCAACGCCATCGACGATGCCACGAACCAGCGCCTCGCTGTCTGCGCGACTGAGACGATTGAGGGTGAATGTGGTGACGTGTGGATGCCCAAGCCACGGGGGCTGATAGTCTGGTCGGGTGCTCAGAAGCAGCATAAGTCTTTGTGAGCGCAGACGCTCTATCAGCAGGCTGCAGAATTCCTGGGTCGACGGGTCAATCCAGTGAACATCCTCACCAATCATGATCATCGGGCGTTGGCGGGTCTGGGCTTCAAGCAGGGCCAGCAAAGCCTCCCAGACCAAACGGCGCTGTTGTTCGGGACTGCCTTCGCGGTGTTCGGCAGGCAATGCCGTTCCGTCGATCAATACTGAGGCAACAAAGGGTACCACCTGGTCCGGCTCCAAACCCGCTGCGGTTACAAATTCGGTCAGCTTGTCCAGACGTTCGCCAGAGCTGTCAGTTCGTTCAATCCCGATAACCTGCTCGAGACAACCGAGGATCGGATAAAGGGCGGTATTGGTATGAAAAGGCGAACAGGACAGGAAAATGGTGCCATGATCCTCACCTTCGATACGTCGCGAGAAAGCTTCGACGATACGGGATTTACCGACACCGGCTTCGCCGCACAGCATGACCACCTGGCCTTCGCCGGATTTGGTTTGCCGCCAGCGCCCCATCAACAGGGCGATCTCCTCTTCCCGACCGACCAGCGGGCTAAGCCCGGCCTCTGTGGTCGCCTCAAAACGACTGGTGGTCTTACTGATGCCCGTCACCCGCCAGGCAGTTTCCGGTTCCGCAATCCCTTTCATGGTTTGCTTGCCAAGGTCTTCATAGTCAAAAAAGCCAGCTGTCAGGCGATGAGTACGGTTACTAATGACAACCGTATCCGGTGCCGCCAGCCCTTGCAGACGGGCTGCCAGATTTGGCGTTACGCCCAGCACCACACGTTCTTCAGAAGCACCTTCGCCGATAAGATCGCCAGCCACGACAACGCCTGTCGCAACACCGATACGGACATGCAGTTTCAGACCGGGTAAAATCGTCAGCCGACCAACCCGGTCGATAATCTTCAGTCCGGCATGAACCGCGCGTTCCGGATCATCTTCATGGGCATGGGGGTATCCAAAATAAACCAGAATGCCATCCCCCATATAACGGGCGATGAAGCCGTCCCAGTTTTCAATCTCTGCCGCGGCAGCAGTCTGGTAGGCGGCGATGACATCACGCAGGTCTTCCGGGTCCAGTTGTTCTGATAATTCAGTGGATCCGGCCAGATCGCAGAACATGACGGTCAGATGACGGCGCTCGGCGTTACTTTCAGACCGGGTCGGCGGTTTTTGAGATTTTTCACTTGCCGGAACGACCGGAGAGCCGGCGTCCTTACGGACATCAAAGCCGCAATGGCCACAAAAATTGTTGTCTGGTGTGACTTCGTTGCCGCAGGACGGGCACCCTTCAGGCAGGCGTGATCCACAGCTGCCACAAAACCTGTTCCCGGACGGGTTTTCGCTGGCACAGGAAGGACATTTCATTTCCCCACCCGCCGCACCGTCATTCGTTCCCCTGTTTTCCACCAAACGTCTAGTTGCCCTCCGTGCAGGTCGGATGCGCCTGCACCAGCCCCCAGCCATAGACACTGTCACGTCCCCGACGCCCCAGGTCAATGGTCTGCCGTCTCATGGCACGTCGGAAAATCTCAGGATCCGCCCGCCGCCCCCTCGCGACATGAAGTCCGGCGAGAACAGATATAAAAGGTGCCGCGTAGGACGTCCCGCTTCCCATATGACCGGATGGCCCGACCGGCACCCAGATATTTTCACCCGGTGCTGCAAAGTCGACGTAGCGCCCTTGATTGGCTTTGGCAAGTATTCTGTTTCGTTTGCCAACCGCTGTTACCGCGACCACATCGCGGTACGCTGCCGGGTAGGCCGAGGTATTTTTCACGCCCCAGTTTCCAACGGAGGCAACAAGTATCATACCCGACCGCCGCGCTTTTTTCAGAGCCAGGGAAATTGTTTTATTGTCCGCACCGGCAATGCTCAGATTAACGACTTTAACATTGTTGCTGATCAGCCAGTCCATGGCCTTGAGCAAGCCTCCACTGTTGCCAACGATTTGATCGTTGCGATCAATTTCGAACATACTGGCTGCGAACAGTTGGGCACCCGGCAACAATCCCGACCAGCCATTGCGTGCAGGCTTGCCGATCAGCAAGGCCGCGATGGAGGTACCATGTTCCGTTGATGCCGGATTGCGGCTTTTGTCATGGAAGGATCGGTAGACGATGTTCTGTCCCTTGAGCGCCGGATTTGTGACGTCCACCGCACTATCAATCAGGCCGATACGCACGCCCTTGCCACAGTCAGAAGGAACCTTGGACCAACCCGCTACGCGTCTCGGGAACCCTAGCCGGCCGTTAATCGCAGAAAGATCGTAGCGATGGTTGGCGTCGACGGTCATGGAAGGGTAGTGAGAGGCAAGGTCGCGGATGGTATCGCGGACGGATTTCCCGGCAGGCAATTTCAGCCGCAAGACGTCCAGGTCAAGTTGTTTGTTTCGGATTCGTTCGATGAGTTTGAGATTCCGGCTTGCCATATCGGCCTGGAAACTGCGCGGTGCACCGGCAACAAGAATTTCGCCGGGTTCAAAATCATCGGCAGGAACAGGGCGTCCGCCGCGACCGCTGAATTCATTGCGCGCGGCAGGACGATCAATCCTGGTGCCGCTTTTGCTTCTGTCTTTGAGTAAGCGTTCGGTTTTGCTGCCCCGGTCATAGGAGCGCACCTTGACGTCCGCTACAGCGGTTACTGCGAAGCTAAAACAGACCGCGACAGCAATCGTCAACACCGCAGTATTGCGCTTTGTTCGTGAACGAGAAATCACGCCTTGTGGTGTATTTTTAAGTCCCGGACAGACTTCAGACATGTGAACGCATTCTGGAAAATAAATGTCAGAAAGAATATTATACAGGAAAACCCGTAATTTTGCGACAAATGAAATCATCACACCTCCATCCCGCGCACGTCATGTGCGGAAAACAGAACTAGCCGTTGAATTCAAGCGGCAACGTTACACGAAAACAGCTGCCTGCCCCCTCTTTTCCTTCCAGAGAAATCCGGCCGCCCAGTTGCTCGACAAAATCCCGGCAAACCTGCAGACCAAGGCCTGTCCCTGTTTCCCCTCGGGTTCCCGCAGTGAAGTTCATGCCTTCAAGGGAAAAGACATCATCAAACTGGTCCGGCGACAATCCGATGCCAGTATCGGAGACTTCAATGATCGCCTGATCGCCCTCTGCCCGGACGACAAGTTCAATAGTGCCACCTTCCGGGGTGAACTTGATTGCGTTGCTCAACAGGTTTCGCAATATCACAGCGACCATATTGGCATCCGTTCTCGCGACGACAGCGTTGAACCGGCTGACGATCTCAATCGTTTTTTGACGGGCAGAAGCCAGAAACAGATCCCTGACTTCGGCCGCCACAAGATCCAGCTCAACGTCTACAGGCTCCACAGAAGCGCCATCCATCTGCCGTCGGGACCATTCCAGAAGGCTGGCCAGCAACTGATGTAACCCGGTAGCAGATTCATTAATGGCCCCGGCGGCTTCAACCATTTTTTCTGTTGTCATTTGTCCGGCCCGCTTTTTCAGCAAGCTGGAATAGCCGATGATCGCATTGAAGGGTCCCAACAGATCGTGGGCAAGAATAGAGAACAGCCGGTCCTTGCTTTCGTTCTGTCTAACGGATGCGGCACGGGCCTTGTCCAGATCAGATGTTAACCTCTCAAGATCACTTTTCTGCTTTTCCAGTTCCGCTTCCCGGTGCTGCAAGCGATCAATCTGGTCCTGTAGCTGCTTTTGCGTCTCCCGCAGATCATCTTCTGTTTTTTTCAGGCCGGATACATCGGTAAAAGTTGAAACAGAGCCAAAACCCTCAATGATACGGCGACGAATATAGAGCGTTTTGCCCGTCCGTGTTGTGTGCAAATCTTCAACTTCGTTGTCATAGTAAGACTGCACTTTTTTCAAATAGTCCCGAGCCAGCTTTTCCGGATCACCTGGTCCCATTTCACCACGCTGAGCATCATACAGAAGGAAATCAAGTGCCCTGGTTCCCGGCGTCCCGAACTCCGGCGGGTAGCCCCAGAGTTCCAGGAAACGATCGTTGCAGAGTTCCATCTTTTCATTGTCGGCGTCGCTCCAGATCACCACACCCTGATCGATGGCGTTCAGGGTGTTCTGCAACTGATCTGTTTTCCGGATTAGCCGGTCTTCGGTTTTCTTCAGCGAGGTCACGTCGGAATAGGTCGAAACATTCCCGAGGTCCGGCGAAATGTAATACCGAATTAACAATTCCCGGCCACTAAAGTGTGAAAAACGTTCACGCCGCCCCTGCTGGTATGATTCTGCTATATGTTTGAATCGATGTGCCACTTCCTTTTCGAAGGCAACATCACCGGTTTTGCCATACCTTTGTTCGCCTTCCAGATGATGGCGCAGCAGGGTATCTGCGGTAACACCTGGTTGGGCAAGTTCATCGGGAAATTCCCACATATCCCGAAACCGCTGATTACAGATAACCAGCAGATACTCGTCGTCCCAGACGGCAAAGCCCTGATCAATGGCCTCAACAACGTTTTCCAACAATGTCACCTTCGAGACATCGATTTGTGCTGTTCTATTTTCGGTGCTTAAGGACATACAAAATGATGAGTGTTTTATGAACTGAATGAAAGTGATACTGAGCTGGTTTTATCATCCTGAAAAGAACACTGGCCCCTTTCTCGTCTGGTGATTGCCGCCACCCCCTTAACGCAGGCTTCTGCCCACCCTGAAGCAGCTATGACTGTCGCAATAGAGATGACTATATTATAATAGTTCCAGGTAATTTTGCTGTGTGATTTATTGTCGCACTGAACCTGTAGGCCACGACTTTCCTTCCATGCCAGACCGGGGTATTTTCTTCCCCCATCCTGCCTTTTCCCCGCCCCCCGGAAACGAGAGATACCAGAATTATGAAAGCGATCCTGATTAACAAAGACGATAACGGCTATGGTGCCAGCCTGAGCGACGTGGACGAAAACGATTTGCCCGAGGGCGATGTGACCGTTCAGGTGGATTATTCCACCCTGAACTACAAGGACAGCCTGGCGATCACAGGGTCTTCGCCCGTCGTTCGCAACTTCCCCATGGTGCCGGGTATTGATCTGGCCGGATCGGTCACGGACAGCAGCCACGCCGACTTCAGTGCCGGAGACAAGGTGGTACTCAACGGCTGGGGCGTCGGCGAGGTTCACTGGGGCGGCCTGGCCCAGACAGCACGTCTGAGCGGTGACTGGCTGGTTCCCCTGCCCGACGCCTTCAATGCCAAACAGGCCATGGGCATCGGCACTGCCGGTTATACCGCCATGCTGTGTGTGATGGCGCTGGAAGATCACGGTGTAACCCCGGATCAGGGTGAAATTCTGGTCACAGGTGCCGCCGGTGGTGTGGGCAGTGTGGCGATCTCACTGCTGGCCAAACTTGGTTATACGGTTATCGCTTCAACCGGACGAACATCGGAGGCTGATTATCTGAAAGGTCTGGGTGCCAGTGACCTGATTGACCGAAACGACCTGTCAGAAGCCGGTCGCCCGCTGGCAAAAGAGCGCTGGGCCGGTGCAGTGGATGCGGTTGGCAGCCACACTTTGGCCAACATCTGCGCCAGCATGAAATATGGTGGCACCGTCGCCGCCTGTGGTCTGGCCCAGGGGTTTGATCTGCCTGCCACAGTCATGCCGTTTATTCTGCGTGGCGTCACCCTGGCCGGTGTGGACAGTGTCTATTGCCCCAAACCCCGCCGTATCGAAGCCTGGAACCGACTGGCACAGGACCTAGATATCAGTCACATCGAAATGATAATGACAGAAATCAAACTGGCAGATGCCATTGAAACCGCGGCAGACCAGATGGCCGGAAAAACCCGCGGTCGCATTGTTGTCGATGTCAACGCCTGACAACTGATCCAACCTGAACAGGGCCGTATGACCGCTGACCGGTTGTGTGGCCCTGTTACATTTTGTGAGGTTGCGAGGTAATCCCGTTTGCGACCTGAACTTCGCGGATGAAACGGACAATCTCAACGACCTGACGCTCAGTAACCTTCGGCTGAGGCGGCATGTTACCAAACGGCCAGTGATGGGCGCGGACGCCCCGCTGCACCGCCATAAAGAATGACCGATCCCCATGGTGACCGGGATTGTAAATGTTGTGGATCAGCGGTGGTCCCTTGTCGCTGCCACTGGCGTTGTCACCATGACAGGAAGCACAGTTCTCTTGAAAAGCTGTCTGCCCGGATGCGGCATGAGATGACAACTCCGGCACACGGACATCGACATGAGCCGAGCTGTTGCCCGGTCCGATCACTTTCCAGCCGATGACGCCAATCCCAAGCACGACAATGGCACCGACACCAATTTTTGGCAGATGTGACAGAACACCCATTTTCCCCTGAACTCCCTGATCCTGTTAAACCACTGTATGGCAGACATACAACATAAAGGTTCCAGCAGGAGGAAGGTCAAGGGATCAGCTTCACTGTCAGATACCACTCCCTCGCCAGGGTGATCCTTCGGGTAGACAGTCCGCGGGCACTTTGACGCGGAGTTCCCCCAGCAACAGATAAGACAGGGTCTTGCCGTGGCCATCGATGCCAAGACTGCCGTTGACCCCGCCCTCAAGGGCATCATCAATGACAAGATTGAGGGCCATAAGGCCCGGCAGTTCATACCGTTTTACCGCTGTCGCACCTTTGTGCCGAAAGATGTCCAGCACCCGCGCCTCAGTGACCTGATCCAGCAGGTACGGCCAGACTTCGGCATGATAGGGCACGACGCTTATGTTTGAACGGTTTCCCTTGTCCCCGGCCCGCCCGTGGGCGACGGCGTGCAGCGGCACTTCGATCTTACTCATGAGGTTACCTCCCGGACCTGCACGTAGGGCAGCACCTGATCCCGCCCGATCAGAACAGAGGCCGTGCTGACCTGTTCTGTCACGTACTGGCGCACCCCGCCGCCGGCTGCCGGACCAGAGCAATAAAGGCTGAGAACTTCATCGGAAACCCGCTGGGCAATCTCCCGGGAAGAACTACGCACAGCGGCCCGCACCCGATATTCGCCATCTGCCGGTAGTTCCTTCCCGGTCCGCTGACTTCCCATGTCATTGTCATGGACAGATCCTGTGCCGATGATATCCACCCGCACAGGCTCCTGTATGCCAAGGATCTGACAGCGGCGGCGCACAACAGAGGCCGCCAGTTCCGCCCGCGCCAGGGCATTGGGTCCGGCATAGGTAATCTCCCCTTCCCCCAGCCAGCCACCATCAATACTGATGGTCGCTTTCAGAGTTGATGTGGGCGGACGCCCCGCCGCGCCAGCTACCCGAACCCGATCAGGGCCAACCTCTTCCACCCTCAGGCGCGACATATCCAGCACCACGTCGGGTGTGAGGTAATTTGCCGGGTCGTGAATTTCGTACAGGGCCTGTTCAATCACTGTCGCCCGCGATACCAGTCCGCCGGTATTCTCTGCCTTGGTGATGATGATGTCACCGGCTTCATCAATTTCGGCAATGGGGAAACCAACTTCGGCCAGGTCCGGCACATCCTTGAAACCGGGATCGGCGAAGTAGGCCCCGCTGACCTGGGCACCACATTCCAGCAAATGCCCGGCCATAGTGCCCTGGGCGAGGCGGTCCAGATCATCTTCCGCCCAGCCAAATTCATGGATCAGAGGTCCCAGGGTCAGAGCTGCGTCCGTTGTCCGACCTACCAGGACCACATCAGCCCCCAACTCCAGCGCCTCGGCCACGGGCCGGGCTCCCAGATAGGCGTTGGCAGCAATGATCTCCCGGTCCGCCAGAGTTATCCCTTCAATGGTGGGCAGATTTCGAATTTCCTCAGCCTTGTGCATGGCCAGCAGATCGTCACCGGCGACAAGGGCGACGCGCAAACCGTCAATGCCCTGGTCAGCGGCCAGTTCCAGAACCCGTCTGGCCGCTCCCTCCGGGTTGGCCGCCCCCATGTTGCTGACAATACGAATACCCTGCTTTTTGGCTTCGGCCAGAACCGGTTCCAGATAATGATCCAGGTACGGTGAATAGCCTGCTTGCGGCGCATTGCGTCGAAGCCGCTGGGCGATGGCCAGGGTTCGCTCCGCCAACACCTCGAAGATCAGATAACGCGGACCATCCCTCTGTGCCAGTGTCCGGACAACCGGCCCGGCGGCATCAAAGCGGTCACCGGCAAAACCGGCACCACATCCGATATAAACTTTCTTTGTTGTCATTCGTGTTATCCGGGCGCCGCAGGAATATTGTCACTCGACTGTTTCAGACACCCACATACTTCGTCAACAGGGTGTGATCATCCCGCAGGACCTGCGCATCGACAGTTTCGCGATTGCGGCCATTTTCAATAAAAGCTACGCGATCAGCGATGGAAAGCACGGCTTCAACCCGCTGTTCAACCAGAATGATGGCCACCCCTTCGGACTTCAGACGCACAATGACCTGCCTGATCTGCTCGATCATGGAAGGCTGCAGCCCCTCCGTCGGCTCATCCAGCAAAAGCACCGAGGGCTCGATACACAAGGCCCGCGCCGTAGCCAGCATTTGTTGTTCACCCCCCGACAAGGTTTCAGCGGCCTGACCAAGGCGTTCACGCAGACGCGGGAACAGGCCCAACACGCGCTTACGCGTTTCCTCTCCCTTACCCCGGACCATCAGACCGATTTCCAGGTTCTCCGCCACAGTGAGTTCAGAAAACAGTCGTCGCCCCTGGGGAATATATCCGATGCCCCTGCGCGGCACTTCATGGGCTGGCAAGGTTCCAAGATCTTCACCATCCAGGGATATGGACCCGGCCCGCAGGCGCAACAACCCCATGATGGCCTGCATGGTCGTTGTTTTGCCGGCACCATTGCGGCCCAACAGGCAAAGAATTTCACCGGCTTTCGCGGTCAGAGACAGACCATGCAGGATTTTTGCCTTGCCGTAGGCGACGTCGATATCGCGCACTTCCAGCATCAGCCCGTCCCCAGATAGGCAGACTGAACATCAGCATTGTTATGAATTTCTTCCGGCGTTCCTTCCGCCAGCACTTCGCCGAAGTTCAACACCGTGATGACGTCAGCCATTTCCATAACCACATTCATGTTGTGTTCGATCAGCAGGACGGTTGTCTGCCCCGCCATGGAACGGATCAGGCTTTTAAACTCTTCGATTTCGCTGTCAGCAAGACCCTGTGTGGGCTCGTCCAGGATCAACAGTTTCGGTTTCTGGCCCAGGCCCATGGCGATTTCGAGAAGTCGCTGATGCCCGTAGCTGAGGTCATCGGCGATCTGGTCGACCCGGTCCAGCAGGCCAACACGTGACAGGGATGTCTCCACTTCAGCTGTGACCTGACCGGCATCACGGCCAAGACGTCGGCGCACGGCGAGAGCAACATTTTCGCGTAACGACAGCTTTCCGAAAATGGAGGTGATCTGAAAAGTATAAGCCATACCCCGGGCAATGCGTTTGTGGGCTGGCAGCGTGGTAACGTCCTCTCCCAGAAAGCTGACACGTCCGGCGCTGGCCGAAATGCGGCCACAAAGCATGCCGACAAAAGTGGTCTTGCCCGCACCGTTGGGCCCGATCAGGGCACGTACCTGACCTTCCGGCAGATCAAAATCAACTTCGGACACCGCCTTCAGACCACCAAAATTGCGGGACAGCCCTTGCGTAGAAAGCAGATTTACGGAAGCCATGGGGCCAGCCTCCTGCGAATTTCACCAACCATTCCCTGGCGGGCAAATACGGTCAGCAGCACCAGAGCGATACCGGCAAACAGCATATAGGCGCTGGTCAGGCCGCTGGTGATGTCAATCAGATAGAACATGAACAGCGCCCCGACCAACGGCCCTGTCACCGTCCCGGCCCCGCCCAGCAACACCCAGAGAAGTGGAAAGATTGAATACTGTACGGAAGCGAAACTGGCTCCGGCATAACCAAATAACAATCCGTAAAAAGCCCCGGCAGCCCCCGACATGGTGCCGGATATAATAATCGCTGCCAGTTTGTGACGAAAGACGTCATAGCCCAGCATGCGGGCCCGTTCCTCGTTCTCCCGGATGGCGATCAACACGCGCCCGAAGGGGGCCTGCACCAGTTTCAGGATGACCGCCATGCAGACCGCAAACAAAACCAGCGCCGCGAGGTATCTGTTACCCGGATCACTGACATCGAAACCGGCAATGACCCGGCTGGCTTTCTGGATGACAAAACCTTCATCGCCCCGGGTCCACTCGCCAAAATAGAGGATGGTCAAATAACCGGTCTGGGCAAACATCAGAGTCACAATCATGAACGCCACACCTGTCGTCCGCAAGGCCAGAAACCCGACCACTGTCGACAGGACAAATGCCGCCAGCACACCAGCCACCAGGGCGGCTTCGGCTGAAAAGCCAAGGTGCTGGATGGTCAGGCCCATGCCATACATACCGGCGGCAAAAAACATGGCATGGCCGAGACTGAGCAACCCGGTATAGCCAAACAGCACATTGTAGCCCATGGCATAGACAGCCAGAACCATGACCCGGGCGAGATTGCCATGATGGTAGTCTGGCAGGATAAAGTGAAGCACCAGCAACAAGGCGATCAGACCGCCGTGCAGGACAAGGGACTTGCGCACGTCACTCATGACGATCGCTTTCCAAACAGGCCATTGGGCCGGAAGATCAGAACAAAGGCCACCAGCAAGGTCGCCAGAATTTTGGCCAGCGTTGGGGTGAAGAAGATGGAAATAATGCCGTCACTCATGCCGATCAGTACGGCGGCAACGACTGTGCCGGTCAAACTGCCCAGCCCGCCGATGATGACCACAATAAAAGACAACAACAGCGGATCACCGCCCATCAAATAGTGCGCTTGCTGGATCGGCACGATCAGCACTGCCGCCATGGCCGCAAGGGCAGCACCCAGTCCAAAAACCAGGGCGTAGACACGCTCCACCGGGATACCGAAGGCCTGGGCCATTTCGCGGTCCAGTTGGGTAGCGCGCAGGATCAGGCCGATGCGGGTTTTGGCCATCAACGCCCAGATGCCCAGCAACAGGACAACGGCCATACCGATGACAAACAACTTGTAGGTCGAATAACCAAACCACGGCGTATAAAAACGATGGCTGAAAGGGGCCTCGACCGGGCGTGCATCGGGACCGTAAGTCATCAGGACAACTTGCTGGATGATATAAAGCATGCCGATTGTGGCGACGATGGTGCTTTCCGGATCGTACTTCAGACGTTTGAGAACTGTCAGATCAGCCGCCGCCGCGATTAAACCGGCACAGACAGGAGCAACAACAAGGGCGATCAGAAAACCCACCGCCGGATGCAGGCCGACAAAGGTTGTGACCCACCAGGCCAGCACCGCGCCCAGCATGAAAAACTCACCATGGGCGACATTGACCACTCGCATGATGCCGAACACAAGGCTCAGGCCCACCGCCATCAGCGCCAGAACAGCAGACTGCACAGCGCCTTCAAGCGAGGCCAGCAAAAGGTAGGGGCCAAAATCCATAAGAACTTTACTGAAAAAGATGTTCGACGAAAAAAATCACAATTAGCAAATTAACGGCATCAAATTACAGGCCCCGGTCTGCAGTAATTGTTTGCAGACCGGGACCCGAATTTGTCAGCTGTAATCAGAACGACTTTTTGGTGTAATCCGTTTCGTCCGGATACAGCGTATCTTCAATGGATGTTGTGTGTGCAAGCTTCAGCTTGCCATCCGTCACTTTTGAGATGTACTGGTGGCCAAAGACCTGATGGGTCTTGCCGTTGAAACGCTTGGCCCCCTGAGGGTGTTCCGCAGAGTGCGGCATCTCGGTCATGGCTTCCACGGCTTCAATCAACTTGGCCCGGTCACCCGGCCCTTTGTAACCAGAGGCTTCCATACCGGCTTTCACCGTGTACAGGGTTTCCCAGCAACCGAACATGTGTGAATAGGTCGACACATCCCGGGAATCCGAAACCGAAGCCCCGTTGTTATCAACGCCAACCGCCGCGCGGAAGGCCTTGTCGTAAGGCGACTGATTAGCCTGGGCATAACGTGGATTGCCTTCCCAGAAATAGGTTCCTTCCAGGAACTCAAGACCAGGGCTGGCCATATCCACAGCTTCAAGACTGTCAATGAAGCCGAAAATCTGCGGTTTGTTTGGACCGTAGAATTCCCCCAGCTCCTTGACGAAAGTCAGCACAGCGGGACCAACCATGACATGATAGATCACATCCGTATCGCGTGGAATTTTCGGGAAGTATTTGGTGAATGAGGACTCGGTCGGCGGGATGGCAATCTTCTGGATGACCTTGCCGCCCTGCTTTTCAATGGCTGCCGAGAAGAAGTCCCGGTGATCATGCCCGAAAGCAAAATCCGGATAGATCATGGTGACTTTTTTACCGAGGTTGGAGGCCACAAAAGGCGCCATGGCCTGAACCTGGCTTTTCACATCCGTAATACCCGGTTGCAGGGTGTAGCGGTTAAGCATACCGCTGGCCACATGATGGCCTTCAGACACAACGAAGTAAGGCAGTTTCAGTTCACCCGCGCGCGGCGCAGAGCCAATGACAACGTGGCTGAACAGGGTGCCAAAAGCGATATCGCATTTATGCTGTGTGGCGAATTTTTCAATGACTTCAGCACCACGCTTCGGGTCTGTGCCATCATCTTCAGCAACGATTTCAACAGGTCGACCGTTGATGCCGCCAGCTGCATTGATCATTTTCGCCGCGGCCAGTGTGGTGCGATTGTACCAGCGCCCGTAGGCAGCCCCGATACCTGTACGATGCACCTGGAAGCCGATGCGAATGGGTTCTGAGCTTTGCGACTGGGCATAACCCACCAAGCCTGGCAGCGCTGACATACCCGCAAAGGCACCAGCCCCTGCAGCCAGTGTCTTCAAGGCCTTGCGGCGACCATCAGATACAGGAATTACTTTTTTATCGGACATTTAGGATCCCCTCCTCCCGTTGATTTCAGTGTTATTATGGTTCGGAAAATTCATTGTTACACTAACGAGTTTTAGAATTTTCCACATTATGAATTGCCTTGTCCAGATAATTCTTCTGGCAGGTCCGGCGCAGACATTACCAGGTCGGCAGATGCGGATGAAGTCCATCGACAGTATTCGGACAGAAATACCCGTCCCAGGCTTTTAACTTCTGCGGCGAACAGTCACACTGATAACCAGGCAGACTTTGCTATATCTGTTACAGATGACCGGTCACAGGATGGACGATCCATGAACAAAAGCGGCATCACATATTTTGCCTTGGACGATGTGCGGGACCTGCCTGCCTGGACGGCACAGGTCGATACGGGCTTTGTTCGTGCCGGAGAGAATCTGATCATCATTTCCATCGATGGTGACGCGATCATCATCCAGGGTTATTTCAGCCAGACACCAACCCCGGAACTGACAACCGATGCCGGTATATCAGTTTCACCTGATCTGCTCTATCCGCCGCTTGCGGAAGAGGTTCTGATCACAGAAACATCGTTGCCGGAGAATACCGAACTTCCCGAATTGATAAAGCAGGCCGAAGATACGGCAGCGGAGGCCAGAGCCCGCGCCCTCAGAGACGGGGCCACGGAAGAAGAGGCCGAACATATAGCCGACCAGGTCTACGCTGAAGTCATGGCTTCAGGCGGCGATGAGGAAATCGAAATCTCCTACGCCGAAGAAAACGCGTTTGAGGCTTCGGACGCAGGATACGAACCGGATACTGATGACATCCGGGTCGTCCGGGAAAATGGCGACGTCGATTACGAAGTCACGACCAGATCAGGGCGGCCACCGACCCGTGTTCAGTTTGCTGAAGATGAACGGCGGGATGATGAATTGGCAGTCGTTTCGCCTGAAGAAACTGTGCCAAACCCAGAGCCAGAACCAGAGCCAGAACCAGAGCCCGAACCTGAACCTGAACCTGAACCAGAGCCCGAGCCCGAGCCCGAACCCGAGCCCGAGCCTGAGCCGGAACCCGAGCCCGAGCCTGAGCCGGAACCCGAGCCTGAGCCGGAACCCGAACCCGAGCCCGAGCCCGAGCCCGAGCCAGAACCTGAGCCACCACAACTGGCGGTCAACAGCGTGACCGGTCAGGAAGACACCTCAATTTCACTTGATGTTTCCGCTTCACTGACGGACCCGGACGACACCCGGATTTTGAGCATCTTGATCGATAACGTGCCTGAAGGTGCCGTCCTGTCGGGTGGTGAGGATAATGGTGATGGCAGTTGGACCTTGTCATCCGCAGACCTGGAGGGCCTGTCACTGACACCGGCATATAACGACGCCGATGATCTGACGCTGGGCATTACGGCTATCGCCAGTGATCCCGACACCGGGGTTGCCACCTCAACCAGCGACGGTTTTGATGTTGTTGTCACCGGCGTGGCCGATGTTCCTGTGCTGGAAACCAGCGATGCCGCGGGCACGGAGGATGTCCCCGTTGGTCTGGATATCTCAGCCGCCCTGTCTGATACCGAAGGCGAAGTTTTGCTGATCCGGATATCCGGCGTACCCGAAGGTGCAACATTGTCGGCCGGACATAACCTTGGTGGTGGTACCTGGACACTCAGTCTGGATCATCTGTCGGGACTAACCTTGATCCCGGCACCTCATGACAGCGCCGACTTTGACCTGACGGTCGCCGTCACATCAATGGAAGAAGGCACCTCAGCGGCGAATACAAAAATCTTTCGCGTCGCCGTCAGCGGTGTCGCCGATCAGCCGGTGGTTCAGGTCGTGGATGCAACGGGTA
>Ga0316204_10005733_pt1 | contig 20073 bp, 17 predicted proteins | sample 6monrhotite_MG_2_FD_205661 | JGI IMG/M metagenome (GOLD analysis project Ga0316204, IMG submission 205661) | Microbial mat bacterial communities from mineral coupon in-situ incubated in ocean water Damariscotta River, Maine, United States -... | ecosystem: Environmental > Aquatic > Marine >...
CACGGACTTGAATGAAATCGATGATTCCTATGTCGGCTTCACGCCGTCAATCACGATGAACTCCAATTGGAAGCGCCACGCCATTGATGGTTATTTCGGCGTTGAGCACGTGCAATATTCAGAGCTTACGGATGAGCGCCACACAGATCTCACAGTGAAATTGCGCGGCCGTCTGGATCTTGGCGAAAAGACCAGCTTAACGCTTGAGATCAAAGGTGAGGACGAAACCGAAGGCCGCACTGAACTTTCAAATGTGCCTCTCTCGACAGAACCGAACGAGTTTAGCCGAATTGGCGGCGCGCTAGGTTTCTTGCACCAGGCAGGGCGTTTCATCACCACGGCTTCGCTGGCGGTCAATTCTTATGACTATGATGATGTCGAGATCGCGGGCGGTTTGATTCAAGACCAGGATTTCCGTGATCATGATGAACTGACGGGGTCCGCGCGGATTGCTTACGCAGTCAATCGAAATGTCGCGCTCTACACCTCTGTTGATCATACGGAAGCTGATTTCCGTCCGCCGAATATCTTCAACGCGTTCAACCGCGATTATTCTGGAACCGTCCTTTTGTTCGGCACGGACTTCGATTTGAACAACGCTATTAGCGGCGACATCGGATTAGGATACCAGAACTATACCTATGACGATGTTTCCTTCGAAGATATTGGTGACTTTGCGTTTACCGGTCATGTCGACTGGCAAGTCGCAAATGCGACAACCGTCTCAGCAGCTGCTGCACGCCGCGTGATCGATCCGGGCCTGATTGCAACCAATGCCGCGATCGAAACCGGCGCCAGCCTGCGACTGGAACAGGGCGTTACCAAGAAGTTCTCGCTGAATGGCGAAGCCGGTTTTTCTCAATATGAGTTCGAACTTATCGACCGTGATGACGATCGTCTGAACCTCAAGCTTGGCGGCAATTGGAAACTCAACCAGAATATCTGGCTCGAGGGCGGCTATCAGATCAGCGATCAGACGTCCGACTTCCAAGCCTTCACGGATAATCGCGTCGTCTTGAAAATGCGGGTCTTCCCCTAAGCACGAAGCCGCTCATCAGCGGCAATTGTCGAGGCGATAAAGCCGCCACCCAAAATGCGCGTCGAGCCAGCAGCGTCATACAGCACGCTCGCCTGGCCACGTGCCACGCCTTCTTCGGGGCTATCAAACCAAACTGCTGGCGCGCCATTGTGGAAGCCAAGCTTACCCGCGGCTGGTTCGCGGGTTGAGCGCACGCGAATGAGCGCGGGCTCGCCGCGTTCGCAGGCCTCGATCAGAGACCCTTCGCCGAGCCAGTTGAGCTCTTCCATGGTCAGGCCCGTGGTTAGCAGCGCTTCACGTGGACCGACAATGACCTGGCGGGCAGGGGCATCGATTTTGACTACATAAAGAGGATCACCCGTCGCGACGCCAAGTCCGCGGCGTTGTCCGATCGTATAGTAGATGACGCCCTCATGTTGTCCAAGGACCCGGCCATCAAGATGCACGATATCCCCGCCGCGTCCCGATCCGGGGCGCAGCTTTTCGACGACAGCGGCATAAGACCCTTCGGGCACGAAGCAGATATCCTGGCTATCCGGTTTGGCTGCGACAGGCAGGGCAAAATGATCTGCCAATTCGCGAACTTGCGTCTTTGGCAGGTCGCCGAGTGGGAAGCGTACATATTCGAGTTGCTGAGTCGTCGTTGCAAACAGGAAGTAAGACTGGTCCCGGCTGGCATCCGCGGCGCGGTGAAGCTCAGGCTTGGTCGAACCGTCCGTACGGCGGATATAGTGACCGGTCGCAAGACAATCGGCACCTAGGTCTTTGGCGGTCCGCAATAGGTCTGAGAACTTGACTGTTTGGTTGCAGCGAATGCACGGAATAGGCGTCGCGCCTGACAAGTAAGTGTCAGCGAAATCTTCCATCACTTGCTCTTTGAAGCGACTCTCATAATCGAGCACATAGTGCGGAATGCCAATCTGGTCAGCGACATTGCGCGCGTCGTGAATATCCTGTCCGGCGCAACACGCGCCTTTCTTTTCGATCGCGGCGCCATGATCGTAAAGCTGCAGCGTGATCCCGATAACATCATAGCCTTGCGCCGCCAAAAGAGCAGCAACGACTGACGAGTCGACGCCGCCTGACATCGCGGCCACAACACGGGTTTCCGATGGAGGTTTGGCAAAGCCCAGCGCGTTCAATTCGCCAGGCGCAGGATCTGGCTCACGCGACGCGAGCAAGTTTAAATCAGTCATAATGTTCTCCAAACGGGTTCAAGGCCCGCAGCAGATGGGTTTGCGCCTATATAGGCGCCGCGTATCAGAACGCCATATCTGATTTCAGTTCAGGGCTTCACGCCTTGAAGAAAGGCCGGTCGCCCGCGACCGTGACGCGCTCCATAATCCGAATGTTCGGAAAATAGTCGCTCGCCGCATAATGCTGACATGCCCGGTTATCCCAGAAGGCTAGCGAGCCAGGCGTCCAGCGGAAGCGGCATTGATATTCCGGCAACCAGGCACGTTGATAGAGATACTTTAAAAGCTCATCGCTTTCGGCGCGGTCCATTCCGACAATGTGATCGGTGAAAGCTACGTTCACATAAAGGACGCGCTCACCCGTCTCTGGATGTGTTCGAATGACCGGGTGCTCTTTCGGCGGGAATTTCTCGTGCAAAGCCGAGGCGTCTTTCTTCAGACGCCGCGCAAAGACCCGCGCAATGTCGTGCATCGCAGTCATCCCGCACAGACGCTCTTTCAACTCTTCGTCCAGATCTTCGAAGGCCATGACCATGTTCGAGAACAGCGTGTCGCCGCCAATCTCAGGAAGCTCGATTGCGCGCAGGATAGATCCGAGGGATGGCTCTTCCCGCCACGTGACGTCAGAGTGCCAGTTATTCTCTTGTCCCTTAGAGTTCGGGCCATGGGCGATCCGCAGGACTTCCGGATCCGGTTGCCCCTTGGGTGTCGCAGGGTGGATTTCCAAGTCGCCAAAGCAATTGGCAAATTCCATATGGCGCTCACGCGTCAGGTCATGCTGATCGCGGAAGAAGACGACTTGGTATTTGAGCAGGGCGGCACGGACTTCATCAACCAGCGTGTCGTCAAAATTGGCAATATCAGCGCCGATCAATTCCGCCCCGATGGCCGGCGATAATAGCCGCGGCTCGAACTTCGTGAACTCAGTATTGGCGTCGTAAGCCATGTTACCTCCCAATTTTTCTTTGAGCGTAACACAAGCAAGGTCTGGGCCCTAGCGTCGTTTTAGATTTGAGCCTTGATCATGTTCAATGCGGCCTCAACAGTCGCCATACGAATTTCGGAGCGGCCAATGTCTCCAAGTGTCAGCATCTCGTGCATCATCGCCTTGTTCTCGCGAGCACAGGCAATATGGACCGTGCCAACAGGCTTCATGGGCGTGCCGCCGCCTGGACCGGCAATGCCCGTTACAGCGATTGCGAGATTGGCCCGGCTTTGTTCCATCGCGCCTTCGGCCATCAGACGCGCAACCGGTTCAGACACCGCGCCATAATCAGCGATGACATCACCGGCGACGCCGAGGATCTCTGCTTTTGCGGCATTGGAATAAGTAACAAACCCGCGCTCGAGAACCTTTGAAGAGCCTGCAAACTCTGTGAACAGCGCAGCGATCAGGCCGCCGGTGCAACTCTCTGCTGTCGCGATTTTTACCCGGCGCTCCATGGCTTGATCCATGGTGAGTAAAGCGAGATTTCGAATACGTTCTGGAAACATCATTCTCTCCTAGTCTGCGCCTGCAACAGGTGACAAGACCGCACTGGCTTGCGCTGCGATGCCTTCCCGCCTGCCAGTAAAGCCAAGTCCCTCAGTTGTTGTGGCTTTGACGCTGACCGCATCTACAGGAAGCCCTGTAATCTCGGCTGTGCGTTGGCGCATTGCATCCCGGTGCGGTTTTACTTTCGGGGCCTCGCAGATCACGGTCACATCGCAACTGGCGAGCTGCCACCCGGCGTGTTGGGCGATTTGAACGGCATGTTTGAGAAAAGTGGCGGAGTCTGCGCCTTTCCATTGCGGGTCAGAGGGCGGGAAATGGTCACCAATGTCTCCCAGTGCTGCGGCACCCAGAATCGCATCGGTGAGAGCATGCCATGCGACGTCTGCATCAGAATGTCCGTCCAGCTTATGAGAGTGAGGGATCTTTACGCCGCATAGGGTGACCCCGTCTCCAGGCACGAGGGCGTGAACATCGAACCCGGTTCCCAATCTCGGTGTGTGCGCAGATGGCATCAGAAGGCGCTCCATTCGGCGGTGATCGTCGGGATGTGTGATTTTGGCCAGGCGGTCGCTGCCCTCAATCAGTGAAACCGTTCCGCCATGCGCCTCGATGGCAGCGAGGTCATCAACATAGATGTCGCCGGCGGAGAGCGCGTCTCTGATCAACCCGAATTCGAACGCTTGGGGTGTCTGAACGCGGTAAAGGTCGGCGCGATCAACCGCTTCGACGCGGTCCGCTGTCTTTCGTTTCAGCGCATCAACGACTTGGAGGGCAGGAGCCGCGGCATCTGATGTCTGCAACGCCTCAATCAATCTTGAAATAATGTCTGCCGTTAATCCAGGCCGCGCGGCGTCGTGGATCAGAACCGCTTTGGTCTGATCGGGTGTGCAGGCCTTTAGACCCGAAAGCACTGACGCAGTTCGACTATCCCCGCCCGCGACGATCTGAGTGTTGGCAGGACATAAGGCGCGGTATTCATCGGCGGCATTAGCAGGAACGACCAGGATGCATTGATCAATGTCTGGATGTTCCAGGAACGTCTTGAGAGACCATAAAAAAACGGGCTGATTGCCGAGCATGCGCTGCTGTTTCGGAACTGCGCCCCCAGCGCGTTCTCCTCGCCCGGCGGCAACAATAATGGCGGCAATAGACATGTTGACTGCATAACGCGTTGCGATAAAAAAGCCACACGCCTTTCGCGAACAGGTCTGCGAATTTCACTGCCCCACTTTTGTGCAGCGCAAAAATGTGATTTTACACCACTTATGAAAAATATGCCCGCATTTCAGGCAGAACGCGTGTGGTTGGCCCCAATGTCCGGATCCACTGATGCTGCATTTCGACGCCAGGCCGTACGCTATGGCGCGCCGATTGTGGTATCCGAAATGGTGGCGGGCGAGGCACTGATGCAATCGCGCCCGGATGTCGTTCGTAAAACCTGTCGTCATGATGGGGCGGGGCTGTGGGTTGTGCAACTCGCCGGGCGTCGTCCGAAAGATATACGCGCCGCGGCTGAAATCCTGGTCGATGCCGGAGTTGATGTTGTCGATATCAATATGGGTTGCCCGTCCCGGCAGGTGACAGGCGGAAATTCCGGCTCAGCCTTGATGCGTGAGCCTGATCTCGCAATGCAGATCATACGCGCGACGCTCGAAGGCGCGGGCGATACGCCAGTCACGTTGAAAATGCGACTTGGCTGGGATCATACTCTCTTAAACGCGCCAGAAATCGCCAATGCTGCGATTGATCAAGGCGTGCAATTGCTCACGGTTCACGGGCGCACGCGCTGCCAATTCTACAAGGGTGAGGCCGACTGGGCGGCGATCCGCGCCACAGTCGATGCCGTCAACGTTCCTGTGATCGCAAATGGCGACATCCATAGCGTGTCAGATGCGCGTCAGGCATTGGAGCAATCCTCCGCCTATGGCGTCATGATTGGCCGCGCCGCGATGGGCCAGCCTTGGCTGCTGGGCGAGATCAGCGCTGACTTCGATGGCATCGCCTATCAGACTCCGACGCTTGCCGAACAAGTCGATGGCTTGTGCGAGCAAATCGAAGACAGTCTGAGCCTATATGGGCCTCGGCTTGGCCTTCGAATGGTTCGAAAGCACGTCGCCGCGCATATCGACAAAGTCGACCTTCCTTTCAACGAAACAGATCGCCGTGCGCTGCGCGCGGATCTCTGCCGGATGGAAGATGCCGAGCGACTCATCGCAAATCTAAAGGCTGTATATGCCGGCCGGACTCTGAGAGTGGCCGCATGATGACGTCTATCGATCTGGTCGGGCTCGCCCCGTTTGCATTATTGGCGCTTGATGAGCGGCGTCGTATCAGCGCCGCCAATCCAGAGGCGCAAGCTTTCCTTGGGCATTCAGAGCGCGCCATGTACCGCAAACCGTTGAGTGAGATCCTGTTTCATGACTCCCCGGTCTTCGGGTTAATCGATAAGGCCATGAAGCTACAGGGTGATGTCACGGCACACGGTATTCCGTTTAGTGGGCCTTCATTGCGTCAGCAGCGAGTGCTCGATTTGCGTCTGCGCCCACTTCAGGATGGCGGCATTGTGATCGGCATGACCGAGACGAACCAGACCGAAGTCGTCAACAATAACCCGGCTGGCGTGGCCGCGTTCGGCCGCATACTGGGGCATGAAGTGAAAAACCCACTGGCGGGCATTTCTGGCGCGGCGCAACTCTTGTCCAGAAAGGCGCGAGATGATCAGTCCGCGATGATCGACATAATTCAGAGCGAAACGCGCCGGATCGAACGTCTTGTGTCGCGCTTGTCAGCGTTCGAGCTTTTTTCGGCGCCGGCAAAAGAACAGCTGAATATCCACGAATTGCTGGATCGGGTGATTGCAGCCGAAGAAGCTGCGCACCAGGGCAGGATTTCCATAACGCGTCTGTACGACCCGTCTCTACCCGACATCATGGCGGATCAGGACCATTTGCACGAAGCCATTCAGAACATTCTGAGAAACGCCGTAGAAGCCACACTGTCGCACACGCAAAGCCCGCAAATATCTATCGAAACTGCTTTTGAAACAGGCTTTGCAATTGCCCGGAAAGACGGCAGTGAAGGCCTTGGTCGAGCCGTGCGGGTGACCATTGAGGACAATGGGCCCGGCGTTCCGCCAGAGAAAAAGGCGCGCATGTTCGATATGTTCATGTCTTCCAAATCCGGCGGCCGGGGCCTCGGCTTAAGCGTCGTCAATGAAATCCTGTCGGCGCACCAGGGCCGCATCAAAGTCGATAGCAAACCTGGGCTCACCCGCTTCTCTATCTTCCTCCCTCTGCCACGACCGAAAAAATCATGACCCAACAAACAGTTCTGCTCGCAGAAGACGATGCCAGTATCCGGTTGATCGTCAATCAAACGCTCGTTTCGGCTGGCTATACAGTTCGGGCGACCAGTTCTCCTGAAGCGCTAGAGCGCTGGGTGCGAAACGGCGAAGGCGATATTGTCGTGACGGATGTCTATCTGACAGATACGCCGATCTTTGAGCTGTTGCCGTCATTCAAGCTTGTTCGTCCTGGCCTGCCTATCATTGTCATGAGTGGCCAGAACACCATTCTGACCGCGGCTTCAGCAGCCCAGCATGGCGCTTACGATTATTTGCCAAAACCCTTTGATATTGACCAGCTGACCGATCTGGTCGGGCGGGCATTGTCTGACGCCAAACCAGGCGCAAAACCCGCCGCTAAGAAAATCGCCGAAGATCCCAGCAATTCTGGTCAACCTCTGGTCGGGCGTTCAGCTGTGATGCAGGACGTCTATCGCACGATCTCGCGCGTCATGAATACCGACCTTACGGTCTTGATCGAAGGTGAATCAGGCACAGGTAAGGAGCTCGCAGCGCGCGCTATTCACGATTTGGGGCAAACCCGGTCCGGGGCGTTTTACTCCCTCGACTTGGCGACGCAGCCAGCGCCGGATGTCAGCGTGGAGCTCTTCGGCACCGACGACAAACCCGGAATTGCGTATGACCGGGAAGCGACAATCTATCTCGATGAAGTGGGCGACCTCAGTCAGGAGGCGCAGACGCAACTGGTGAAATTAATGCGCGAAGAGGGCGGTGCCCGAATTGTCGCTTCGACGCGCCAGCCTTTGTCGGCTCTCGTGGAGTCAGGTGAGTTTAGAGAAGACCTCTATTACCGAATGAATGTCGTACGGATCGAGATGCCGCCTCTGCGAAGGCGGAAAGAAGATATTTCCGAACTCGTCAAAGCCTTCCTTATCCGAGCTGAGGCACGAGGTTTGGCGCAGAAGCAAATTGCACAACCCGCCATGGACCTGATGATGGCCTATGATTGGCCGGGCAATGTCAGGGAACTCGAAAACCTGATCTTCCGACTCGCCGCGCTCAGTCCTGACGCCACGATCTCGCAACGCGATATTGAGCGCGAGCTCCGCGCTGAATCTTTAAAGGAGCTCAACCCTGAAGCCTCGTTCGAAGGCGAAGCTGAAACGCTTCTTCACAGATATGTAATGGCGGACTTGTTGAAAGGCGGAGACGAAGGCGATAAAATCTACCAGACCGTCCTTGAGCAAGTGGAGCGGCCGCTTATCAAGCTGGCATTGAGTGTTACGTCCGGCAACAAACTCCGCACGGCGGCGCTTTTAGGCGTCAATCGGAACACTTTGCGGGCCCGGATGACCGTCCTCGGAATGACAGAAGACTGATTGACCTATGGGCTAAGTGTTGCTCTAAATCACCAGTGTTGCACATTAGCGACAGTGTAGATTAGAGGTCTGCCTTTGGCATCGAGCGTTTTGGCTACTCTTCGTCGAAGTGGCGGGCTTTGGTTTCAAGGCCTGTTCGTTCTCGCCGGCGTCCTCAGCGCCGCCGCGACGATCGTAACGCTTGGTCGCAGCAGCCCCACAGATGATATCCCAGAAGGCCTGATGACACTGCTCATCGCCAATCTCGTCATTCTGGTGGCGCTTGGCTGGATGATCGTCTCCCGTTACCGCGCGATCCGTCGCAACCCCGACATGGCGAGCGGCGGACGTCTAACGCGGCGTTTCATGCTGCTCTTCGGCACAGTCGCGATGATCCCGGCAATCGTGGTTTCGATGTTTCTTTGGCTGACGATTACGCGCGGAATTGATACCTGGCTCGGAGATACGGTTCTGACGCTGGTCGATGAGTTTGCGACAATCACGGCCGAGAGCGGGGAAGAGTTTGCTTTCCGGTTTGAGGCCGACGCGCTCGCCGTCGCAGATGATGTCGACGCTGCCGCCGAGAGTTTTCAATCCAATCCCGACGCATTTGAGCCGTTCTTTAGTCTCGTCGCCACGTATCGAGATTTCTCCGCAGCCTTCATAATCGACCGCGATGGCCAACGCCTGGCTGAGGCCGAAAACCTGACCCCTGGCGCCAATTACGCGCCCCCCGTGGAAGAAGACTTTTTGGCCGCTGATCGTGGCGAGACCGTTGCAGTGCTTCGTCGTCAGGCGGGCTACACGTTTGCGTTGAAGAAGCTGTCGAACTTTGAAGACAGCTATTTGTATTTGATCAGACCGATCAATGCCGAACTATTCGAGCGTCTGGACCGGGCGCGCAATGCTCAGACGCAATATGAACTCGCGCAGCAGCGCAGTACGGAGATCCAGACACTGTTTGTCGTCGCCTATTTGCAAATTGTCGCGCTCGTTCTGCTCTTATCGGTTCGTCTGGCGCAAGAAATTGCCGATCGCATCTCTCAACCGATCAGCCGTCTGGCTGTCGCAGCGCTTGAAGTGAGTGAAGGGCGACGCGGCGTGGCTGTGCCATTGCCGGAGCGGGAAGATGAAGTCCGGGTCTTGTCCAATTCATTCAACTTGATGACCCGGCAACTCGATGAGCGCCGCGACGACCTCGTATCAGCACGGGAAGAAGCGGAACAACGCCGCCGCTTTCTGGAGACGCTTCTGGTTGAGCTCAGTTCAGGTGTGATCCGTGTCGACTCAAGCGGGCTCGTGACGATTGCCAACCGGTCAGCAGAAACGCTGTTGAATCTGGGGCAATTGGATGGCCGGCTATTATCAGAGATCAGTCCTGAGATCTGGAAACGCGTCACTGAGGCCCAGGCCATGCGCAGCCAGGATGATACCTTTATCAATCTGATGACAGATGACGGGCTGCGCCACGTGCGGTTGAAAGTCACTTCCGATACCGCCGACGGCTTTGTGGTAACACTGGATGACACCACACGCCTGATATCAGCTCAAAGACAGCTGGCCTGGAGAGATGTTGCGCGGCGAATTGCCCACGAGATTCGCAATCCATTGACTCCCATCCAACTCTCGACGGAACGCATTCGCCGGCGGTACGGTGATCAAATCAATGATGAGGATGGCGTGTTCGAGCGCTGCATCAATACGATCCTCAGGCAAGTTTCAGACATCGGTCACATGGTGCAGGAATTCTCTGACTTTGCACGTATGCCGAAGCCAACCCCAAGCCGGTTTGATCTCGCCGCGCTGATCACGGATGTGGTTTTTGCCCAGCGCGTGGTCAACCCGGACTTCAAGTTCAGCTTGAGTCTGCCGCCTGATGGCATGTCGATCCTCGGGGATGAGCGTTTGCTGGGGCAGGCGCTGACCAATATCGTAAAGAATGCCGCAGAGTCTCTTTCAGGCCGTCCTGTGATTGATGAAACCCAGGGCCAGATCAGCGTTTCCGTCCTGCCAGCCGACGATGAAGATCAAATCATCATTCGCATCGAAGACAATGGTCCGGGATTTCCTGCAGACGTCCGCGAACAGTTGCTCGAGCCGTATGTTACAGCACGCGAAGGCGGAACTGGCCTCGGACTTGCGATCGTCAATCGTGTAATCATGGACCATGGCGGCAGCGTGCAATTATTAGAACCGGAACACGGGGCCCGGGGGGCCATTGTGAAAATCATTCTGCCATTGAGTTTGACATCCGAGTCAGACGCAAAGGATCAGCTTGTGGAGTTAACCGATGAGTACTGACATTTTGGTCGTCGATGACGAGCCTGATATTCGTGAATTAATCGCTGGTGTCCTCGAAGATGAAGGTCACGGTGTACGAACGGCGGCAACTGCTGAAAAGGCGATTGAAGAAGTGCGCTCCCGCACGCCGACTCTGGTGGTTCTGGATGTCTGGTTACAGGGGAGTGATATGGATGGGCTGTCGGTTCTGAAATATCTCAAGGCGATTGATCCTTTGCTGCCAGTGATTGTGATCAGCGGTCACGGCAATGTCGAAACTGCAGTCGCCGCGATCCGCCGCGGGGCCTATGATTTCATCGAAAAGCCATTCAAGGCCGACCGCCTGCTGCACCTTGTATCGCGCGCGATTGAATCTGCGAAGCTCAAGCGCGAGAATGAAGCGCTGCGGGCGCATAATTTCGCAGTTTCCGAATGGGTCGGCGAAAGCGGCGCCGCTCTGGCGCTTCGGGCGCAGATCGAAAAAGTCGCTCCAACCAATTCCCGGGTCCTGGTATCTGGCGAAGCCGGCGTTGGCAAAGAGCTTTGTGCGAAACTGATCCATGATCATTCGCGCCGGGCGGGCGGACCATTCGTGGCGGTGAATGCGGCCAATATCGCTCCTGAACAAATGGAGCGTGAACTATTTGGCGAAGAGGATTCTTCAGGAATGCCTGTCAAAATCGGCGTGTTTGAGCAAGCGCATGGCGGCACGCTTTTATTGGATGAAGTTGGCGATATGCCGCTCGGGACGCAAAGCAAAATCTTGCGTGTTCTGACCGAGCAAAGATTTCAACGTGTTGGCAGCGGATCGGATGTCAGCGTCGACGTGCGCGTGATGTCGTCGTCAACGCGCGATCTCGAAAAGGCTATTGAAGCCACATCGTTTCGCAAAGATCTCTATTACCGTTTAAACGTCGTCCCTCTGGGCGTGCCGTCTTTGGCAGAGCGGCGCGACGATATCCCTGCTTTGGTTGAATATTTCAGCGCACGGATTGCGGATTCATCGGGACTGACGCCCAGAATTTTCAGCAAAGAAGCTCTGGCGGTGCTGCAATCAATGAATTGGCCTGGAAATGTTCGCCAATTGCGCAATGTCGTTGAGCGCGTCTTGATCCTTTCGCGAGATAGCGGCGACCGGGACGTTACTGTTGAAGAGTTGCCGCTCGACCGCTCAAGCGACGATGCTGGTGATTCCATGGGCGTTTCAGCCGATTTCGTCGGATTGTCTCTGCGCGATGCGCGTGAGCAGTTCGAGCGTGATTATCTGACCCTCCAAATCACCCGGTTTGATGGGAATATCTCGCGTACAGCTGAGTTTATCGGCATGGAACGGTCGGCTCTACACCGAAAATTAAAAGCCCTTGGTGTAAACGCGTCGGCGAGTCGTACGGATAATCGATAAATGCGTGTGATCATTTGTGGAGCTGGCCGAGTCGGGCAGGGGATTGCCCGGCATTTGGCGCACGAGCACCATGACATCATTATGATTGATGAAAATCACAGTCTGATCGAGCAGGTTCAGATTGATTTTGATGTGCGCGGGGTCGTTGGGCATGCGGCGCATCCGGATGTTCTGAGAGCGGCCGGCGCTGATGCGACAGACATGCTGATCGCTGTCACCCATTTCGATGAAATCAACATGGTCATTTGTCAGGTCGCAGACACATTGTTTTCAGTGCCGACTAAAATCGCGCGTGTGCGTGCGCAAGCCTATCTCGAGCCTGAGAATGCCGAGCTGTTTTCAAAGTCCGCCCTGCCAATTGATTTGATCATTTCCCCGGAAATCGAAGTCGGCGAAGCCATCTTGAGACGGATCCGCGCGCCAAGCGCTGTCTCGAGCATTTCGTTTGAAGCCGGAGAGCTGCAAGTGCTGGGTATGAAAGTCCAGGAAGACAGCCCCTTGCTCGAAACGGCTCTGGATCAAATATCGGGCATCTTTCCAGATCTCGGTGCGCGGGTTATTGGCATCAAACGCGGCGCCAGCGTATTCGCGCCTCGTGGAAATGACCAATTACAACCTGGCGACATCGCTTACGTCGCCGTCACCCGTCAATCGACACCGCGACTGAATAAATTGTTCAATAAGGACATTGAAGAGCATAAGCGCGTGGTCATTGTTGGCGGCGGCAATGTCGGGACTTTTGTAGCCAGCCATCTGGAGCGCGAGGGCAGGGTTCGGGTCAGAATTATCGAAGCTGATGCCGATAAGGCCGATATCGCCGTGTCTGCCCTTAAACAAACCATCGTCATCCACGGCGATGGCTTGGCGCGGGATGTTCTGGAAGAAGCTGGCGCCGATAAAGCTGATATCGTCATCGCCGTGACGAATGATGACAAGACGAATATGCTGATCGGCAAGCTCGCCAAGCAATTGGGGGCCAAGCGCACGCATGCATTGGTCAACGCCTATGAATTGGTCGCTATTTCGCAAGATCTCGACATTGATGCGGTCCTTGATCCGCGGGCATTGAGTGTTTCGAAAATTCTCACCAAGCTGCGCCGTGGACGCATCCTTTCCGTTGAATCCCTGGAAGACGGTTCAGCGGAGATTGCTGAAGGTGTGACTCTGGATTCGTCGCCATTGATTGGTAAGCCTGTTGATTATGCTCATCTTCCTGATGGCGTGACTTCGGCGGCAATTATCCGAAATGGCGAAATCCTGTTTCCGGATGCGCGCACCACAGTTGAGACTGACGACCGGCTGCTACTCTTTTATGAGATCGGCGCAACCCGGAAAGTCGAGCAATTCTTCAGGGTCAGCGCTGATTTCTTTTAGGCGGGGATGAAACTTTGAATCACCTCTCCATCGTCCGCATCTTTTCCTTTATTATTCTGGGATTTGCGACCTTGCTCGGGATTTGCTTTCTGGTCGCGCTGGCGACGGGTGAGACGCGGCAATTGGTGGTGTTTGCCGGAACGGCAGCCGCGATAGGCGGACTGGCCTCAACAGTGATTGTGCTGACCGACAAACCAAGCAGCCGCGCGCATGCACGGGACGGACTTGCAGTCGTCCTATTGTTCTGGAGTGTCGGCGGTCTGGTCTCAGCCATTCCGTTTCTCGATTATCTCGGCAATGCCGACTTTCTGGCGGCGTTCTATGAAAGCACATCCAACCTCACAACGACGGGACATAGCCGTCTGGATCCAGTCGCTGACCCAATGCCGACAAGCATTTTTGTCTGGCGTGCGATGCTGCATTTGATCGGTGCGATTGCCAGTATCACCATTGCAGCGACCGTATTTGCGGGATTGAACCTTGGTGGTCCTGGCGTCCATCGCAACCGTTTTTTCAGCGAACCGGAAGGCAGTTTCTTTGATCCCATTGTTCGGGTCATTCGGGTCAGCTCCTTATTGGTGCTGAGCAGTTCAATTGTTCTGGCATCTGTTCTGTTGGCGCTCGGATTAGCGCCGAGGGACGCGCTTGCCGGAGCGGTGAGTGCGATCACCACTGGCATGGTGGATCCACAATCCCACGCAATCGCGCCGCAAGCAGGCGCGCTCCACGCAATTGTTCTGTGGCTTGGCCTGGTCGCTGGAACATTGGGCTTGATCGCCGTCGATGGCGCTGGTCGCGGGCGGCTAAGAGCGATCCCGATCGACCCGGAAACTCTGGCCTGGGGCGGGTCACTGTTTTTGGTGACGGTACTGGCCGTGTTGGCAGGTTTACCTCTGTTTGAAAGCATAGGCTGGGCCACATCATCCCTGGCGACCAGCGGTATTGCGCTGACGGAGCCGCAGCATTTTTCGAGATTACCAATTGTCCTCATTCTTTTTCCGGTCTTGATCGGTGGCTCAGCCTTGTCTGCGGCAGGCGGTTTCAAACTCGCCAGACTGATTGTGCTTAGCCGCCGGGTTGCGCTCGAATTCCTGCAATTGGGTTATCGCGGCAGCGTCAAACACTTCAAGTTTCGTGGACGGCGGCAATCGGACCGAACAGTGATGAGTGTCTGGGTCTATTTGGTCGGTTACATCGTCGCCTGCACACTCGGGACTTTGCTGTTGAGCGCTGCTGGATTGTCATTTGATGATGCTATTCGCGCCGGTATTGGCAGCCTTTCGAATGCCGGGCATATCCTTGCTGGAATGAATGCAGAATTGAATGTCACGGCCCAAATATGCGTCATACTCGGCATGATCCTTGGGCGTTTGGAAGTCATTGCTTTACTGCCCGCTTTAAATCCGTCCTTTTGGCGAAGATAGCGCCGCGATCGCTTGCTATTTGAGCTCAATCGTTATAGCCGCTGCAGTATAAAAGAAGGACAGGCAAAACATGTCTTCAGATAAAAAGCAGAACCTCCAGGACACATTTCTAAACGCAGTCCGCAAGTCAAAGACTCCATTGACGATTTTCCTTGTGAATGGCGTAAAACTTCAAGGCGTTGTCACTTGGTTCGACAACTTTTGTGTGTTGCTGCGCGGCGAAGGCCGCCCACCGCAGCTCGTTTACAAGCACGCAATTTCGACCATCGCCCCGGGTGCGCACGTGCAACTCTTCGACGAAGACGATAGCTAGGTCAATTGACGCAAAAACCGTTCGATTTGGAACAACCGCCTGAAAAGGCGGGTATTATTATACCTTGGACACTGGTCTCAGACCGGCCGACAGAGGTGCGCCTGGAAGAATCGGCGGGCCTGGTTGAGGCTTTGGGCTGCGAGCTTGAATTCTTGCGCGCGGAAAATGTCCGCAAACCTACACCTGGCTATTTGCTCTCAGGTGGTTTGCTCGATCGCCTCGCCGATGACGTCAAAAGCCACCACTGTACGATGGTGATTATCGACGCCGCTTTGTCGCCGATTCAACAACGCAATCTAGAAGACCGACTTGGCGTTAAAGTCATTGATCGAACCGGATTGATCCTGGAAATATTCGGCCTGCGCGCCCGCACCAAAGAAGGGCGGTTGCAAGTTGAATTGGCGCGTCTGTTATATGAGCGATCTCGCCTGGTCAGAACCTGGACTCACTTAGAACGCCAGCGCGGCGGCGGCGGCTTTCTCGGCGGTCCAGGAGAGACACAGCTTGAGGCCGATAAGCGCATGATTGATCGCGCCGTCGGACGTCTTCGTAAAGGCCTCGAAGATGTGCAGCGCACGCGGCGCGTCCAACGTCAGGGCCGCAAACGCCGAGATACCCCGATGATCGCGCTTGTCGGGTACACCAATGCCGGCAAGTCGAGCCTGTTCAATCGTATGACCGGCGCAGATGTGATGGCCAAAGATATGCCGTTCGCGACACTCGATACGACGATCCGCAAACTGGAGCTTCCAAATATGGATGATGCCAGACTGATTGATACAGTCGGCTTCATCTCTGACCTGCCAACCCACTTGGTCGACAGTTTTCGCGCAACATTGGAAGAGGCGCTTGAGGCAGACTTGCTGATCCATGTCCGTGATCGCTCAAGCGATGCCGATGAGGATCAGAAGCAGGATGTTCTGAAAGTGCTGATGCAGCTTTCCGATCTTACGGGCGCACATTTGCCGCCGATGATTGAAGTCTGGAACAAAATCGATCTTGTTTCACCTGCCGTGCGAGAAGGCCTCGAAGCCGAACGTATGCGTCTGTCCGATCAATTGATTGCCGTCCCGGTTTCCGCCATCACGGGCGAGGGGATTAATGGCCTGATCGGCGAGATTGAATCGCTGTTGGATCGCCACCGTGCCCGGTTCCTTGCCCGGCTGTCGAACAAGGACGGTGCGCTGCGGGCCTGGCTTCATGCTCATTCGCAAGTCGAGAATGAGACGTTTACTGATAGCGGCGACGTCGAGCTGCGGATCAATTTCAGCCAGGATGAGTTCGGCCGGATGGTCGCCAAATTCCCCGACGCCGCAGAAAAACAGTTCCGCCGCCTGGAAGACCGATGATGACCAAAGATATTCTGTTTCTATTACCGCCCGGTTTTGAAGATAATGACCGCCGCGAATTCTGTCCTGAATGCGCAGAGCTCTGGGGCGTATTGCATTATTACCCCGCAATCAAAGAGGCGCTGGACATACGCTATGTCGGCATCGATCATCCCCGCACACCGATTTGCGAATTGCTCGGGGAGGGGCGTTGGAATGCGCCCACGCTTATCCTTAGCGCGGCCTCACCCGCGCCACAAATGGATAGCATCAAGTCTAGCAACGGCCGGTCCTATCTTGGATCCGCCCGTCAGATTGCCAAATATTTCGGCATTCGTTTTGGGATCGCACACCCCCGAGGAAGCTGACCTTGAAGCTCGCGATATTCTGGCTGTCCTACCTTTGGTTTCCGTTTGTCTTGGCCAGCTTCGTCGTAATCTGGCGATATCGCTCAATGCGGCGATACCTGGCAGCGGGTTTGCTCTTAATGTCGTTGCCCCTGGCTTGGGGACGTTTCATCGAACCGCGCATTCTGCTTGTGCATGAAGAAACGATTATCCTCCCCGCCCTCAGCGATGCCGCAGGTGACCTGAAATTTGCGCTCTTCTCGGACATGCATATCGGAATATTCTCGAACGCAGTGTCGATTGAGAGACTGGTCCGGCGCGTCAATGCAGAAAATGTTGATGCCATTTTTATCGCGGGAGACTTCACATACTGGCTCGATCCGGAGAAAGTTCCGGAAGCGTTCGCTGCGCTGAACCAGGCCGACGCGCCGATTTTTGCTGTTCTGGGCAATCATGATGTCGGTTTCCCCGGGCGGATTTACGGCGAAAGCCTGTACGGTCCGCTGCGAGACTACGGCGTCAAGTTCGTGGAGAATAGAAGTTTTGAAATCGAGATTGGCGAACAGAACGTCATCGTGGCCGGGACGTCTGATCTCTGGCAACGCGCTTACTCTTTTGACTTTCAGGCGGCGTTTCCCGCCGACGTTCCGGTAATCATGCTGACGCACAATCCGGATATGGCGTTGCAAGTTCCACCTGAAGTGCGGTTTGATCTGATGCTCGCAGGTCATACGCATGGCGGTCAAATTCGCCTGCCAATAGCGGGTCTGACCCAGTCAATGATTCCCACTCAATATCCCTTTGATACCGGACTACATCAGCTGGACCGTCCCGGCGGGGCATCTGCGGCGCTGGTCTATGTCACTCCGGGCACTGGGATGATTGGATTGCCGATGCGGTTTCGTCGGCCGCCAAGGATTGATATCCTGACGCTAACTGGCTCTGACAACAGTTAAGCGGCATCCACACCTTGTATCTTATGACGAATGGACAAATATGTCTGCGTCTGCCAGTTCTTGGCCAAATTTTTCCGCTTGAAGGTAGTTTTATGTTCGACCCGCGCCCGACTGATGTGAACCTGGTTCCGACTGTTATTGAACAAACCAGCCGCGGTGAACGCGCGTTCGATATTTTTTCCCGTCTTCTGAAAGAGCGCCTGATCTTCATTACGGGCCCAATTGACGACACAACAGCCTCGCTGGTCTGCGCGCAATTGCTATTCTTGGAATCAGAAAACCCTAAAAAAGACATCGCCATCTATATTAACAGCCCAGGCGGGTATGTGACGGCTGGCTTGGCGATCTATGACACGATGCAATACATCCGCTGTCCGATCTCCACTGTTTGCATGGGGCAAGCAGCCAGTATGGGCTCTTTGCTGCTCGCGGCAGGTGATAAGGGCAGCCGGATCGCGCTTCCAAACGCGCGGGTCATGGTTCATCAGCCATCTGGCGGATATCGCGGCGTTGCCACAGATATTGAGCGCCACGCCGAAGAAATCATCGATCTGAAAAAACGTCTCAACAATATCTATGTCAAACATACTGGGCAAGACTATGATACGATTGAGAAAAAACTCGATCGAGACACGTTCATGACGTCAGAAGACGCCAAGGAATTTGGAATTATCGACACCGTTTACGAGCGCCGCATAGATACTGAAGAAGATTAATAGGCACTCATCCTGCATTGAGAATGTGAGCTTAGGCTTGCGCCAACCCATAAGGGTTTTAAAGTTAGAAAAAGTGGCTGGGATTCGCTCTCAGTAAATCGCATGTTAAGGCATGCGTGGGATAGAGGTTGCCTATGGCAAAGCAAAACGGTTCCGGCGGCGATTCTAAGAATACGCTCTATTGCTCTTTCTGCGGGAAGAGCCAGCACGAAGTTAAGAAGCTTATTGCGGGTCCAACTGTGTTCATTTGTGATGAATGCGTTGAACTCTGCATGGACATTATTCGTGAAGAGAACAAAGCCTCAGGCTTTAAAGCAAAAGAGGGCGTTCCGACGCCTCAAGAAATTTGCGACGTTCTCGACGATTATGTCATTGGCCAGACTTATGCGAAGCGCATTCTGTCTGTGGCCGTGCACAATCACTATAAACGTCTCGCCAATCCTGGCGGTGCGGATGGCGTAGAGCTCGCCAAGTCGAACATCATGCTGATTGGTCCGACCGGTTGCGGTAAGACTTTGCTGGCGCAGACCCTGGCGCGGGTGCTTGATGTCCCGTTTACTATGGCGGATGCGACGACACTGACCGAAGCTGGTTATGTTGGCGAAGATGTTGAAAATATTGTTCTGAAGCTACTTCAGGCCTCCGACTATAATGTCGAACGCGCGCAGCGCGGCATTGTCTATATCGATGAGATCGACAAGATCTCGCGCAAATCAGACAATCCATCGATTACACGCGATGTCTCAGGCGAGGGCGTTCAGCAAGCTCTGCTCAAGTTGATGGAAGGCACAGTTGCCGCAGTACCGCCACAAGGCGGACGAAAGCATCCTCAACAAGAGTTCCTGCAAGTCGACACGACGAATATCCTGTTCATTTGCGGCGGTGCCTTTGCGGGTCTCGACAAGATTATTTCATCACGCGGAGAGGCGACTTCGATCGGTTTCGGCGCCGATGTGAAAGATCCAGAAGCGCGCCGCGTCGGCGATGTGCTGCGAACTGTCGAGCCGGAAGATCTGCAGCGTTACGGTCTGATCCCCGAATTCATCGGCCGTCTGCCTGTCCTCGCGACATTGGAAGATCTCGACGAAGATGCGCTGATTACGATCCTCACGGCGCCAAAGAATGCGCTCGTCAAACAGTATCAAAAACTGTTTGAGATGGAGGAGGTCAATCTGACCTTCACGCCAGATGCAATGACAGCCGTCGCTCAAAAAGCGGTTCTCCGGAAAACCGGTGCGCGTGGCCTTCGATCCATCATGGAAGCCATCTTGCTCGACACGATGTTCGAGCTGCCAGGTCTGCGCGGCGTTGACGAAGTTGTGATCAATGCGGAAGTGGTCGAAGGCAATGCCAAGCCGCTTTACGTTCATGCCAAGCAAGTCAAGCCGAGCGAAGCGTCTTAGAAAACCGCACTCATAGGATTAAATTACCATATTTCCACCGCTATTTTGTGGTTGAAGTATGGGATTGCGGTTATCAAATAACCGAGACGCCAGAATCATCCGACAACGGGGTGAAGGTGATGGTCGCCGCTGAGCGGG
>Ga0316204_10005734_pt1 | contig 20069 bp, 13 predicted proteins | sample 6monrhotite_MG_2_FD_205661 | JGI IMG/M metagenome (GOLD analysis project Ga0316204, IMG submission 205661) | Microbial mat bacterial communities from mineral coupon in-situ incubated in ocean water Damariscotta River, Maine, United States -... | ecosystem: Environmental > Aquatic > Marine >...
CCGGTACGCTCAATTCTAATTGCATGGGTATTTCTCCTCTATTGTTGATGTGGCAATCAAACCTTAGGGGGGAAATACCTTTTTTTCTAGCTCAGATCAATTTCACACAATTAAATTTACACTACCGGCTATCTACACGGGCCATCATTAACTTGGCGGAGCTGTGGTCTAATATGTATTGGGCTAAACCGTAGTGATCTGGGTGGCAATGGGTGAGTAAGAGGTAGTCTAGCGTGGATAAATCGATGTTTGATTGCAGGTAGCGGACTGCCGTTTCTGTGGGTGGTCCGGTATCAATCAGGATGTGTTTGCCACCGGTCCAAAGCTCAAAGATATCCACCGGCCCCACCAAGTAGGGGGTGTCGATTTTATGGACTTTTAGTTTGACCGGTGCAGGCTTCACTAGGAGCTTTTTGTTGTAAGAATCTCTTGGATGATTGCAAAGGCGTTGGGCGATTTTTGGATCACCGCAATCGCACCTGCTTCGACAGCCATTCGGTGAACTTCAGCGCTTTCATTGGAGGTGAACAAAACGAATTTGGTGTCTTTTAATTCAGGCTGTTTAGAAAGAGCAGCGCATATTTCAACCCCATTCATTTTGGGGAGCTGATAGTCGATGACCGCCAGCCCAGGCTTTTCTGCTTTGATGAGTTTTAACCCTGCAAGCCCATCGGAGGCGGTGAACACCGCAAAGCCAGCTCGTTCAAAGAGCCGGATATAAAGCCTCAGGGTGACCAGGTTATCGTCAACCAAGACCACCTTTCGGGACCGCTGATTGATTTGGCTTTTTTGAGGCACCACCGACTCATCAAGGACCAAAAATTGGTCTGTTGCCGCAAGGATAGTCTCAGGGTTCGGTTGGATGATATCGTGAGAGCCTTGTCGTAAACCGAGGATCTCTTTTCCCATCCCAAGGCTCAGAGCCTTGATGGTTTGCCCGACCATCTCAGAACCCTCAACGATTGTATTCCACTGCGGGGTTGGGGCGACCCTGCGGTTTTTAAATTGCCGGCCTTTTCCGCTGTGCATCAAAACCACGTCGGTGATTCGCTGCCCGACCGAGGCATAGGTACTGATCACTTGGTCGGCCCCGGCCTGCCGGATTCGTTTGATCGAGTGCTGGTCCTCAGCCCTGGAGACAATGTGCAGCGAAGGGTTCAGTTCCCGGCTGGTCAACACGATATAGAGATTGGTTGGGTCAGAGTTAATCATGGTGATCAACCCTTTGGCTCGTTTGATGCCCGCCTCTTCCAGGATATGCTCTTGGGTGGCGTCACCGACATGATAGAGATAGGGGTTCTCTATATTGGGGTCGCTTTCAACGGGCTCGCTGTTCACAATCACAAAGGCTAGATTTTCTTCCACCAAGTCTTCTGCAACCGCTCTGCCCACTTGGCCAAACCCACACAAGATATAATGGTCCTTGAGGGCGTCGATTTTTTTATTCATCTTTTTGATTTGTTTTTTTCCGCTGAAGATCCCTTCCACCGCAATTTCAGCAAAAATCTTGCCCACTACACCCAAGGAGGCGAAGCTTAGGAGGATCAGAAAGACAGTGAAGTAACGGCCCATTTCGCTTAAAGGGCGCACTTCACCGTAGCCTACTGTGGTGATGGTGATCATCACCATGTAAAAGGACTCCCCGAAGTTGTAGCCCTCTAGGACCATATACCCGCCGATGCTGAAGACAAAAAAGCCGATCAGATAGGCGAAAGCGAGAATGGGGCCGTTGGATTTTATCATAGCTTTGGGTAAGGTGTTTATCTGCTATGTTGTCTTTCCCCTTCTCTAAAAGCAAGCCAAAATATTCTAGGAATCAACGATTACAACGGATACTTTCCTTGGTCTAAGGTTTCCTTGGCAATCAACCGTTTTGCCTCTAAAAGGCCGGTTGCGTTATATTTGGTGTACCGACGGATTCCACTCAAAATCAAGGTCAGGTTGTCCCCCTCTTCGATCGAAAATGCAGCTGATTTTGCAGCCCGGCTGATGTTTTCTACCGAATTAAAGACCGTCAGTGTGGTCATCGCTTGATAGAGGGCTTGTTTGTTTGCCGATGCCTTGGCAAACACCTTAGCTGAGCGAAGCACTGCGGACTCCATGGCGTATACCTGGATGGCGATATCGGCGGAGGCGAGCAGGATTTCTTGTTCGTTTGCTAGCTTGTGCCCAAACCGCTGCACTGCGGCACCGGACAAAATCAAGAAGACTTGCTTGCAGTCCTCTACCACCTTCATTTCAGCGGCAAAAGGAGTATCTTCCAATTCGTCGAAGTTCGGGCTCATCAAGGATTCAAAGGCGGCCATGGCTGCCGGTTGCAATGGCAACTCTCCTTTGAGGGATTTTTTTAGGATCGTCCCTGGGATCAAGAGCCGGTTGATTTCGTTGGTGCCTTCGTAAATTCGGTTGATCCGCTCATCCCGGTAAAAGCGTTCTGCCGGGTATTCTTCCAAGAACCCATAACCACCATGAATTTGCACCACTTCATCCACCAACCGTTGCAACATTTCGGAGCAATAAACCTTCGATATGGCACATTCTGCCCCGTAGTCCGCTAGGTTGGATTCTTGTTGTTGGTAATAATCTTCTGCCCCCTTGTCGAGCCGAGCAAATCGCTGGTCGATCACCCCTGCAAGGCGGTAAACCAGGGATTCAGCGGCGTATAACTCGGCCATTCGTTCAGCGAACTTTTGTTGGATTGCCCCAAATTTGGCGATAGGCTGGCCAAACTGCTTGCGGTCTTTGGCGTATTCAATGGCCGGTAAAATCGCTTGTTTAGCCGCCCCATTTACACAGGCCCCCAGTTTTAAACGGCCAATATTCAAGATATTAAAAGCGATTTTATGGCCCTTGCCGATTTGCCCAAGTAAGTTTCCTTTCGGCACTCGGACGTTGTCCATGATCACTTGGGTGGTCGAGCTGCCCCTGATCCCCATTTTCTTTTCTTCAGGCCCAATGCGGAGCCCTGCGCAGGTCCGTTCGACCAGGAAGGCGGTGAAATGTTCCATGTCGATTTTCACAAAGATGGTGAAAAAGTCCGCAATCCCACCGTTGGTGATGAACTGTTTGGTCCCGTTGAGTACATAATGGTCCCCATCCAACACAGCAGTGGAGGACACAGCCAAAGCGTCGGAGCCAGAGCCCGGCTCTGTGAGGCAGTAAGCGGCGATCCACTCCCCAGTGATTAGCTTCTCTAAGTACTGTTCTTTTTGCTCTTTTGTCCCATAATAGACCAACGGCAGGGTGCCAATCCCGGTGTGGGCGGTGAAGGCGACCGAAAAGCTACCGGTGCGGGCAATGCTTTCTGCTACGATCATGCTGGTGACTTTATCCAGCTCCAAGCCCCCGAAGGCTTCCGGGGCATCGGTCATCAAAAGGCCTAATTCCCCACATTGTTTCATCAACTCTTTGACGGTCTCGTAGCCGTGGTCATCGATGAGTTCCACCTTGGGCAACACTTCGTTCACCACAAAATCATTGGTGGTGTCCCGAATCTGGCGGTGCTCATCGTTGAAATCTTCAGGTGTGAAAACCGAGTTTACATCTGTAGGCCGGATCAGAAATTCGGCGCCTTTGAGGGGTGAATGTTCCATTTGATTCCTGTTAAACTAGATTTTCAAAGATTCCAGCAGCACCCATGCCACCGCCGATACACATCGAGACCATCCCGTATTTCGCTTTCCTATGGCCCATTTCGCTCAGCAAGGTTGCGGTGAGCTTCGCCCCGGAACAACCCAAGGGGTGGCCTAAAGCAATCGCTCCACCATTGACGTTGGTGATTTCTGGGTTGATGCCCAGTTCACCAATCACCGCCAAACTTTGGGCAGCAAAGGCTTCGTTCAGCTCAATCAAATCAATATCAGCTAGGGTTAACCCCGCTTTTTTAAGCGCCAAAGGAATCGCATACACCGGACCGATACCCATCAACTCAGGGGAACAGCCCGTGACGGCGTATGAAACAAACCGGGCGATGGGGGTGAGGTTGTGTAACTTGAGGAATTCCTCACTGACAACCATCGCTCCCGCCGCCCCGTCGGTGGTTTGGCTGGAGTTACCGGCGGTCACGCTGCCGCCTAGGGCGAATATGGGGCGCAACTTGGCGAGCCCTTGGATTGAGGTATCAGGCCGGATGCCGTCGTCTGCCGTGACCACCTCGGTTTCTCGCTGAACCTTTACCCCTGAGAGTTGGGCCTGTTCGACGTTGATGGGGACAATCTCATCTAAAAAACGGCCCGCCGCTGTGGCCGCCACTGCTCGTTGGTGGCTTTGGACCGCAAATTGGTCTTGGGCTTCTCGGCTGATCCCATATTTTTTGGCGATCAACTCAGCGGTGATGCCCATGGAGGCATAAGACTCCGGCCACTCCGACAGCAATCCTGGGTCAGCGCTGTATTTGTTGCCCCCTAAAGGAACCATGCTCATTGATTCCGCACCACCGGCAATGATGGCGTCTCCGTTGCCTGCCAAAATCCGGTCCACTCCCAAAGAAATCGCTTGCAGCCCAGAGCTGCAAAAGCGGTTGATGGTCATGCCCGGTACGGTCCGTGGCAGTTTGGCTTTCATGGCGGCAATCCGCCCGATGTTCATCCCCTGTTCCCCTTCTGGGAAGGCGCAGCCTAAAATTACATCTTCGATCAATGCAGGCTCAACCCCTGAAACTTTCACTAAGTCAGCGATTACCTGAGCGGCGAGTTCATCCGGGCGGACGGATTTAAACTTCCCTTTTTTGGCTTTGGTCCCGGCGGTTCGTTTGGCAGCAACAATGTAGGCAGTTCTCATGTAGATCCTTTTAGTTTCGCAACGGTTTGCCGGTTTTGAGGGTATGAGCGATGCGCTCAAAGGTTTTTTTGGTGCCGCAAAGCTTCAAAAAGGCTTCCCGTTCTAGCTCCAACAGATAATCTTCACTGATCAAGGTCCCGGTAGGTACGTTCCCGCCGGTGATGGCGTCGGCGATCATACCGCTGATCACCACATCATGTTCCGAGGCAAACCCGCCTTGTTGCAGGTTCCAAACCTGCGACTTCATGCTCGCAGCGATGGAACGTCCAGGAGCAGGTATGTTGTTTCGTTTAGATTTAGGTTTGTAGTTAGTCGCCAAAGACAACACTTTTTGTTTGGCATCAAAGATCAACCGGTCTAAGTCCATGGTGATTTGGTCCCCTTGGCGCATGTAACCCATGGCGAAGAGGTCTTCCCCGCTCATGGATACGCTAGCCATGGCGATTTGTTGGAACGCCTTAAATAAGTACGGGCTTGGATCGCTCTGGTATTGTTCCCCCAGCTCGATGGCCCTCAGGCCCATTTCCTTGGTTCCGCCACCAGCAGGCAACAGGCCCACCCCGACTTCGACCAAACCCATGTAGGTCTCTGCGTACCCGTTGATTGCGTCGGAATGCAAGCTGAACTCACAGCCTCCACCCAAGGCCATTTGGAAGGGTGCGGCAACCACAGGCACGGGCGAATACTTCACCGCCATGGTCGCTCGTTGGAAGGAACGGATCATGAAGTTGATGTCGTCCCATTCACCCTCGGCAATTGCCGATGTCAACAACGCCAAGTTGGCACCCACCGAGAAGTTTGCCCCTTGGTTACCGATGACCATACCGACACCGTTTTTCTCCACAAAGTCTAAGGCTTTGGAAGTGAACTGCAGGATATCTCCGCCGATGGTGTTCATTTTGGAGTGGAACTCTAAACAGAAAACCCCGTCCCCTAAATCAACCAAGGAAACGCTGCGGTTGCCCAGGGCTTTGTTGCCCCCGGTTTTAAGCGCAACCAAGTTCACTTGCCCTGGCTTTTGCGGGACCGGCAGATAGCTACTGGTAGCGACGTCCCAAAACTCAGGCACTGCCCCTTGGAACCGGTAAAACTGCTCTACCTCTCGCATCTTTTCTGGGACTTGTTTGCCCGCCTTTTCCGCTCGTTTGACAAAGGCTTGCACCCCAATAGCGTCCAGCATCTCAAAAGGCCCCAACTCCCAGTTGAAGCCCCATCTCATGGCGTTGTCGATGTTGACCACGTCATCAGCGATTTCAAACAGTCGGTTGAAGCTGTAAATCAAGGTGTCGCTCAGGTTCTCCCAGGCGAAGGTCGCTGCTTGATCATTCCCAGCTAACAAAGCCTTGATCTTCTCACCAGGGGTGTCGAGCATCCGGGTTGCCCCGATGGAGGCGAATTTTGGTTTTTTGAGCGGCTCGTAAGTTTTGCTCCGGTGGTCCCAGTACAAAATCACTCGTTTGCCCTGGGCGTCTTTGGACTTTTTATAAAACCCCGCTTTGGATTTGTCGCCCAGTTGCCCCGCTTTGATCATGTCTTCCAAGCAGTCAGGGACCTGGAAAATATCCCGTTGTTCGTCGTCTGGCAGGTTCTGGTAACTGTTGTTGCCCACATGAACCAAGGTATCAAGGCCGACCAAGTCAGAGGTCCGAAATGCCGCAGACTTCGGACGGCCAGTTGCTGGACCAGCGATGGCGTCCACTTCTTCGACCGATAGGTCCATCGCAACCATGGTCTTCATGGCGTTGAAAATCGAGTACACCCCAATCCGATTGGCCACAAAGTTTGGGGTGTCTTTGGCGTAGACAATCCCTTTACCCAATTTTTGCCCCAAGAACTCTGCCATGGAAGCCATGACTTCAGGCTTGGTTTTGGAACAAGGGGCCAACTCCATCAGCCGCATGTACCTGGGGGGGTTGAAAAAGTGGGTCAGTAAAAACCGCTCTTGCACTTCAACAGGCAAAACCGCCGCCATTTGGTTCACCGATAACCCGCTGGAGTTGGATGACAAAATGGTGGTTGAGGCTAAGTGAGGGAGGACTTGGTTTTGGTAAAAGGACTTTTTGATGTCTAGGTTTTCGATGATCACTTCAATCACCCATTGGCAGTCTTTGATTAACGCCATGTGATCCTCGAAATTCCCTGCCTGGACTCGGTGGTGGTGTTCGGGCCGGAAAAAAGCCGCTGGTTTGGCTTTGGCTAGGGCTTTGATGGCTAGCTCTGCCACTTGATCTCGGCTCGGTCCGTCCGGGGTGGGGCGGTCGAGCAACAAGACCTTGAGGCCCGCGTTGGCCAAATGGGCGGCGATGGTCGCCCCCATCACTCCAGCGCCTAAGACTGCAACTTGTTGAATCCGCTCCATAAAGTTCCTTTATACCGGTGAATGTTCGTTTAGTTACCCATAAAGTAGCTATGGTTGACGTGGAAGTCAACCAAAAAAAAGAAACCCTCTTTTTGGGTCATGGGTTTGCTCAGAGCCCTGAAAGCTTATCGATGATCTCCTGAGGCATCGCTGTCGGGGTGCCCCGTTTGGCGTCTAACGCAACCATCACCGTTTGGGCGAGGGCGAACAACTGTCCTTTGGGGCCGGAGAGTCGGTACACTACGTTGAAGCTAGAGCGGCCCATGGCTTCAATGGTGAAGTCCACGGTGACGGCTCCGTCTTCTAAGACAATCGGTTTTTTAAATTCGCATTCCGCTTTGGCGACCACAAAAAACAGCCCAGAACTCATAAAATCAATGAAGTTTTTGGAGAAAACCTTGGTTCTGGCGGTTTCTAGGTAGGTGAAAAACACCGCATTGTTGACGTGCCCGTAGGCGTCTAAATCCGCAAAGCGGATTTCGATTTCACAAGAAAAGCTTGGTTTCATGAGTCTTCTTCCTTGAGGTTCAGGTCGATGATTTTTTGTCGGTATAGAGATAACTCTTGGCGCAACGCCCCGATACGGGAAATCTTTTCGTCGATTTTCGTGATGTGTCCGTCTAAGATTTTTACCAACCGAGGCATCACCACTTTTTGGGTGTTGCTCTGTTCATACAAGTTAGACAGCTCTTGCATTTCCGCAAGGGTGATCCCTAGTTCCTTGAGCTTGAGGATGAATTTTAGCCGAAGCACCCCTTCTTTGTCATACACCCGAACCCCTGACTCCAGTCGCTGTGAAGCCGGCAATAGACCGATTTCTTCGTAGTACCGGATGGTCCTGGTGGTGATCTGTAGCTCTTTGGCGAGTGCGCCAATATGGATATCTTTTGGGCTCATGGGGGCCTTTACTTGACGTGAAAGTCAATTGTATAGGGGAAGGAAAACTTTTGTCAAAGCTTGCAAGTCGATTTTATAAGCTTTGCATCTATTCCTTAAATGGTTTACCTTTACGTAAACTAAACCCAGGTTTCTGCGGTTATGCTTCACTTCTTGTCTTTTTAAGAGGTGGTGGGTTATGGTGTGTGTTGATGAGTTCCAACAAAGGACAGATAGGGCGATGGAAAAACGGGTTTATTATATTGATGGGTTGCGAACCCCCTTTGGTTCCTTTGGTGGGACATTATCCAAACTCAGCGCACCGGCATTAACGGCGCCTTTGGTGCAAGCCTTGGTTTCTCGCCATGACTTGGATCCCGGCTCGGTGGACCAAGTGATTTTGGGCCAAGTGTTATCCGCCGGTGTCGGTCAGGCCCCTGCCCGGCAGGTCTGCCTCAACGCTGGGCTGAGCCCTCAGGTCAACGCTTTGACCATCAATAAAGTTTGTGGTTCTGGCCTCAAGTCGATGATGCTCGGCGGCGGTTCGGTCCGGTCAGGCGATTCAGGCTTGGTGTTTGCTGGTGGCATGGAATCCATGAGTTTAGCACCTCACGCATTACTGGGGCAGCGGTCTGGCCTCAGACCAGGGGACGCCGCTTTGGTGGATTTGTTGTTTTTAGACGCCTTGATCGATCCAGGCAGCGGCGCTCCGATGGGTCAATTGGTGGAAGACTGCTTGCGAGGCGGTTTACTCACCAGGCAGCTTCAGGATGAATACGCCGTGCGCAGCTACCGGCTAGCGATTGCCGCACAGAACAATGGCCGGTTTGACCAAGAAATATGGCCTGTTACTATCGCCGGAAAGGGTGGGGAGCAGGTTGTGAGTGCAGACGAAGAGCCGGGCAAGGTCAAGTTTGAAAAAATCCCCTCTTTAAAACCGGTCTTTGACCCACAGGGTTCAATCACCGCTGCAAATGCATCAAGCCTCAACGACGGTGCTGCGGTTTGTTTGCTCGCCAGTGAAGCAGAAGCCAAAGCCCGGGGGCTGAAACCAAAAGCCGAATTGGTCGCGTGGGCGGAAGTTAGCTTGGACCCCGCAGATTTCGCCCTAGCTCCGATCCCGGCGATGGTGGCGGTCTTGGAAAAGGCTCAGGTAACGCTGGCTGAAATTGACTTGTTTGAAATCAACGAGGCTTTTTCAGCGGTGCCTTTGCTAGCGATTGAAAACTTAGGTTTAGGCATCAACCGGGTCAACGTCAACGGTGGGGCGGTGGCGTTAGGCCATCCGGTAGGAGCCTCTGGGGCTAGGATCTGTTTGACCTTGGTCGAAGAATTGATCTTGCGAAAGGCGAAATACGGGGTTGCAGCCATTTGTATCGGCGGTGGCGAGGCAGTTGCTGCTTTGTTCCGGAGAGTGGAGGACAATGAATTTTGATCTGACTGAAGACCAAAAACTGGTCCAAGAAGCGGTGGCCGACATGGCCCAAACCGAGATCGCTCCGTTGGCCGCTCAGGCGGACCTCGATCACCAGCTCAGCAAAAAGGTGCTCGAACAACTCACAGCCATGGAGCTCTGGGGCGGCCCCTTTGACCCCAAGTGGGGCGGTGCGGGTTTGGACTACCTCTCTTATGTACTGGTGATTGAAGAACTCAGCCGGGCTTGTGCTTCGACCGGGGTTCTGGTTGCCGCTCATTGTTCTTTGGCTTGCTCCCCGATCGCTACCTTTGGCTCAGACCCACAAAAAGAGCGTTTTTTGGCTCCCATGGTCAAGGGGGAGAAAATCGGTAGTTTTTTGCTCACTGAGGCGGGGGCTGGCTCGGATGTCGCTGCTTTGTCTTCCAAATGTGTGGACCGAGGTGACCATTTTGAAGTCAGCGGCTCCAAACAGTTCATCACCAACGGCGGTTATTTAGGGTACGGCGTCTTGTTCGCCACTACAGACCGGGCGTTGGGGGCCAAAGGAATCAATGCCTTTTTGGTGGATTTGTCTGACAAAGCGGTTTGCTTGACTAAAAACGAAGACAAGTTGGGGATCAGAGGCAGCTACACCTCAGCGTTTTCTTTTGACGGCCTCAAAATCCCCAAAGATCAATTGCTGGGCGAACCAGGGGAAGGCTTTCACATTGCGATGGAAACCTTGAATGGCGGCCGAATTTCGATTGCCGCCCAAGCGATTGGGATTGGGCAAGCCGCCTTGGATATGGCCGTAGCTTACAGCCAAGAACGGGTACAGTTTGGCCGGTCTATCGGTCGGTTTGGGGCGATCCAAGAAAAATTGGCCGATATGTCCAGCCAGCTTGAGGCAGCTCGATTGATCACTTACAAAGCGGCCTGGGCAAAGGACCAAGGAAAATTAACACCCAAAGACTCAGCGACCGCTAAACTGTTGGCTTCAAAGGCAGCAACCTTTTGCGCCGACCAATGTTTGCAAATCCATGGTGGATATGGTTATATCACCGAATCTGGGGTGGAGCGGTTGTTCCGTGATGCCCGGATCACTGAAATATATGAAGGCACCAGCGAAATCCAGAAAATTGTGATTGCAAAGGCCTTGAGCCATAGCTGAACCTGAACCATCTAGAACCTTAAGGACAAACGCATGGCACTAGAAAGCACCCGTGAAATATACTGGAACATCCCATCTAGCTCGATCCCACTGATGTATCTCTTGAGTGCTGTGGCTACTGGGGTGATGCTCTGGGGGTTTTACCGTAGAATCAGGGTATACCAGCAAGGGGAAACGTGGCCGCCGCTCAGTGGGTTAGGTGCCAGGGTGTTTCGTGGGTTAAAACTAGCATTGACCCAAAAAAAGGTGAGACGGCAACGGGGCATCGGTCAGGCCCACAACCTCTTTTTTTGGGGTTTTGGGGTGTTGTTTTTGGGCACTGTCTTGGTGTTTATCCAAGCGGATATCACCGACCCTTTGTTTGGGGTCCGTTTTTTAACCGGTCGATTTTATCAGCTCTATTCGGTTACCTTGGATGTCGCTGGATTGGTCGCTTTGGTGATGATTGTAGGGATGTTTGTCCGCCGTTTTTTTGTTCCTTCGATGCGTGGGGGGATCAAACCTGCAGACCTGTGGATGTACATGGATTTAGGCCTGATTTTGGGGACTGGGTACTTGATCGAAGGTCTTCGGATGGCGGTGACAGAACTCACCCAAAACCCGGAATTGGCCAACTATTCCCCGGTCGGATTGGGCGTTGCGAGGTTGGTTGCGCCTCTGGGTGAAGCGTCGATTCGGTCGTGGCACTTTGGCATTTGGTGGTTCCATATGTTGCTGGTGATGGCGTTCTTGGCGATGATCCCCTTCACCCGGCTCAAACACCTGTTGTTGACCCCGCTCAATTATATTTTATTCGAAGACCAGCCGAAGGGTTATTTAAAAACGTTAGACTTAGAAGACGAATCCGCCGAGTCCTTCGGGGTGGCCACACCCAAAGATTTGTCGTTCAAAGATATTTTTGACACAGACGCCTGCACCAGTTGCAGCCGTTGCCAAGACCGTTGCCCTGCGTACAATACCGATAAACCCTTGAGCCCCATGAAGCTGATTGAGGACATGGGAAAGGTTTGTTTTGCCATGGAAAACGGCAGCTTGATTGACGGTGTGGGCAAGGATGCGTTGTTCTCCTGCACCACTTGTGGGGCCTGCATGGAAATCTGCCCTGCGGAGATCAAACACGTCCCTAAAATCATCGACATGCGCCGTAACCTCGCCTTGATGGAAGGGGAGTTTACCGGGGAGGAGGTGGCCAAGGCGATGGACGCCATGGAAGTCAACGGGAACCCTTTGGGGTTCGCCCCGGCGAAACGGGCAGACTGGGCAGAAGGTCTGGATTTAGTGCCGGTCGAGGAAGCGGACTATTTGTATTTCACTGGCTGCTATGGCTCTTTTGATTCCCGCAACCAACAGGTTGCCAAGTCCTTGGTGAAGTTGGCCGCAGCCGCTGGGGTGAAATTAGCGATCTTGGGACCTCAAGAAAAATGTTGTGGGGAACCGGCACGGAAGATGGGCAATGAATATTTGTACCAGTCTTTGGCGATGGAAAACATTGAATTGTTCAAAGAAAAGAAGGTCAAAAAAATTGTCACTTCCTGCCCACACTGTTTTCAAACCTTGAACAAAGATTACCGAGATTTGGGTTTAGAAGCCGAAGTGGTCCACTACACCGAATTGCTCGCTAAATTGTGGAAGGACCTCCGGTTTCAACTAGGGAAAACTTCCTTAGAGGTGACATACCATGACTCTTGTTACCTAGGGCGTTACAACGGCATCTTTGACGCACCACGGGACTTACTGGCCGCCGCTGGGGCGAAACTCAGCGAGATGTCCGCTTGCAAAGAAGAAAGCTTTTGTTGTGGTGCAGGGGGAGGCCGGATTTTGGCTGAAGAAAATCTCGGCACCCGAATCAATAACAAACGGGCGACTATGGCCCAACAGACCGGGGCTGAAGCAGTGGTTAGCTCATGCCCCTTCTGCCTAACCATGATGGAAGACGGTACAAAAAATCTAACAGGGGAACCGGTGAAAGCCATGGACTTGGCGGAGCTGTTGGTTTCATGTTTGCCAACCGAATCAACATTGGAGGACAAATGAAAATTTTGGTGTGTATCAAACAAGTTGCAGATATGGAGTCTCGGTTTGTGGTCTCCGAAGGAGCGAGCTGGTTTGAAGAAACCGACTTGGCTTTTCGGATCAACGAATATGACGAATTCGCTATCGAAGCAGCGGTGCAATTGAAAGCCTCCTTGGGAGAAGCCGAAGTGACCGTACTAAGCGCCGGACCACAGCGGGCGTCGGACGCTTTGAAAAAAGCCTTGGCCATGGGGGCGGACAAAGCGGTCTTGCTGCTTGATCCAGAGGCACCCAAAAAAGACAGCTGGCAGGTGGCCAACTTGATCGCCGATTGGGCGAAACCCCAAGGGTTTGATTTGGTGCTGACCGGGATGCAGTCCCAGGACCGGGGCTCTGGTCAGGTTTCCTTGTTCCTTGGCGAGTTGATCGGGGCCAACTCGGTGAGTTGCGCCGTGGCTTTGGAAGCATCGCCTGGATCGATCAAGGTCGAAAGGGAGCTTGAAGGGGGGCTTCGGGCTCAAGTCGAACTCAGCACTCCGGCGCTGGTTTCCTGCCAATTGGGGCTGAATCAGCCTCGGTATCCGACGTTGCCGAACATCATGAAAGCGAAGAAAAAGCCTTTTGAAACCATTGAAGTCACAGCAGCTTTAGACCCGGCCCAGGAAGTCCTATGGATGGGTGCGCCGGAAAAAGCAGGTGCGGCGGAGTTGATCGAAGGTGATTTAGCCTCCCAAGTGGAGCGAGTGGTCTCAATATTAAAAGATAAAAAACTGGTTGGATAAGGAGAACCCATGAAGGCATTGGTGATTGGAGAAGTGGTTCAAGGCAAACTGGCGGAAACCTTCGGTGAGCTGTTGGGCTTTGCGGCATCCTTAGGTGCTGAGCCGGTTGGATTGATCTTAGGGGATACCGCCGAACGGCCTGGATTCGAAGGGCTTTTATACATAGGCACCGGGGCAGAATACGCCCCTGCCGCCCATAAAGCGGCGGTGTTGGACGTCATTGAACAAGAAAAACCAGACCTAGTGGTGCTGATGCACAGCGCCTATGGGTGGGACTTAGCCCCACGGATTGCAGCGGCAACCGGAGGACGGCAGCTTTCTGAAGTGATCAGTGTCCAAGACGGGGTGTTTCGCCAAAGCTGTTGCAACGGAAAGTTGCAACGTAGGGTCAAACCGGCGGCTGGTTTGACTGTAGTGACTTTACAATCTGGAGCGTTCCCATCCGCCGCAAGTGCGGGGACACCGGTAGAAAAAACGGTGGAACAATCGAGCGATGGTGCCTTGAAGCTGACCGGTTACATCCAAAAACCGGCCGCCAAGGTGGACCTGAGCAAAGCGGAAAAAATTGTCTCCGCTGGTCGCGGGGTGGGGAAACCAGAGAACATTGCGATGATTCAAGACTTGGCGACCGCATTGGGGGCCGAGTTAGGCTCCAGCAGGCCTGTGGTGGATGCTGGATGGCTGGGCGGTGCCCATCAGGTGGGAAGCACCGGCAGCACGGTCTCCCCAAAGTTATACATCGCCTGTGGAATTTCCGGGGCTGTGCAGCATTTGGCGGGGATGAAAAAGTCAGAATTGATCATCGCAGTCAACAAAGACAAAGACGCCCCGATCAGCGAGGTAGCCCAATACATGGTGGTGGCGGATCTGCTTGAATTTGTGCCTGCGTTGACTGAGGCGTTGAAATGAAAACTGCACTGACGGAGATGCTACAAATCAAACACCCCATCATCCAAGGTGGGATGATGTGGGTCTCCAGGGCTCCGTTGGTCGCTGCGGTGTCCAACGCTGGGGGGTTAGGGGTTTTGACCGCTTTGAGTATGCCGAACCCTGAAGCGTTGGTTGAAGAACTGAACCAGTTGAAACAGCTCACCGACAAACCTTTTGGGGTGAACCTGACGTTCCTACCGACCTTGAAACCGGTGCCTTATGACGATTATTTGGACGTGATATTGGCCGCCGGTGTAAAAATCATGGAGACCGCCGGGCGCAACCCAGAGCCCTACATGGAGCGGTTGAAGGCAGCGGGGGTGACTGTGATTCACAAATGCACCAGTGTGAAACACGCCCTCAAAGCCGAGAAGATTGGGGTGGATATGGTCTCGATTGATGGGTTTGAGTGCGCTGGACACCCTGGGGAACAGGATGTCGGCGGTTTGGTGCTGATCCCAAAAGCGGTTTCGAAACTCAAGATCCCGGTGATCGCCTCAGGGGGCATTGGGGATGGCAGGGGGTTGGTGGCAGCCTTGGCCCTGGGGGCCGAAGGAGTCAATTTAGGAACAAGGTTTGTGGCCACCCAGGAAGCAGCGGTACACCCTGCGATCAAGCAAGCCTTGGTGGACGCCGACGAAACCGGTACGGTGTTGGTCGAGCGGTCCTTGAAAAACAGTTTACGGGTGTTACGTAACGAACATGCTGACAAGGTGCTTGCCATGGAGGCGGCTGGAGCCGGCTTGATGGAGCTGGCTCCCTTCCTGTCAGGCCGTTTGGGCCTAGCGGCGTTGGAATCTGGGGATACCGATGGATTTCTGTTTGCCTGCGGTCAAGTTGCTGGATTGATAGATGATATACCGACATGTGCCGTCTTGATTGACCGGATCATAGCTCAGGCGGCTTCCTTGATTCAAGATCGATTGGTGAATATGTCGCAATAAAAAACCTTGCAAAACAAGCACCTGAATAATTATGCGCAGATATAGCAGTGCTCTTGTCATGATAACTGGCTGATTTCGGGTTTTTTCACCAAAATTTGTAGATCAGCCGTTTGTTATCTTAGATGAACCGGTTGCGTTTTGAAAAAAGTTGCTCAAGGGGGCTCCCCCTGTTAGCCTGGGGATATTCTGGCCACTTGACCTCGAATTTCAAATCCAACTTGCCGTTCCATGTCCGAAAAAAACTCCACTAAGCAGCTAAACCGCAAACTTCAACACACCCCGATTGCCATTGTAGGCATGTCTGCCTTGTTCCCGGACTCGGCTGACTTGCAGCAATATTGGGAGAACATCCTCAACGAAGCGGATTGCATGAAGGAAGTGCCTTCGGACCGGTGGAAGGTGGAAGATTATTACAACCCCGACAAGACAGCACCAGACAAGACCTATTCTAAGGTCGGTGGGTTCATCCCAGATACCGACTTTAACCCTATTGAATGGGGCTTGCCTCCAAACATCCTTGAAATCACCGATGTGAGCCAGTTGCTCAGCCTAGTGATGGCCAAGCGGGTTTTATTGGACGGCGGATATGGCGACGATGCCAGAGAGTTTGATCGCTCGATGACCGGTTGTATCTTAGGTGTCGGCGGTGGCCAGAAATTGATGAATCCTTTGCTAAGCCGGTTGCAGTATCCAGTTTGGGAAAAGGCGCTCGCTTCTTCGGGCGTTGCCCCAAAAGACCGGGCGATGGTGATTGAAAAAATGAAAAAAGCCTATATCCGTTGGGAAGAAATGAGCTTCCCTGGGATGTTGGGTAACGTGGTCACCGGTCGTATCGCCAACCGGCTGGACCTTGGTGGAACAAACTGTGTGGTTGATGCCGCTTGCGCCAGCTCCTTGGCTGGTATCCGCATGGCGATGTCTGATCTGCTTGAATATCGCTCTGATATGATGATCACCGGCGGTGTGGACACAGACAACAGCATCTTCATGTACCTGTGTTTCTCTAAAACACCGGCGTTCACCACCGGCGACAAATCCCGACCTTTTGATAAAGACTCCTCCGGTATTTTGATCGGTGAAGGCATCGGGATGTTGCTGCTCAAACGTCTAGAAGACGCTGAGCGGGACAACGATAAAATATATGCAGTGATCAAAGGCGTCGGTTCGGCGTCTGATGGTCGGTTTAAATCGATTTACGCCCCACGGGCTGAAGGACAAGTCTTAGCCTTGGAACGAGCCTACGAAGCGGCAGGGGTCTCCCCTAGCACCGTTGGTTTGTGGGAAGCTCACGGGACCGGGACCAAAGCAGGGGACGCTACCGAGTTCAAGGCGCTTCGCGCCTTCATGGGCGAAGGTGGCAAAACTACGGCTTTGGGTAGTGTGAAAAGCCAAATTGGCCACACCAAAAACTCAGCAGGTGCCGCCGGGTTGATCAAGTCCGCATTGTCCCTGCACCACAAGGTGTTGCCTGCGACCATCAATATCTCGGCACCGAACCCTGAAATGAACTTGGAAGGTTCGCCTTTATACCTGAACAGCAGCACCCGGCCTTGGGTTCGCCCTGTTGGCGCACCGCCACGGCGAGCGGGGGTCAGTGCCTTTGGATTTGGCGGAACAAACTTCCACTATGTTTTAGAAGAATACGACAAACCGCAACCGGGCTTTAAGTTACAAACCGTTCCTGCCACTTTGGTGCTCAGTGCTCCAAGTCGAGATGGCTTGATCAAGGCCTTAGAAACACAGCGGACCACCTTGGGTTCTGCTGAAGGGGCCCAAGCATTTTGGGCGTTGTCCGAAGCTAGCAAAGTCGCAAAAATCCCAGCAAATCACCACCGAGCTGGTTTTGTTGCGAAAGACGCAGAAGAAGCAGCTGGCCGGTTGACTCGGTTGATTGATGGATTGAAGAAAAATCTTGGTGACAAAGGGTTCAGCTTACCTGAAGGAATTTATTACAGGGCTGAGGCCGTTATCGGCAAAGTTGCCGCTTTGTTTGCAGGGCAGGGATCTCCTTACTTAGATATGGGCAAGGACCTGCTTTGGAACTTCCCGCAGGTGGAAGCGGCTTTTGCCAAACAGGACGAACTGTTCGCAACCAGCCCCGACCCATTGAGCCAGATCGTATACCCCATTGCGGTGTACACCGATGAGGCGAAAAAGGCTCAGGTGAGCAAGTTACAACAAACAGAAAACGCTCAACCAGCGATTGGGGCCTTCTCAAAAGGTTTGTACCAAGTGCTGTTAGACGCTGGTTTTTCTGCTGATATGACCGCAGGCCACAGCTTTGGTGAACTCACCGCTCTGTGGGCTGCTGGATCGATATCCGAAGAAGACTTTGCCTTTTTGGCCAAGTCCAGAGGTGAATCAATGAAAGCCCAAGCGGGCGTAGACGCTGGCGGTATGTTAGCGGTGATGGGCAAAATTGCCGGGATTGAAGAGCTGGTTAAAGAGTTTAAAGGGGTCAAAACGGCGAACTTCAACAGCCATAAACAAGTGGTGTTGGCGGGGCCTAAAGATCAATTAGAATTAGCCGCAACGAAGCTCAAGGGCTTGAAGTTTTCTACGGTGATGTTAGGCGTTTCGGCTGCGTTCCACACTCCTTTGGTGGGACACGCACAAAAGCCTTTTGCTGCAGCGATCAAGAAAGTAAAATTTGGGGCACCCAAAATCCCCGTGTATTCAAACGCAACCGGGAAAGCGTACCTGAAAACGCCAGCAAAAATCCAAAAAGCTTTGGAAGCCCATATGCTGGAGTCAGTACGGTTTACCCAGGAAATCGAAGCGATGTATGAGGATGGGGCTCGGGTATTTGTCGAGTTTGGCCCTCAGTCGATCTTAACCAAACTGGTGGGGAACATTCTCCATGGTAAAGAGCATGTGGCTTTGGCGCTCAACCCTAGTGCGAAACAAGCCGGGGATGTCCAGCTTCGCTTGGCTTACACAGAAATGAAGGTGATGGGCCTTGAGCTCAACCAGCTCGACCCTTGGGCTCAGTCAATTGAGCCTGTGGTTAAAAAAGTGAAGCCTGGGACAGTCAAGTTAGGTGGATCGAACTACATCAGCCCGCAAACCAAAAAGGCTTACGAAGACGCTTTGAACGACGGGGGCCAAATCGCCCAAGCCAAAGCCCCTGCACCGATCATCAAAACAGTGATGGTTCAGGCTCCAGCGGCTGATCCGGTACCTCAGACCCCAGTGGTTATGCCGCCAGTCGCACCGGTTGTTGCTGCATCTAGCCCGGTGACCCAAGAGATCAACGAGGCGTTGAGCAAGAGTTTGGGAGACTTCCAGGCCCACCAGGGCGAAACTTTGAAGGTTCACGAACAATTTTTAGCGAACCAAAGTGAGTATTCAAAAGCCTTTTTCCAGGCCCTTTCCAGCCCGAACGCCGGGCAATTAGGGGCACAGATTGATGGCTTTTCAAAACACCAAAGCGAGACCTTGCGGGTTCATGAAAACTACCTGAACCACCAGACCCAGTTCGCTACCCAAGTGTTTGAAACGATCCAAAAACAACAAGGGTTGCTGGATGGTTTAACCCCAACCGCAAGCGCACCTTTTGTCTCGGTTCCGGCACCTCCAGTACAGGTTGCCCAGACTCAGGCCGCTGCCCCGGTGAAGCCAGTGGTCGCCAGACCTCAAGTTGCCCCACAGGCGGCCTCAATACCAAGGGTTCCAAAAACGGTGGCTCCGACAAGGGTAGCCCCGTCAGTGCAGCCAGTGTTTGAAGAGATCCCAGCGGCGAAGGCTGCACAGGCTAGCAGCGGTGTTTCAGAGACTTTGCTTAAAGTAGTGGCGGAAAAGACCGGTTATCAAGTTGAAATGCTGGACCTCTCCATGGACTTGGAGTCTGACTTGGGTGTGGATAGCATCAAACGGGTAGAAATCTTATACGCCGTTCAGGAACATTTACCAGAGCTTGGTGAAGTTAAGCCTGAAACCTTGGCCGAGTTGAGAACCTTAGAAGAAATCGCCAACCAGTTGGGCGGTGCTCAGACAGCCGCTCCAGCAGCGGCTCCTCAGCGGACTGCGGCAATCGCAGCAAAAACCCTCTCCCCACCGGCAGTCGCCCAGCCTGACGAAGATGTGTTGTTTGGGTTGATGTCTGTGGTGAGTGCAAAGACCGGTTATGACCACAGCATGCTAGACCCTGAGATGGACCTTGAGTCCGACTTGGGGGTTGATTCGATCAAGCGGGTAGAAATATTGTATGCTCTCCAAGAGCGTATCCTTGGGTTAGACGAATTAAAGCCAGATGCGTTGAACGAACTGCGGACTTTGCAGGAAATCGCTGACCACATCACCGGTTTAACAAGTCATGCCGCTGCCTCGGTCACTGTGACTGCTCCTGCGGCAAGTGGTTCATCGGTGTGTGACGCTTTGTTGGCGGTGGTTGCGGAAAAGACTGGTTACCAAAGCGAGATGTTAGAGCTTTCCATGGATTTGGAATCTGACCTTGGTGTGGATTCAATCAAACGGGTTGAGATCTTATACGCTATCCAAGAACGACTCCCTGGTTTAGGTGAGTTGAAGCCTGAAGAGTTAAACGATCTGCGGACCTTGCAAGAAATCGCTGATCACATCATTGGTTCAGCAGCACCCGCTGCGGTTGCGCCGGTTGTTACTCAAACAGTAGCAGTGGCGGCCTCTGTGGCACCCGCTGCTGCAGGCGGTTCATCGGTGTGTGACGCTTTATTGGCGGTGGTTGCGGAAAAGACTGGTTACCAAAGCGAGATGTTAGAGCTTTCCATGGATTTGGAATCTGACCTTGGTGTGGATTCAATCAAACGGGTTGAGATCTTATACGCTATCCAAGAACGAC
>Ga0316204_10005735_pt1 | contig 20069 bp, 18 predicted proteins | sample 6monrhotite_MG_2_FD_205661 | JGI IMG/M metagenome (GOLD analysis project Ga0316204, IMG submission 205661) | Microbial mat bacterial communities from mineral coupon in-situ incubated in ocean water Damariscotta River, Maine, United States -... | ecosystem: Environmental > Aquatic > Marine >...
CAATCCAACGTCACCAGGATCGGGTTGCAACTTCTCCGCAAGAATGGCTGCCCTGGAATTATCAAGTGAACCTTTGAATGATCGCTGAGTTTTTTAGGCACTACTAGAAATTTTGTGTTAAATCAAACTATGCTGCCGTAAGCTCACTATTTATTACCACATCATCTTTCTCAAAAGACGCCGAAGAGTATGCTTCGTCTATTGATACGCGGATAATATTGATAGACGGTGATCAGCTAACATCATTGATGGCGGATTACAATGTGGGCGTGTCAACAATTGGTGTCTACGAACTGAAAAAAATCGACAGCGATTATTTTGAGGGCGATTGATAACTCGGTGTATTGTTCATAAAAGCGATGTTTTCAGCCGATGGGTAGAATCTTTATAAGCGGTAAAGGGAATAAAAAGGACAAAGGAATTATCCCTAAAACGGGGTCGGAGAAGAATGGTGCTTAATTAAGGACTGTTTAATTGTAAATAATAGGGTGCCTTTGTGATCGGTGTGTAAATTGAGTTGGGACATTGTGGAAGTATTGCGTATAAGACCGCAAAAGCAGTGATTGACGATTTTTACAAATTCATGGAATTCTTTGCCTAAATATCTATAATCTATTGATGCCGATTGAATAACTTTTCTTAGTTAAGTGTCATTCTTATCTGAGCCCGATTACTGTTTTCAAAGGATAGATATGAAATTTATCACTGGCCCACTCAATAAAAAATTTCTTCTAAATCTGTTGAATGAAGTTATTAGTGAGGCGAGCAGGGTAAAAGCGGCTATAGCGTATGCAAAAAAAGATAACCTAAAACTATTTGAGGCATGTAGAGAAAGACTGCTTCCTTTAGAGTTTTATGGTCGATATGACTACACGGTGGCTATTGATCCTGATGTATTAAAATGGTTTATCGAAAAGGCTAGTCCGAATCTAGTGTGCAAATTGGTCCCAGATATTCTACATTCTAAGGTTATTTGGTGGATTGATGCGGGAGCATACATAGGTTCAGCAAATCTAACTGATAGAGCATGGAATTCTAATATAGAAGCCGGTGTGTTTCTAACTCAGTACGAGCTTTCTGAGTCGGGAATGGAAGAGGAGCTGAGGTCTTTTTTTGAAGAAGTTGATGAGCGGTCTAGACCGTTGAGTAAAGAAATATACGAAGAGCAGAGACGTTTAAAGGAGGAACGATCAGCACTATCTACTCAAGATTATAAGCTAGAACAGGACTTCGATAAAAAACGTCTTTTGCCTAAAAACCGTGGATTGAGTTTTTCTGAGGGAAAGCGGCCTTCAGATAAGCCGTTTAAACGTTTTGACGAGGAGTGGAACTCAGCTCTACAAATTATGCGTTCATTAGCGGGGCGGGTTTCGGACGACAATGTGCGACCTGCATGGATAGAAAAAGATGTTCCTGCTGGGGTTCAAGCAGATCAGTTTCTACATGCTTATTATTATAAGCAAGTAAAAGACGGGAATCGTCATCCTTATGAAGAATTTCACGCGCGAAGCTCAAAAAATCCGGAAATAGCCTTACAAGAAACACTTAAGTGGTGGCGTAAAGGTGATTTTGATCATTGGTTTGAGGAGAGGACTATTTATGAATGGGCACCTACATTACGTGAGCTATTCGCAAAAGACCGGATATTAAAATTGAATAAGAAAGATTTTATACAAGCCATTTCTAGAGTTCATGCAATTCGTGATCATGCAACTAAACAGGAAAATGAACATCTTGGGTTGCCAAAAGCGCCACAGGATGCAGATTTAAAAGTAGAAAAGTTTGGTGAATGGCTTTGGAAGCAGCGTTCTGCTGAAGGAAAAAGCCCACTTGAAATGTTTGACTATGTTATCTGGGGTGACGAAGCTATAAGTAAGCGAATATGGAATGCCATTCGAACTGATAAATGGCGTATTCCACATTTGAGTATTAGCAGTCTTGGCGAGATAGTTGGATGGGTAAGACCCGATGACTATCCGCCTCGAAACATGAGAACAAGTAAAGGGTTACGTGCTTTAGGGTATAACGTGAAAATTGGAATGTGAAAGTCTGATGAAAAATATATACGTGCACGATTACATACCGGTCGTCCACTGCCTCCCTGCATATTTTAGTGGTTTGCAGGCCGTTGATTTATTTTGTTGGGGGATTTACCGTAAATATGAGCATGGTGATGTGCAGTGGTATAAACAATATGCGAATAAAATTTTATTTGAAACGGAGAACTTAGGAAGTGATCAGGCATAAAAAAAGACGGTCCCTATTATGTCTAGAATCCTGGCACTCTTGCCAACCGATGGAAGGGAACATACCAAGCACATAATAGGACTTACCCGTCTCTTAGCTAATATCGTCGTTCAGGTGTGAAAAATCAAGTATAAAATAATTGTATTTCTAGCTGAATTTGATGATTTTCAGAAACATAAAACGGGGTCAGAGAACAATTGATTCTAATATTGTAGATTATTGTTCTCTGACTCTGATTACATAAGTGGGTATTGTACGATAATTCCGGTGAACAGCCGGTAAGAATAGATGAGGGGTATAACGACGATGAATGACGATAAGAAAAGAGATTCTACTCAGAGAGATCGCGATATTGTGAACTCCGAAATAGCGATTCGTAGAGCCGCAAAACGGGCGCGTCAACTTGCAAAAGAAAAAGGGGCTTATGTCGTCATTGTTCGTGATGGCAAAATAGTTGAGGAGAAAGTTTGATGATAATACAGTGTGAATTTCCATGGCCCAGCTGTTGGCCAGGATAAGATGAGTAAAACGGGGTCAGAACATTATGGCCTGACCGAAGTGAATGATTTGTTGCGAGAGAATCGCGATTGATTAGAGAATACTTGTGATGAAGAAGAAAGGACGCTATGACGTTTCTGCTTCGATAGAAGCACAGTTTGAGCCTAGCTCGAATGATACCGTATTGAAAAATAAACTCGGCATTACTGATTCAGATAAAATGGATTGCATCGAAGCCGAGGCGTTGGTTAAAGCAACCGATACGTTATTTCATGAATATGGTGCGGATCATCAATTCAGTGCTGACGATATTTGTTATATGCATAAAGTATGGCTAGGTGATATTTATGAATGGGCGGGACAGTATCGCAGTGTCAATATCAGCAAGGACGATTTTGCATTTGCGATGTCGGCACAAGTGCCTAATCTAATGTCACACTTTGAAACGGATCAATTGTCAAAATACACGCCCTGTTCTTTTGCCGCTCGCGATGAAGTCAATAAGGCACTTGCTGAAGTGCATATAGAATTGGTGTTGATCCACCCTTTTAGAGAGGGTAATGGGCGCTGCTCACGTATTTTAGCGAGCATAATGGCGTTGCAGGCGGGGTTACCGGTGTTGGACTACAGTATTATTAGCGGCCCAAGGAAGTCAGAGTATTTTTCTGCTGTGCATGCCGGTATGGATAGGAACTACGAACCAATGGAAAAGTTGTTTGACGAAATTATTGAGGCGTCGATTTAGGCTTTGTCGAAGCAGGATGAAGATAGTCACTCGAAACGTCCGAAATTTGTTGGCTTACCGATTCGACACTAGCCCCCGTTTCGATTGCCGTGGAGCTGGATACACTGGTGATTAACGCATCTCGGTATTTTTTGGGATCTTGCAGGTACGGGTTTGAGTCGAATAAGGATTTCTTTTTCATACCGCTACTATCGGCACTTTAGGCATAAAAATCAAGCAAAAAAACGCATTATTTTTAGAAAATGCCAAATGTAACTTGTTGAAATAGGGTGGTTTTGTTCGTGATGGCAAAATAATTAAGAAAAAAATTTGACTACAATACAGTGTGGGTTTCCATGGCCCGGCTGTTGGCCAGGATAAGATTAGAGGCTTCGCTCAAACACACGAATAAACGTTTCCAGCGTTGTATCCATCGCCAGGCAAAATTCCCGCAGTTCCACAATATCAATACGGCGTTCGCCGCGTTCGCATTTGCTCACAAACGATTGTGATTCCCCTAATCGCTCGGCGAGTTGGTTTTGGGTGAGTCCTGCCTCATCTGGAAATCACTTAATGGCTAATAAATACACTATATCGGGGGATGGGCAAGTTGTGATGGCTATTAGCACAGCACAATAGTCGATTTTGGACTATTTGAATTGAGCATGTAGGGTACAGGGAGGTGAAAACGGACGTTATCTCGTTGCCACGCTCCGGCGTGGCAATGCCTACGGTGGTGAGGTAAGGAAGGCGGCAGGTATGGGTTCCCACGGAGGACCGTGGGAACCAGGGTTAAAGGTTCGATACTGGCTTTAATGCCCAGTTGGTATTGCTTAATGTCCGTTTTATATTTTGCACAAGGCTAAGGATTCCTTAGTATCCGGGTTAGTGGGCAGGCGCTATAGTATGCGTTCGGTGCTACGGGGTCGATTGTTATGGAAGGATGAATGAAGCGATTACAACAAACTAAATATTTTCAGGCACGCAAGCTCAAAGTGGTGCGGGTATTTGATACTAACATTCGGCCCTGTTTGCCGTTGAAAGGCTTATGGCTGGAGCAGGCTGGGTTTGCGATTGGGGCGCGGGTTTGTGTGAAGGTGGAGTGGCGGCGGTTGACGATTACCTGGTTGGACGGCCCGGAGTCGGAGCGGAAATAGGGTGGGGAATGGCATGACGGGGGCTTGCTTGTTTTCACGCGCCTGCGTGGGAATGGTGTGTGATGTGATCTAGTCAGGTATGGGTTCCCACGGAGGACCGTGGGAACCAGGCGTCGAGTGTCCTCTAGCTTGGGAATCTAAAATTAAACAGAGGCCGAAGTTGATACATAGTCGTTGATCCCGCATTACCACACGTCATCACTTGCACGGTTTTTCATTGGATACCCGTTTACTTTCAGCGATTATGTTGAGGAAAGGTTTCAACTTCTAAGAGTTTCTTAGTCGTTCGCCAGGAGGAAAAATGGCACGTTAAGCGGGAGCTTATGCTTGGCAATCGAAAGGATGATAGTTTTGCCGGTGTATTGGGGAATATTATACAAAGCTTCGGCGGCGACTATTTGTATTCCAGTATTGAAGAACAGGCCGCAAATTTGCTCTACATGGTAATTAAGAATCATCCTTTTACGGATGGCAATAAACGCATTGGCGCATTTTTATTTATTTGGTTTCTGCAGCGCAACAAGCACAATTTAAAAACCAATGGTGAAGTCAAGATAAACGATAACGCGCTAACCACACTCGCTTTATTAGTGGCGCAGAGCGATCCGGGACAGAAAGAAATTCTGGTTCAATTAATAATAAATCTGATCAGGGGTTAGTATTATGGATTTCCACGGAGGACCGTGGGAATCAGGGGTAAAGTTCGATGCTGGCTTCAATTTTCGTTGCTGCGCTCCTGCGTGGGAATGCCTATGGTGTGTGATGTGATGCAGTCAGGTATGGGTTCCCACGGAGGACCGTGGGAACCAGGGGTAAAGTTCGATGTTGGCTTCAATTTTCGTTGCCACGCTACTGCGTGGGCATGCATAACAAGCCGCCCCATACACCATGCGTTTAGTGCTTTCTATGGGCTGGGTCACTAATTTTCCGGTAATATTGCACAAAATACTGTGCGCTATTTACCTTTATCTTCTCATTTCACTTGTTAATCTCCTTATTGCAATCGCTTTTGGTGCGCGGCGCGTAGGCGTGGCGCAACCGGCGAGCTTGCTTTACAAACTCAGTCTGTCAATTTATTAACAAGCATAAGGAGTGTTGTTATGTCGAATCAAGATTATCAAGCGCTGTTTGAGCAATTTACTGCCATACCGTCACAAGACGCTAAAACACCGGTGATGCCGGTGGATGTGTATTTGCAGGAGGCGGAGAACCTTTACCATTGGGTGCAGGATGATGAGGCGGCGCTCACTGGCGCCGGGCTGGATTGGGCGTTGGTGAATGCGTTACCGCCGCGCGCTGGGGCCTTGCGTGAGGCGCAGTCCATTTGGTTTAAAAAACGCTTTAGCCAGGAAGAGATGGTTAAGCAATGGCAGGCCGCCTCTGAGGCAGGTTATGATTTGCGGGATCAACTGTTGCATAGTTTTCGTTATGCGTATCGCAAGCAGGCGGATATTCTGAGCCGCGTGTCCAGCATTACTGATGGCAATAGTCATGCGGATATGATTCAGGACCTGAACGACATTGCTGTGCTGGGCCAGGCGAATCTTGAGGCGTTGACGGCTATCAATGTTGATCCCGCCGAGTTACAACGGGCCGCCGCTATGGCGGATCAGCTGTCTGACCTGTTGGCCAGGGCCACTATTGACCGCGAAGAAAATACCCGCACCCGCGTGATTCGCGATCAGGCCTTCACTTACCTTAAAGACGCCGTGGATGAAGTGCGTGCCGGCGGTCAGTATGTGTTTTGGCGTGATGAGGCACGCATAAAGGGATATTTTAGTCAGTATTACCGAAGAGCCAATACCAAATCGAAAAACACAGCACCGCAGACCACCACGCCGGCGACGACCGAACCCGTTAGCTGATATTGCGTAGGCGCATTCCCACGCGCGTTGGCGTGGGAATGCCTTTGGGGCAGGGTGATGCAGGCCGGTTTGGGGCTAACAATAGGGGCCGAAGGAAGTAGAAAACACTGAACAGGAAGGGTCAATTTCCTCCAGGGAGGGTAATTTTCTAACAGGAAGGGTCAATTTCCAACAGGAAGGGTCAATTTCCAACAGGAAGGGTCAATTTCCAACAGGGAGGGTCCAATTCCTAACAGGAAGGGTCCAAATCCCAACAGGAAGGGTTCAAATCCTAACAGGAAGGGTCCAACTCCCAACAGGAAGGGTCCAAATCCCAACAGGAAGGGTCCAAATCCCAACAGGAAGGGTCCAAATCCCAACAGGAAGGGTCCAAATCCCAACAGGAAGGGTCCAAATCCCAACAGGAAGGGTCCAAATCCCAACAGGAAGGATCCAAATCCCAGCAGGAAGGGTCCAATTCCCAACAGGAAGGGTCCAAATCCCAACAGGAAGGGTCCAAATCCCAACAGGGAGGGTCCAATCCCCCGCGAAAAGCCCCATTGCTCCCAGGGAAGGCCCGATTACTTCAATGCTCTTGACAGAAATAATGATGTTGATCCAAGGTGTTTCCTGTTTCGAAACAGGAAAATAAAAATGGATCTCAAACCACAAGATCCATTGTGAGTGCTTAAATCTTGGTCTCTTAAACAAGGTAATTAAGAAAGTAGCGTTCGGGGTGCCGCCGATTCGGTGTTTTTGCTGAATCAGGTGCTTTGTTGGAATGGCTTTGTTACGGCGTTCGTTACGCTTACCCACAGGCGAGTATTGGTTATGGTCGAGGCATGGCGACTTCCTGGAATTGCCCTGTGCTCGTGAGTGAAACGGTAGCGTCGCCATTAGGGACATTATTGGTTAATATTAGCTCGTCCACACGCGCCAGCGTGGAAATACCTATTTTAACAACAAATGGAGACTTAGAATAAATGACTGCCCGTACTTTACGTTCAATTTACCAGCTTACCGTTACCCTTCAAGGCATTAAGCTGCCAATCTGGCGCCGCTTTCAGATTGCCAGTACGGAAAATCTGGGTGATGTGCATATTGTCTTGCAGGTTGTAATGGGGTGGACTAATTCGCACTTGCATGAGTTTGTAATGGGTGGCAATCGTTATGGCATTCCGGATGAGGAATTTCCATCGGATGTGCTCGATGAGATGGATTACCGGCTGGATCAGCTTTTGAAAAAAGAAAAGGATACGCTGAGCTATGCCTATGATTTTGGCGAGGGCTGGGAGCATGAGATTGTGTTGGAAAAGGTATTGCCGTTCGACACGGGCGTTGTGTTACCGGTTTGCCTTGACGGTGCGCGTGCTTGTCCGCCGGAAGACGTCGGCGGTATGCCGGGTTATGCGATGTTTCTGGAAACCATTTCTGACCCTGCACACCCCGAATATAACGAGATGCTCGAATGGGTCGGTGGCGATTATGATCCTGAAGAATATGACCTGGCTGAGGCGAATGATTTGTTGCGAGAGGTTTGCGATTGATTGCCCGAGATTAGACCTGTATTAGCCCCGTATTATTAACCCATGCCGTATTCAGAATCATTAGGCCACAACACATTAAACACAACGCTCAACCGGTAGCCTGGATGTAGCTTGCGGAATCCAGGGCGGCGTTGAATAACTGGTACGTTACAATGTATTGGCTTATCGTGAGCGAGTTCCTTTGGTAGTGTTGTTTTATCTGAAAAGGCGGGGGTTTTGTTCATCCCGGATTTCGTAAACGGCACTGCATCCGGGCTACATCGGCAGCGCTCAATGGCAGGGTTTAGATTAAATACAACGGTCAACCGGTAGCCTGGATGAAGCTTGCGGAATCCAGGGGGTGCGTTGAATAACCGGTACGTTACATTGTATTGGCTTTTCGTGAACGAGTTCCTTTGGTAGTGTTGTTTTATCTGAAAATGCAGGGGTTTCGTTTATCCCGGATTTCGTAAACTGCACTGCATCCGGGCTACATCGGCAGCGCTCAATGGCAGGGTTTAGATTAAACACAACGGTCAACCGGTAGCCTGGATGAAGCTTGCGGAATCCAGGGAGTGCGTTGAGTAACCGGTACGTTACATTGTATTGGCTTCTTGTGAGCGAGTTCCTTTGGTAGTGTTGTTTTATCTGAAAATGCAGGGGGTTTGTTCATCCCGGATTTCGTAAACGACACTGCATCCGGGCTACAACTGAAAATGCAGTTTCAACATTCCATTAAAGGCTTGGTCTGCTGACATTAAACATAACGGTCAACCGGTAGCCTGGATGAAGCTTGCGGAATCCAGGGGGGGCGTTGAATAACCGGCGCGTTACATTGTATTGTTTTCTTGTGAACGAGTTCCTTTGGTCGTGTTGTTTTATCTGAAAATGCAGGGGTTTTGTTCACCCCGGATTTCGTAAACGGCACTGCATCCGGGCTACAACTGAAAATGCAGTTTCAACATTCCATTAAACGCCTGCTCTGCTGACATTAAACACAACGCTCAACCGGTAGCCTGGATGTAGCTTGCGGAATCCAGGGGGGCGTTGAATAACCGGCGCGTTACATTGTATTGGTTTTTCGTGAGCGAGTTCCTTTGGTAGTGTTGTTTTATCTGAAAAGTCGGGGGTTTCGTTCATCCCGGATTTCGTAAACTGCACTACATCCGGGCTACAACGGTAGTGCTCAACGGCAGGGTTTAGGTTAAACACAACGGTCAACCGGTAGCCTGGATGTAGCTTGCGGAATCCAGGGAGTGCGTTGAGTAACCGGTACGTTACATTGTATTGGCTTCTTGTGAACGAGTTCCTTTGGTCGTGTTGTTTTATCTGAAAATGCAGGGGGTTTGTTCACCCCGGATTCCGTAAACTGCACTGCATCCGGGCTACAACCGCAGCTTGGGTTATGCATTCACGGCGCGCTGTTCTGTCTGCGCACCGGGAAACCGAATTTCCAGTGCAAGCCCTCCCAGCCTGGAGGTCGACAATAGGATGCGGGCCTGGTGTAAATCGGCGCAGCGTTGCACGATGGAAAGCCCCAGGCCGCTGCCGCTGGTGTTGTGGTTCAAGCGGTAAAAGCGTTGGAATACCTGCAGTCTTTCTTGCGGGGGAATGCCGGGGCCGTTGTCCATGATGTGAAACGAGCGGTAATCGGGGTGTGATGCTATCTCGATGTGGATGCGGCCATTGGGCGATGAGTAGCGGATGGCATTGTCGAGGAGATTGCGAATCATAACCGACAGTAAGTTTTCGATGCCAAGCAGCTGGACCTTTTCCTGCTTGAGTTGTATTTCCGTTCCCGACGCATCGGCATACACGGCGTGCTCGGCGATGATGGCTTCGGTCAGTGATCCCAGCGAGACCGGGGCGAAGCCGTTCTGGGTGTCATCCTGGTCCAGTCGCGCCAGGGTTAATAACTGCTGTACCCGTTGGCTCATGAGGTTAATGCCCGCCTTGATCTGCCGTAATGCGTGTTCCCGGTTGCCGGGTGAATCGGCCAACAGCGCAATGTCGTTGTGCACCGCAATGCCGGCCAATGGGGTGCGCAGCTCATGTGCGGCGTTTGCCGTGAAGCAGCGTTCATGATGAAAGGCGATGTCGAGGCGTTGCAGCAGGTTGTTGATGGATTCAATTAACGGCTTTGTTTCTTTCGGGACGTAGGTGTTGTGGATTGGCGTCAGGTCAAAGGGGTGCCGCACGGCAACCTGATCCGCCAGTTTATTCAGGGGGCGAAGGGCGCGTCCAATGCCCAGCCAGGTGAGGCCACCGGCAATGCCGAGCGCTAATAGAATTAGAATTAATGCCCGTTTGGCAATATGGCTCACCAGTGCCTCGCGCCCGCCATATAGTTCGCCAACGTGTACGGTTAAACCGGTCATCGGGTCGGATAACGAGAACACCCGCCACCGCTGGTGATTGATGGCGGTATTTGAGTATCCCTGGTTCACGGTGGCAAGTGCCTGCAGAGGGGAGTTGCCGGATACCAGGGCCAGTTGGTCCTGATTAAGCCATACCTGGTACGCCAGTTTTTTTTCGTATCGGTGAGTCAGGGTGTCGATGGTTTCTAATGGAATTGCCGCGTTACCCCTGAAAAACATTTCTTCGTGAAGCTCATGGTTGCTTAGGGTTAACAATACCTTGGCAATTTGCGCCAGCTCGGCATCGAGCAATTCTTCAATTTCGCGACGGCTGTCGATGTATATGATGGTGGCGGCCATTAACCAGGTGACTAGCCCGGTGACCGATATAATAATCAGCAAGCGGTTGCGTAATGAGGGATGCATAATAAGTTACCCCACCAAATAGCCAAAACCACGCTTGGTTTGAATAAACTGGCGGCCGAATTTTTTACGTAAATTATGTATGTGAACCACAACGGCGTTGCTTTCCACTTCGCTGTCCCAGGCGTACAGGCAACTTTCCAGCTTGTGCCGCGAAACCGGTTTGCCTTTGTTTTCCAGGAGCGTGTGTAACACCGCAAATTCGCGTGGCGGAATGTCGACGGTGTCGCCGGAATGGGTAACGGTGCCGGTGGCGGGGTTCAGCGCAACACGGTTGTGGTTGATCACCGTGCTGGCGCGTCCGTTGCTGCGTCGCACCAGGGCGCGCACACGGGCGACGAGTTCTTCAAGCTCAAAGGGTTTGACCAGATAATCATCGGCCCCACCATCGAGGCCGGCCAGCCGGTCCTGCAGGTTATCCCGCGCGGTAAGGATAATGGTTGGGGTGTGATCGTTGCGTGCGCGCAGTTTGCGCAATAAATCCATGCCGGATAAACGGGGCAGCTGCAGGTCCAGCAGCACCAGTCGATATTTATGTAATGCCAGCGCCTGCTCACCGGAGCGGCCATCCTTTACCCAGTCGATGGCATAGCCTTTCATGGTTAACCAGGATTGTACACCGCTTCCAAATAATGCATCGTCTTCAATCAGTAGTATTCGCATCAGCCGATTCCCCTTGCTTTGTGATTGCCCTGTGATTGCTTTGTTATTGCTTTGTTATTGCTTTGTTATTGTGCCGAGTGACGGTCAGGGCGTTGCCCTGTTGATTCCTGTGCAATAGCCAATAGCGTCTTCAATGCCTGATGGGCTGGCACGCCGCATCGCGGGCCAGCGCCTTTCAGCGCCAGGTTGTTTGGTCATTCCCCATTGTTGTTACTAATTGAGCGGTTACTAATTGAGTTGCTGCTAAATGTAATGATTGCTTATTTATTGATTGAAAACTTAATCATTGATAACTGCATTGCTGGTAATTCAGTGATTGGTAATTTAGTCATTGATGACTAAATGGTTCGCAACCAACCGACATCGCGCAGACATCGCACAGACATTTTTTGTTATGTAAACGCGAGGGCTATTAATACCCGTTTCGCCTTAACGTTTCCTTAATCTTCGCTGCCCTAAAGTACTCATCACGTCAGAACGCAGCAGGAGGTGAAGCATACCGTTTATTCGGTCTTGAGTAGAACATTGATAGCCAATGCCAGCTTGCAATGAGCAAGTGGCCTGCTATCCGGGATACAAATCCCTGCGTGATGGTTATTTTATTGTGCAGTGAGTGTCCTGGGATGTTTATAAACCTATCGACTATATGGAGATACACTTATGTTTCGATTTATGTTTCAAGACAATTGGCATGATAGTGTTAGCCGCATCGCGGGTATCGGGTTGTTGGTTGCCCTCAGTGGCACCGCAACCAGTTTATATGCGGCAAACCAAACGCCGCTGGATCCCCAGAGCCAACCCAAGTTTGTTAACCCATTAACCATACCGCAGGTGCTGGCGCCGGACACCGTCACCTTTCCGGGGGCCGAGTACTATCAACTGGACATGACACAGTTTGATCAGGACCTCGGCATCGTCGACCCGGTCACCGGGCAGCCCTTACTGACCACCGTGTGGGGGTATGGCGGCAGTTATCCCGGCCCCACCATTGAAGCCCGCTCCACCCTGGCTGAAAATACCATTAACCCGGGGGCGCCCGTAAAAGTGCTGTGGTCAAATCAGTTATTTGCCGCCGATGGCGTTACGCCACTGCCGCATTTATTACCGCTGGATACCACCTTGCATTGCGGGCCGGATGCCACTGGCGCGCCAACCCATTGCCGGCCGCTGGTGCGTACCGTGGCCCATTTGCACGGCGGTCACACCGATGCCGAGAGTGACGGACACCCTGAGGCTTGGTTTAGCGCCGGGTTTGCCCAGGGCGGGCCCTCCTTTATTCCGCAGATGAACGGTGTGTATACCTATCGGAACGACCAGGAAAGCGCGCCCCTTTGGTATCATGACCACGCCATGGGAATTACCCGCTTGAATGTGTACGCAGGCCTGGCCGGTTTTTACTTGTTGCGCGATGATCGCGAAGACAGGCTGGTTCAACGGGGCTTTTTACCCAGTGGTGCTTATGAAGTGCCACTCATTATACAAGATCGCTCCTTTTACACCGACGGCTCATTGGCGTATCCCGATGCGCCGTTTATTGATCCGGCCACCGGTCAGGCATCAAGCCTGGACCCGGTTACCGGCGAGCCGGTACCATCGGTGGTGCCGGAGTTTTTTGGTGATACCATCTTAGTCAATGGCAAGGCATGGCCGGTGATGGATGTGGAGCCTCGTCAATACCGCTTAAGGATGCTTAATGGCTCGAACTCGCGCTTCTATAACATGAAGTTTGACTGGACCAAGATGAAGGGCGGAATCTCAAGATTGAAGCAACTGAAATTCCGGCAAGTGGGCAGCGATGGCGGCTTGCTGGACGAAGCCGTTAAACTTAGAGCCCTGAACCTGGCGCCAGCGGAACGCGCGGACATTGTGGTGGACTTTTCAGATGATGACTTGCTCGGCAAAACCATTATCTTATCAAACAATGCCGCCACTCCGTTTCCAATGGGTGCGCCGGTTGATCCAGCCACCACCGGGCAAATCATGGCCTTCCGGGTTGTTAAACCATTAAATACCGCGGTACCGGATACTCGAAAACCCCGGAGACTGCGCCGACAAGCCATTGTGCCATTAACACCAACGCCAGGGGTGGCCGAACGGGAACTGGTCTTGGTGGAAAACATGGATAACCTTGGGCGTTTGATGCCACTGTTGGGTACGTCGGCAGCCGGTGGCTTGCAATGGAGTGACCCAACCACGGAAACCCCAAGGCTCGGCACCACGGAAGTCTGGAGCATTATTAATGCCACCCCCGATGCGCACCCGGTGCATCAGCATTTAGTGCAATTTCAAATCCTCGACCGACAGGCGTTTGATACCGCGGCGTATGTTCCGGGGCAACCGGCAAGCCTCTCGCTACTGGGCGCAAAGATACCGCCAAACCCGGAAGAAGCCGGTTGGAAAGACACCGCCAAAGCCAACCCCGGCGAAGTGATTCGGATTGTTGCAAACTATGATTTATTGGGAGAGTATGTCTGGCACTGTCACATACTTGAGCATGAAGATCATGAAATGATGCGCCGGTTTGAGGTGATTCCGTAATGGTTGTTAACGTTACTTTGAAGCAAGTTACGTTAATGTAAGTGACCTTAATCGTAAGTTAACGTAAAAGGCACCGCCTGTATCACAACAGGCGGTGCCTTATTTTACCCGCGGTGCAGATCCGAACCGAATGCCGCGCCGCGCTGATAACAACAAGCCTTACGCGGCTTTGGTGCTTTCCAGCCAGATGCTCAACTCTTCTGAGCCGCCAATTTTCTCACCATTAACGAAAATCTGCGGGTACTTGTCAGCACCGGTAACGGCACGCAGGCTGCGTTCCGACACGCTATGGCTGGCTTGTATTTCCTCAAAGGCCATGTCGTGATCCTGTAACAGACTTTTGGCTTTAGCGCAGAATCCACAACCCTTTTTGGTGAACACCGTAATGTCATCGGGTTTACTGGCGCTGGGATTCACGTATTCCAGCATGGTATCGGCATCAGAGACATCAAACGGGTCGCCGGGCACATTAGGCTCAATGAACATTTTGTTAATTACGCCATCTTTCACCAGCATGGAATAACGCCACGAACGTTTGCCAAACCCCAGGTCATCTTTGTTGACCAGCATGCCCATTTTTTCAGTGAACTCACCGTTGCCATCGGGAAGGAAAATAACATTTTCAGTGTCCTGGTCTTTTTGCCACTCGTTCATGACAAACGTGTCATTTACGGAGACACAAACAATGGAATCAACACCGTTTTTAAAGAAGCTGGGCGCCAGTTGGTCGTAGCGGGGTACATGCGACGAAGAACAGGTTGGGGTAAATGCGCCGGGTAACGAAAAGACCACCACGGTTTTTTCAGCAAAAATATCATCGCTGGAAATAGTTAACCACTCGTCATTGCGTCGGGTTTTAAAGGTAACCGCTGGTACACGTTGCTTTTCGCGATTTTCAAACATCTTCGTTTCTCCTGGTGTTAATGGTTGCCTAACTGTTAAGGCAATGTATGATTAATAAAGCTGTTTTTTTATAAGCCGGGGTTGCACGATTCCGTGACTATCGGCTTATGGTGACCATTCTGTCTGTATTGACGCTTTCGTCTATTTTGTATCGTTAGCGGCTTAGGCCCAAACGGGTTACAGCAAGGCTCGCAATGCCCGCATGTGTTTTCGGTGTAACCGCAGGTTTTGCGTTAGCAACATGGCGGTAATGGCATCGTTAACAACGTGGGTATGCGTCAGCACGGTCCCGGTAGATCGAATCATAATTTCATGGTCGTGGATTAATTGATTAATCATTTCGACCTCCGGCGGAATACTCACGGTTTCACCAATGGATGATAAGGTTTGATACACCTGATGCGAGTCCGGCACCGGCATGCCCAATTCCCAAATACGATCCGTTATTTCATCGACCACGTGCGCCAGTTCCGTGTTTTGTTCTTCAATCATCTGACGCATCACATCAAACAACGGCGCGGTTACGTTGCGGTGATAGTTCTGTGTTTTCAAATACAACAAATAACTGTCGGCTAATAACTTGATTAAGCCGTTAGCGATGGCTGTTTTGTCTTCAACTGAAATATCACTGTAGTAATTCATAATACAACCCGCTGGTGGTAAGGTGCCTGTTAATGGATGCTTTACGAGAGCTGTTACACTGTCATGCCAGCGTTAGTCTGTCAGGGCTAAACCGCCAATGCGTTGTTTGCCGTTGCCGCTAACCGGCGTTGCCAGAGCTTTTCATGAAAGTGAAACGCAATGGTGTTCACAGCCGGCTCTACTAACGCTATGGCGCCACCCACCAGCACACTACCGGATAACAGAAAGCCCACTGAAAATGCCACGGTAAAATGGACTATTGCAAACGATAAGGTCTTGTTCATTCTCTTTACCTCGATGGCCTGATGCGGTGTACGTGATGTCAGGATCCATCATAGGGGTAGCCGGAAATAGAAGATAATTGATTGTTGCTATTTAATCGATAGGTAATGGCTATTACTAAAAGTCATTGCAAATCAACCGTGTAAAGGTTTGGTTGCGAGTGACGCGGGGTTTTTTGCCGTACTGTCTCCGGCGTATTGCATGAACCTGGATAAAGCCAGGCATCGCCGCCCTCGTTAACATGCCTGGGCACGGCCGCATGGCGTGATACATTTGTGACATCTGTTTGCCAGTATTAAGGTCTGGACATACATTGTTCTTAACCGATAGCGGGCTTTACCCGACAGCCACCACTAACAGAAAGTACTTTTGCCATGAAACTGACCACCACCTGCATCATTATTATTATTTTATTCGCGACAAGTCCGCTGCTGGCGGCACCCTTGTCAATGTCAAGTTCGGTTAAGCAAGCGACACTCATTGAACTGTATACCTCGGAGGGCTGTTATAGCTGCCCGCCCGCGGATAAATGGCTGGCGACGCTGAAGTCTAGCGAACAACTGTGGCAGCAATACATTCCCGTGGCATTCCATGTGGACTATTGGAATTATCTGGGGTGGCGCGACCCCTATTCCAAAGCGGAATACTCCGAGCGCCAACGCCAGTATGCCGCCCAGGGCTATGCAAAAACCGTGTACACCCCCGGTTTGTTCCGAAACGGCCGGGAATGGCGGGCATGGTTTCGAAATCGCAGCCTGGGCAAAACGGCCAGCAACGACGTGGGAGTCTTAAAAGCAACGCTGGATCAGCATCAATTAAACGTAAGCTTTGCGCCCATTAGTGATTCGGCAGCGCCTTTAGTCTTAAACGTGGCGGTACTGGGGTTTGATATTGTCACCCCGGTCACCAATGGCGAAAACGAAGGAAAAATGCTGGCGCACGACTTTGTGGCACTCACACTGGGCAATTACAAAAGCCAACGGCAGGCTGGTTCACAGGGCGGTAAGTTAAAGGGAAATGTACACCAATGGCAGATCAGCGATGCCGCCATTAAACTTGACCTGCCCCATGCCAAAGGCATTGCGCTGTGGGTTACCCGGGAGAATGACCCGACCCCCATTCAGGCCACCGGCGGTTGGCTGCAGTAAAGAGGGCCAAGGGCATTGGAGGTGCTATGCAACAACAATTAATGCGGTAGTAAATTGCAGTATTAATGGCCTGGGTAAGATTCAAAAACCGGGTGCTGATGTAACCGCAGCCCCCGGTTTTTTTGTGCCCGCTTAAGTCCAGCCTGTGCCCGGCAGAGAGATCGCTGAGCATCCATGCCAGCAACAACCCTATCGCGAACGATCATACCAGTAAACAATCATACCGGAGCGTAACCTGAGCACCACTTCAGCAAGGCGGCTTCGATGGTCTCGCCCCGTTTCTCAACAGGCTATCACTCAACAGACCACGACGTAACATACAATGACGCAACATGCACTGACCCAACGACCAATGACCCAAGGTCTAATTGTCAGAATGTCATGGCGCTGACAATATACATTTCATCATAACGCATTCTGCGGCGGCGACCGTTTAGCCAGTTTCATGACTGATACCGTCATGCGATGATGTGGCAGCGCCAGCGCAGCAGCGCAAAATATTTATTTTAATCCGCATGGAATAATTTACCGCCCTGCTTGCACTACTATTGTTATGCGCGAAGAATATTGTGCGGGAAGAACATATGACGAAAGATTATATCGAATCATATGAACGAAGCGTAATAAAGGTATAGGTTAATCAAAATGATGGCAAAGACGCCAAGGGGTGGGTGGACATTACGTGAAGTGGTTTAGAAATAAACAGAATTCACAGCAATCGGAATTCAATCGCTGGATTGAGGAATACCATGCCCCGCTGTACAAGCACGCTTTGTGGATGACCGGCAACAAGGATTTGGCCATGGACATGGTGCAGGAAGCCTACTATCAGGCCTGGTCGTCAATGGCGTCGCTCAAGGATAATGCCAAAGCTTTTGCCTGGTTAGTGACCATATTGCGGCGGGCTGTTTACCGTGAGCAACGTCATCAATATCGACATAAGGAAACATTGGCGGCATTGCGCCAGGAAGACGAAGCCAGCAGTGATGTTAACGCCAGTCGAGATGTTAATGAATATTCCCTCATTGAATCTTATCGCGTGATGGAAAGTATCTCGCCCGTACAACGGGAAACTTTTTTACTGCATGAGTTACATGGGTTTAGCTATGAGGAAATCAGTCAACAACTGAATATTCCGCTGGGTACGGTGACAAGCCGTATCGCCAGGGCCAGGGATGCCCTTAGACTCATTCGTTCACGAGAGGCCGATAATATTGTAAAGCTTCAGAATGTAAAACGTGGAGACAGTTAATGGCTGACGATAAGAATTTAACAGAAAGTGAATTGGCGGGCGACGAGGCATCAGGCAGCGGGTTGCGGCGTGCGCTGCAACGCCCGACGCCCCCGCCAGCGCTTAAAGTAAATGTGTTTCGCAACTGGCAGCAACAATTAGCACAGGCGCAAGTCCGGCGCATCCCGCTGGATTTACGGGTGATGATGGCCTGCGTGGTCCTGGTGGTCGTGGTTGTGGTGTCGGTCATCCGTGTGAATCACACCCCCGGTGTAGTAACGGCAGCGCTTGCTGATATTCAAAAGGATAAACTGCTAAAGGTGGGGCTCTCCCTGCCCGCCGACGCCTGGCCAGGGGAGGAAAAAACCGCCAGGCTGCTGGAGGGCATGGTGTTGAAAATGACCAAGTACTGCACGCTGGATGGACACCGCACGGTTCACTATCAAATACTGGGAAAAAACCGAGGTGAAGTGCATTTGTTCCTGCAGCAAACAAAATTTCCTGCCCTGTTTTGGCAAAAAACGCAGGGGGAAAATCAGTCGATGCCCTGGCGGTTGCTAAATCCGGCACCGGGGTTATCCGTGCTGGTTGTTTATAGCTCGGATATGGATGTCAATAATGTCGAAAAACTCATTAATAATTTATTTTATGCCTGAGTGGTATTACCGTATATCGCCTGTATGTTACGGTATTAGTCGATAAAGTAAGCGGCAAGGGCGGTGTTTTTCTTTTAATCAGTGGTAGCAGGAGTATGGGGCATGCAGTTAAACGCAGGGAAGAACGGCAGAGTATTGAGGCAATGGTTTGTTTTTAGTGTTATCGCCGTATTGAGTCAAGCGGCATTAGCCGCGGGTTTGTTTCCAGAGCCGATCTATGTGTCGTTGAAACTGGCCAATCAGGTTCAAAAATTCCCCTCGGATGCGGCGTGGGCGGGTGGGCCGAATATGCTATATAACGCCATCACACCGAATGGCAATGTGTTGCTGGCAACCAGCCCATCAACCGCAACCGTGTATGCCTTTGATACCCGTGATGGCAAACAGCTTGCCGTTATCAAGGTAGGGGCGGCACCGAAAGGTATCAAGATTTCTCCCAACGGTAAGGAGGCCTATGTCAGCAATGAAGACGGTAATTCAATTAGCGTCATTGATGTAAATTCATATCAGGTGGTTGCCACCATAAAAACCGCCGCAATGCCACATAACGTTCGTTTTAGCGCCAATGGTGCGCTGGCGTATGTCACGCTGCAAGGTGGGGCCGGCCTGGGAGTGATTGATACCGCATCGCGTAAGGTTTCTCGGGTTATCCCGATTCCTGGTTTGGAAGGGCCACATAATCTTGATCTTTCCAGTGACGGTAACACGGCATTTGTGCGGGATGTATCCAATCATGTTGCCGTACTGAACTTAAGCTCAGGTAGGGTTGAAAAAATCATTGAAGTGGGGGTTGGTCATGCCGGTATCGATGTGTTTCCCAACGGCAAATATGCCGCTACCGGCGCCATTGCCGATGACATAGTGACTATTTTGGATTTAAGTAATCTGTCCGTTATCCGGAAAATAAAGGTCGGCAATGGGCCGCATGGCGTGCGTGCCAGCAAAGATAACCGGTGGTTGTATGTGACTGTTACCGCAGACGATAAAGTGGTGGTGATTGATACCCAGTCATGGCAAATCAAACAAGAATACAGCGTCGGCAGTTTCCCCTTTTGGGTTGCGGTGGTGGATAACCCATAGTAAAAAAGTGGCCGTATAAGCAGAGTGCAACAGCGCCTTGTTATTTTAAATTAAGTTATTAGCGATTGATTTCTAATAAACCAATGATTAGGCATTAATGATTAAAGAGTGGGGCTTTATGCCGGGTTTTTAGTAATCAGGTAGGCGTTG
>Ga0316204_10005736_pt1 | contig 20069 bp, 17 predicted proteins | sample 6monrhotite_MG_2_FD_205661 | JGI IMG/M metagenome (GOLD analysis project Ga0316204, IMG submission 205661) | Microbial mat bacterial communities from mineral coupon in-situ incubated in ocean water Damariscotta River, Maine, United States -... | ecosystem: Environmental > Aquatic > Marine >...
AAATTAGTATCTACTTTAATGAATATCCGTTCGCGCATAACAGGCATCGCAACGGGCGATCAAGTTATGTTTATTCGTAAAAGCGTTTTTGAACAAGTTGGTGGGTTTCCTGATATCGCTTTAATGGAAGATATTAGCTTGAGTGGCAAGCTGAAGAAAATCGCTTCACCATATTGTGTAAAAGAATTTGTCACCTCATCGAGTCGACGTTGGCAGAAACATGGTGTTGTAAAAACGATTCTAATGATGTGGTCGTTACGCTTGCGTTATTTTTTTGGCGCAAGTCCAGTGGTGCTCGCAGAACGTTATGATCGCGCATCAAAATGACAGATACTTGTGTTTGCGTATTTGCTAAAGCCCCCGTTAGTGGTCAAGTTAAGACGCGTTTATTGCCAGTACTTAGCGAACAACAAGCTTGTTTTCTACATGAACGGTTAATTCATCATTGTCTTTCACAAACCCAATCTTCTGACTGGCAGAGTCAATTGTGGTCACCAGATATTTCTCATCCTTATATACAAGCCTGTGCTGAAGAATTTTCGGTTTCACTGCATGCGCAACTGGGGGGTAATCTTGGTGAGCGAATGGCTTTTACTGTAAAGGAATCGTTAGAAAATTTTAATTATGTAATTATTGTAGGTACGGATTGCCCGAGTATTGATGTTGGTTTTATTCAAGAAGCATTAAGAAAGCTCAAGGCTGGCTTTGATGTTGTATTGGGTCCAGCGGAAGATGGTGGTTATGTGTTGATTGGTTTCTCGGTAGCAGCCGGTGGTGTTTTTAATAATATTGAATGGGGCACGAATCAAGTTCTAGAACTCACGCGTATGCGTTTACGTGAGGCTAAATTAAATTGGCACGAACTTGCAGCACAAAGAGATATAGATCGACCAGAAGACTTGGCTTACTTACAGCGCGCTTATTCTATGCCGTTTCAATCTCTATTTGATTCAATAGGCGTCTCTTTATCATTACCCCAATCAGACCAGGAACCAGGGTAACCACTAATATCGGTATAGCCGAGTGATTTGAGCATAATAAAACTGAGCGCAGAACGGTGATGCGTGTGGCAGTAACAGGTGACGTGTTTATCAGCTGAGAATCCGCGCTGTTTGAGAGAGCTGATAAGTTCTTTACTATTTTTTAGCCGGCCATGACGACTAGCATCCATTATTTCCATCCAGTCGTAATGAATTGCGCCAGGAATATGGCCTCCGCGAGCTGCAAATTTCTTTTCGCCGGTGAACTCGGCAATACTACGCGCATCGAGTAATTGCACTTGCTCGTTATCAAGATTTTCGAGAACCGCTTGACGCGGTGATACAACCGAAGTGTATTCTTTAGACGCTGAAAAATTTCCTGCTACCGGTTCAATGATTTTTTTATCGAGTGGCCAGCCCTCATTAGCCCATGCCATGAGTCCGCCATTTAATAATGAATAATGACTATGCCCATAGGCTTCTAATGTCCAGAGTAGGCGACTGGCTTTACCGCCACCTTCATCGTCATAGGCTATAACATGCGTATCATTGTTTACGCCAAGCGAGCGCATTAACTTCTCGAACTCGGCGGCTTCTGGTAATAAACCCATGACCGGTTTTTCGATACGGAGGATTTGTGGGTATTCAATATGCACTGCGCCAGGAATGTGTGCTTGTTGCCAAATCTCTTTTTTGCAAACATCAATAATAACCAGCTGTTTTTCATCAAGCTGCGCAGCTAATTCGTCGCATTCAATAATCGTTTGGAAGTTAGGCTTAGGCATGATTGGAGTCCTGATTTGGGTTTAGCAGCTGTAACCAATGCATAACGGGTGTTTCTGTACCGCTGCGCATATGTAGCAGGCAACCAATATTGGCGGTTGCAATGATGTCTGGTTGGTTGCTAAGAAGGTTATGTAATTTATTACTTAACAACTTCTTGGAAATACTCTTTTCTAGTATAGAGTAGGCACCTGCTGAACCACAACATAGGTGCGCATCATTATAATCAACGATTTCGTAACCGACTTGGCTGAGTAATGCTTCGACACTACCGGTAATGCTTTGTCCGTGCTGTAGGGTGCAAGGCGAATGAAAACTAATGCGCCCCGTTTTTTCATTTCCTAAACAAGATAGATTTTCTTTACTCAGGAATTCACTTACGTCGGCGCATAATGAAGATACGCGCGCAGCCTTGTCGGCATAATCCGAATCGTTTTCCAATAGCTTGCCGTAATCTTTGATCATGACACCACATGCGCTGGCAGTACTGATGATGGCTTCTGCACCGGCTTCAATACTTGGCCACCATGCATTAATGTTCTTCTTAATAAAGTGATGCGCCTCGGTAGATTGCGCCATATGTTCACTCATCGCACCACAGCAACTGTCGACATCTATTTCAACTGCGGTAACACCAAGTTTGTCGAGGATGATACGGCAATCGGAATTAATATCTGGTGCGAAGGCGTCTTGTGCGCACCCAGCAGGGAGGATCACCATGCGTTGGTGTCGAGCAAGCATGGCATCGTTGTTTTTACTGGCAGGTAATTGACGTTGAATGGAGGCAGGTAAAACTCGACGAAGCATTGTAGCGAGCTTAACAATAAGACCTATTCTTTCTCGGTGTGGAATAACTCGCCGCAATGACCAGCGCAACAAAGCAGCAAAGGCTGGGCGTGGGCTGTTTTTTTCCGCGAGTTCTCTACTGATAGTTAATAAGCGGCCATATTGAACACCGGAAGGACAAGTGGTTTCACAGTTACGACAGGTAAGACAACGATCTAAATGGTCTAATGTTTGTGCCGAATTTTCGCCTGTTTCAAACATTTGTTTCATCAAATAAATACGGCCACGTGGACCATCAAGTTCGTCACCGAGTAGCTGGTAAGTTGGGCAGGTCGCATTACAAAAACCGCAATGAACACAGCTGTGTAAAATACTCTCTGCTTCATCAATAAGCGGATGTTTTTTAAGACTCTTGTGAATAAGGGTTTGCATATTAGTGATCCGCCAACATGCGCATTGGATTAAGAATACCTGCGGGATCAAAAGCCTGCTTTAACTGCGTATGTAATGCGGCAATGCCAGGTGCTAGTGGATGGAAGGCTTCAATATTATTATCGACAGGATTAAATAAAGTGGCATGGCCTCCATGTGATTCACACAAGGAACGAATCACATTGGCAGATTCATCAGTTTTTATCCAGCGTTGCGCGCCAGCCCAATCAGTTAAAGTTTTACCCGCCAGGTTTAAAGTAAGCGTAGCGGGGGCGAGTGATAATCGCCAGAGTGGTTGAGAGTGATTAAAGAAATCATGTTGCTGATCGCGAAGCGATTGCCAAAAATCATGACCGTTTTCATCTGCCTCACCACCGATAATGGCAGTGGCGTGTTTTACTGCGGCAGTATTTCCGGATAGACGTATATATAAGGTGTCATCTAAATGACAGCTGGCGCTGATTGGCAAGGCTTGTTTGCCGAGTTTTTGCCATGTTTGTATGGCTTGCGATGCATCTTTTTCTAATTTAAGTGTGAGTTCGGATTCAGGTTTTGGCATAACTTTGATCGAAGTGTCTAATATAACGCCGAGTGTGCCCATCGCACCGGTCATTAATCGCGAGATGTCATAACCGGCAACATTCTTAATTACTTGCCCGCCATAGTTTAGCTTTTCAGCTTTACCATTTAAACAAGTGATACCGAGTACCGCATCGCGTAATGATCCGGAATAAGGACGTGCTGGCCCGGATAAACCACAGGCCACCATGCCGCCGATACTACCGCGATGATTAAATTGTGGTGGCTCAAAGGCAAGCATCTGATTTTCTGCGGCCAATGTACTTTCAATTTCCGCGATGGATGTCCCACAACGGGCAGTGATGACTAATTCAGTAGGTTGGTAATCAATAATGCCGCTGTGCTGTATTGTTTCGAGTGTGGCAAGCGAGTCACCAGTTCTACGGCCATAAAAATCCTTGCTACCATGTCCTTTAATGTTAACGGCAGTATTATTGTCGAATGCATGTTCGAGTTGTTTTTGTATATCGGTACTGAGATCGGATGACATAGTATTTTTATTCAATCCTTAATGAGCGCAGCATAGCGAGGCTTTTCTTCACTTGTTCAGCGCGACCTTCAATAATTTCTTCTTCGGCTTCAATGTTTTCGGCGGCAAATGGAATGTCAGTCCAAACAAAGGCAAGTTCGTTTCCAAAATCTGTAATATAAAAAAGATGAAAACGCGGCCCTTGTTTGTCAGAGCCTAACTGTTTGTAAATAGAAGCAATGGTTCTTTTACCATCGAGATCGAAGTCGTAGGTACTTAATTCCAGTAATGGACTTCGGTATGAACGCGTGGCTAAACGTCGATAAAAATCGAAGGCTGTAGCACTCGCTTGTTCGAAAGATGCCGTGCGATCTTTTTCGTTGAGTGAGTGCATTGTTTCAAGACGATAAGTGACACCTGTTCTTGCGGGTTTTATTGAAAGCGATGTGCCGCGCGCGGTAAATACGTCTGTGACAGCATTAAGCACATAAGCACGAGTGCCTTTAACGGGGAGGGTGACGCGGAAGCGTTTATTGCCGGATGTATATCGGCCAGTTTCAGCATCGATTTCGCCAACAAGGCGTTCTTCTTTTGAGTTTTCTTCTGCAGCAAAAACATTGCTTGTAAACAATAATGAAATACATAGCAGTGAAAAACTCAGAGCCGGGATATATTTATTCTTAATCATCTTAAAAACGTTCAATGTCAGGGAAAGGCACTTTGCCATGATGAACATGCATGGCACCAAATTCCGCACAACGATGTAGTGTTGGTACAGCTTTGCCTGGGTTTAATAAACCATCCGGATCAAAGGCATTTTTTACTGCGTGCAGTTGCTGTAATTCATCTCTGTTGAATTGCATGCACATAGCATCGAGTTTTTCGACACCAACGCCATGTTCGCCGGTAATCGTTCCTCCTGCTTTTAAACAGGCTTCGAGTATTTTGCCGCCGAGTTCTTCAGTTTGTTCTAGTTGGTTTTCAATATTGGCATCGTAAAGAATCAGTGGATGTAAGTTGCCATCGCCTGCATGAAATACGTTTACAACACGTAGACCGTATTCATTTGATAGTTCGGTTATGCGGGTTAGTACAGCTGCGAGTTGGTTGCGTGGAATAGTGCCATCCATACAATAATAATCAGGACTGATTCGACCAACAGCAGGAAAGGCAGCTTTACGTCCAGCCCAGAGTTGTTGGCATTCGGTGTCGTCGTGGGCAATACGCACTTCATCGGCACCAGATTGTATAAATACATCATTAACCCGTTGTACTTGTTCGGTCACATCATCTTCGGAACCATCAATTTCACATATTAATATTGCGGCAGCATTGACTGGGTAGCCTGCTTGAACAAAATCTTCAGCAGCACGAATCGCAGCATTATCCATGAGTTCAAGTCCGGCAGGAATAATGCCAGCGGCGATCACGTTGGCAACCGATGCGCCGGCTGCAGCAACGTCGTTAAATGATGCAAGTAACACTTGAACCGTATCTGGTTTTGGTAATAATTTAACCGTAATTTCGACAATAATGCCAAGCAGTCCTTCTGAACCCGTCATGAGTGCAAGTAAATCATAACCAGAAGAATCTAAACCTGAACCGCCAATGGCGTGTAGTTCGCCATCAAAGGTGAGTATTTTTAATTGTTGAATATTATGCACAGTCAGTCCGTATTTAAGACAATGTACACCGCCAGAGTTTTCAGCAACATTACCACCAATGCTGCAGGCAATTTGTGAAGAGGGATCAGGCGCGTAATAAAGTCCGTGTGGTTCAACAGCTTCAGTAATCGCTAAGTTACGTACGCCGGGCTCAACTCGGGCGCAACGATTAGCAATATCAATATCAATAATGCGTTTAAATTTAGCGAGGCTTAATAACACGCCACGTTCATGTGGCAAAGCACCACCGGACAGACCGGTTCCAGCGCCACGTGCAACAACCGGTGTTTGTAGGCGTTTACAAATCTTGAGTACTTGTTGCACTTGTTCAATGGTTTCGGGAAGCACAACGATATACGGTAAAGAACGGTAGGCAGAGAGACCGTCACACTCATAGGGCTTAAGCGCTTCAGGATGGCTGAGTACGGCATCACGTGGTAACACGGATTGTAAAGCACTGGCGAGGGCTTCGCGATCACCGTGATAGCCAGATGTGTCGGGTTGTTCTTGCATGGTGCTAGGATAATCGAAACGGGCCGTACAGGGTAGTCTCAGTTTTTTGCTGATTCGGCATCTATTACGGTGTCATACATGATCGCTAAGCTGTCAGGGTTAAATGATATTGAGTTAATGCCTTTTTCAACTAGCCAATGTGTGATTTCAGGATAGTCTGATGGCGCCTGTCCACAGATACCAATGTATTTTCCTGCTTTGTTGCAGGCATCAATTGCCATTTCCATGAGTTTGAGTACAGCAGGGTTACGTTCATCAAAATCATTCACCAATGAAGAGTCCCTATCAACACCAAGGGTTAATTGGGTTAGATCATTTGAACCGATAGAAAATCCGTCAAATAATTCAAGAAATTCATCGGCAAGTAAGGCATTTGCAGGGATTTCGCACATAAGGTAAATCTTTAGATTATTTTCACCGCGGACCAAGCCATTGTCGGCCATTAGCTTGATTACTTGCTTGGCTTCATCAATGGTGCGAACAAATGGCACCATAACCGCGAGGTTAGTTAGGCCCATGGTATCGCGGACACGACAAAGTGCCTCACATTCCATTTTGAAACATTCTGTAAATTGTGTTGATGGATAACGAGATGCACCACGGAAGCCGAGCATTGGATTTTCTTCCTTGGGTTCGAAGTATTCGCCGCCGGGCATGGCCGCATATTCATTGGACTTAAAATCACTCAGTCGAACAATAACGGGGCGCGGAGAAAATGCTGCAGCAATACTACCGACACCTTCAGCAAGACGCTGAACATAAAAATGTCGTGGATCAGTATATGCGGCACTTCGTTTTTCAATTTCGCTACGGGTCGCGGCATCTATGTTATCGGGTTCGAGCAGTGCACGTGGATGGATGCCAATAAAGTGATTAATAATAAATTCAAGACGGGCAAGGCCCACACCATCTGCAGGTAATTGCGAGAGACTATAAGCTTGTTCAGGATCGCCGACGTTGAGCATGAGATGTGTTTTTGGGCGTTCGCCACTAAAAGGTTTAATGGTGTCAGTATGCCAAGGTAATAAGCCCGCATAGATATTGCCAGCATCACCTTCGGCACAGGATACAGTGACATCTTGTCCGGTGTGCAAAGCGGTAGAGGCATTTCCACAACCAACGATGGCGGGGATGCCGAGTTCGCGCGCAATAATTGCAGCATGGCAAGTACGACCACCGCGATTAGTAACAATCGCTGAAGCGATTTTCATAATCGGTTCCCAGTCCGGATCGGTTATGTCGGTGACGAGTATTTCGCCTGCTTGTAAATTATGCATTTCGCTAGCATGTGGAATAACGCGAACCTTGCCGTGGCCAATTTTTCGACCAATGCTTTTACCCGTACAGAGCACTTCGCCACGTTCTTCTAGTACGTATTGTTCGAAGTGTTCGTGGTTGTCTGAACTGTGAATTGTTTCGGGACGAGCTTGCAGTATATAGAGTAATCCATCACGTCCATCTTTCGCCCACTCAATATCCATTGGTTGATCATGGCCATGATGTGCTGAGTAATGTTGTTCGATGATAACGGCTTGGCGTGCGAGCTCAACGATTTCATCGTCATTAAGTACAAATTGAGATTGTTCAGCAACAGGGACGTCGATGTTTTTTATGCCACCGGTTTCATCGTAAATCATGCGCAGTGCTTTATCGCCGAGTTGGCGTTTTATAATTGGATGATGTCCTTCGCCTAGGCTCGGCTTAAAGACATGGTATTCATCAGGATTGACAGCACCTTGTACAACATTTTCACCAAGCCCATAAGCCGCATTGATCAGGACTACGTTACGAAAACCACTTTCTGTATCGAGAGTAAACATCACACCTGATGAACCAAGATCGGAACGTGCCATTTTTTGTACACCGATTGATAAGGCTACCTTCATGTGTTCGAAACCTTTGTCGACACGGTAGGCGATAGCGCGATCAGTAAACAGCGATGCGAAGACCTTTAGGCAAGTTGTTAATACCGCATCTGCGCCATGTACATTTAGGTAGGTTTCTTGCTGACCGGCAAAAGAGGCTCCCGGAAGGTCTTCGGCGGTGGCAGAAGATCGTAAAGCAACGTCTGGTACCATGCCGTATTGCTTAGTCATATCGGCATAGGCGCTAAGAATTTCTTCGGCGAGGTCAGGTGGAAGCTGGCCAGCAAGAAACCAGTTTCGGATTTGTTTTCCTGTTTTAGCGAGCGTTACGACATCGCGAACATCCAATTTAGCGAGTAACTTTGTAATGGGATCGCGCAGACCATTGTGGTCGAGAAACGACCAATAGGCATCGGCAGTGGTCGCAAAGCCATCGGGAATGCGTATGCCTAGAGGGCTTAACTCAGTGATCATTTCACCGAGAGAGGCGTTTTTCCCACCAACAAGTTCAATATCGTTAATGCCTAAGGTATTGAAAGTCCGTACGTATTGCATGGCTATAAGGCCTTTTTAGCTGGAAATTTGAATGTGTTTACGACACACTACCGCGCGTTTATCATATAACTATATATTATCTATACATGCTAAGAGGCATCAACATGAGTAGCAAGTCATTTCATCCACCCAAGCGTACCTTAATGGGTCCTGGACCTTCTGATGTCAATCCACGTGTTTTGGAAGCGATGTCACGTCCAACAGTAGGACACCTTGATCCTGTTTTTGTTGGCCTAATGGATGACATGAAAGGTTTGTTGCAATACGCCTTTCAAACCAAGAATGAGTTAACCATGCCTGTATCTGCGCCAGGATCTGCTGGTATGGAAACATGTTTTGTTAACCTTGTTGAACCAGGTGATAAAGTGATTGTTTGTCGTAACGGCGTGTTTGGCATGCGTATGACAGAAAATGTTGAACGTTGTGGTGGTGAAGCCATTCTGGTTGATGATGAATGGGGACAACCTGTTGATCCTGTTAAGTTGGAAGAAGCATTAAAAGCCAATCCTGATGCCTGTATTGTTGCTTTTGTACATGCGGAAACATCGACGGGCGCACAATCAGATGCGAAAACACTGGTTGAGATTGCTCACAAATATGATTGTTTAACGATTGTTGATGCCGTGACATCACTAGGTGGTACGCCACTGATGGTTGACGAGTGGGGAATTGACTCAATTTATTCTGGTACGCAAAAATGCTTGTCTTGTACACCAGGCCTTTCACCTATTAGCTTTAATGATGCCGCATTGGAAAAGATTAAAAATCGTAAGACCAAAGTACAAAGCTGGTTTCTCGATTTGAACCTGGTTATGGGTTACTGGGGCAGTGGTGCAAAACGTGCTTATCATCATACTGCACCTATTAATTCTTTATACGGCCTGCATGAATCACTGGTTATTTTGCAGGAAGAAGGAATTGAAAACTCATGGGCTCGCCACGCACATCACCATGCGGCATTGCGTGATGGCTTTGAGGCAATGGGTTTGAGCTTTATTGTAGATAAAGCGAATCGCTTACCGCAACTTAACTCTGTAACCATTCCAGATGGAGTCGATGAAGCGATGGTACGTGGTCGTTTATTGAATGAATATGATCTGGAAATTGGTGCAGGTTTGGGGGCATTAGCGGGCAAAGTTTGGCGTGTAGGCCTAATGGGTTTTGCGGCTAACCAACGTAATGTTCTGTTCTGCTTGCAATCACTTGATGCCGTCTTGACGGACATGGGCGCCGCGATTAATAGTGGTGCTGCAGTGAAAGCGGCACAGGCTTATTACGCTAAATAAATAGCGTCATTTGTACAATCAAGGGCCAGCATAGCTATGCTGGCCTTTTTTGTATCTATTTATCGTGACACGACTGACTTGACCCTGTTGTCTTGGAGGAATAGTCTGGTGAAAATAATGACAAAGGAAGGGTTTAAGCAATGAAAATTTTATCAATAATTATTGCAGTGGTAGTGGTGATCGCTATTGGTGTGGGTGTGTTTGTGTTTTCATCACTTGATAGCCTTGTTAAGGCAGGTATTGAGACAGCGGGTACACAGGTTACGCAGACCAAGGTCTCTGTTGGTGGCGTTAAACTCACGTTGTCATCAGGGCAAGGAACTATTTCTAACCTAAAAGTGGATAGCCCGGCTGGTTTTTCACGCAAGCAGATATTTACACTGGGTGAAGTCACTGTTGCCGTTGATCCTAAAACCGTAACAGATAAGGTTGTTGTGATTGACAAGGTTCTTATTAAGGCACCACAAATTTTTTACGAAATAAATGATAAAGGTGATGCGAACGTCGACGTTCTTAAGAAAAATGTAGAACAAGCAACAGCGGGCCTTCAATCATCGAGTAAATCTTCCGACAGTGGCGGTGGAGAAGAAGTTAAGTTAATTATTCGCAAATTCGTTATTGAAGGCGCAGAAGTGGATGCGCGCATAGCAGCGCTGGGTGGAAAAGATATATCCGCCAATTTACCAAGAATAGAATTTAATGATCTCGGTAAGGATGCGGGCGGTGCAACTGCGGGTGAAATTGCAGAAAAGGTTGTCAATGTATTGATTTCAAAAACCACCAAGGCGATTGCCGATAAAGGTCTGCAACAATACCTGGGTAAGTCCGCAGATGAAGCCAAGGCAGAACTTGAGAAAAAAGCCAAAGATGCGCTTAGCGATAAACTTGGCGACCAGTTGGGCGATAAATTAAAAGGTTTATTTTAACTAGTGATTAATGGCGTTCAGGTGATGACGGTAGGTTTATTCATTCCTGTGCGCAACCTGATGCCAGCAATATTATCTGCAAGATCAATTAACTCTTGCAGGTAATGTTGAGGGTCTTCATGGTGGCGTGATGCATCATCACAATAGTCTTCAATATATAGTCGTAAAGTTGCGCCACTGGTGCCTGTACCTGAAAGTCGAAAAATAATACGCGCACCATTTTCAAATAATAAGCGGATACCCTGGTGTTCACTAACACTATGATCAATTGGATCGGTATAAGAAAATTCATCCGCGGTTATTATTTTGTAACTACTGAATTGCTGACCAGTAAGATTGACGAGATTGTTAAGTAAATGCTCAACTAAATCATTGGCAACCTCGCTATCGATAGCTTCGTAATCATGGCGAGTATAAAAATGGCGGCCAAATCGTTGCCAGTGTTCTATTAGAATTTCGCTTACTGTTTGCTTGCGTGCGGCAATAATATTTAGCCAGCAGAGTATTGCCCATAAACCATCTTTTTCGCGAACATGGTCTGAACCCGTACCGAAACTTTCTTCACCACAAAGTGTAATCTTACCTGCATCGAGTAGGTTGCCGAAGAACTTCCAGCCAGTGGGCGTTTCAAAACAATCAATACCAAGTTCTTTCGCGACAATATCGACTGCCGCGCTGGTTGGCATAGAGCGAGCGACACCTGCAAGTCCTTTTTTGTAACCAGGGATGAGATGTGCGTTAGCAGCAATAACAGCAAGGCTGTCACTTGGATTAACAAAACATTGTGAGCCCAGGATCATGTTGCGATCACCATCACCATCTGAAGCAGCACCAAAGTTTGGTGCCTTATCGCTCATCATCAGTTCAGCAAGTTCATGTGCATAGGTGAGGTTGGGATCAGGATGACCGCCGGCAAAATCCTGTTTTGGATCACAGTTCAATAAATCATCTTTGTGCACACCAAGTTGTGTGCCGAGAATTATTTTTGCATATGGGCCGGTAATGGCATGCATGGCATCAAAGCAAACATGAAAACCCTCTTTGATGAGTGACTTGATGATCGGAAAATCGAAGAGCTCTTGCATTAATGCTGCGTAATCAGCAACCGCATCAATCACTTCGATAATGGTGCGGCCGAGTGTGTATTGTTCAATCTCGTCGAGAGGGATTTCTGGCGTGTCGGAGAGATGGTAGTGAGCGATATGTAAACTGTGCTGATAAATGGCTTCAGTCAGTTCTTCTTGAGCTGGGCCACCATTTGCCGTATTAAACTTAATGCCAAAATCACCGTCAGGCCCGCCGGGGTTATGACTGGCAGAGAGAATAATACCGCCAAAGGCCTTATTCTTACGGATCAGGTGGGATACCGCCGGTGTTGATAGCAAACCATTCTGACCAATAATGATACGTCCAAATCCAGCGGCAATAGCCATACGGATAATGGTTTGAATCGCGGTTAAATTGAAAAAGCGGCCATCACCACCAAGAATTAATGTTTTTCCATGGTAGCCATCAAGTACATCAAACAGAGATTGAACAAAATTCTCCAAATAGTGCTCTTGTTGAAACACACTAACCCGCTGACGTAAACCTGAGGTGCCAGGACGTTGGTCGGAGAAGGGCTGGCTGGCAATGGTATTAATATGCATGAACTGATTCTAACAAGCCTGTAGAAAAATATGCAATTTCATCCTCCGTGGCCTTGAAATTTCTCGCGATTAACCCCATTTAGCAGCAAACAAACCTAATTTAACGAGATATTTTCGGAGGCGAACTGAGTCATGACTGTTGAAGCACACAAAGAGACGATGGAATTTCAGACCGAGGTGCGGCAATTGCTGCAGCTGATGATCAATTCCTTATACAGTAATAAAGAAATCTTTTTGCGTGAACTGGTCTCAAACGGCTCTGATGCCTGCGACAAGCTGCGCTTCGAATCACTCGCTGATGATGCCCTCATGGAAGATGATAGTGAGATGGCTATCACCGTTGATTTCGATAAAGACGCGCGCACTATCACAATTGCCGATAATGGTATTGGTATGAACCGCCAGGAAGTTATCGATAATATTGGTACGATTGCCAAGTCGGGTACCAAACAGTTCTTTGAAGCACTAAGCGGTGATCAAGCCAGTGACGCTAACTTAATTGGTCAGTTTGGTGTCGGTTTTTATTCAGCATTTATTGTTGCGGACAAAGTAACGGTTGAAACACGTCGTGCCGGTACTACAAAAGAACATGGTGTACGTTGGGAGTCAGCCGGTGAGGGTGATTTCTCACTGGAAACGATTAACAAAGAATCTCGTGGTACCACGATTACCTTACATGTCCGTGATGACTCGGATGAATTCCTTGATGGACATCGTTTGCGTCATATCATTCGTACCTATTCAGATCACATTAGCCTGCCCATTAAAATGTGGTCTGAGCCAATGCCTGCAATGGGAGATGATAAAGACAAAGAAGTACCTGCTCCTGAATTAGAAATGGTGAATAGCGCATCGGCTTTATGGGCACGATCAAAGAACGATATTAGCGACGAAGAATACAACGAGTTTTATAAACACGTTGGTCATGATTTCCAAGACCCGCTTTGTCATGTGCACAGTCGAGTAGAAGGTAATATCGAATACACATCTTTATTGTATGTTCCATCTAAAGCACCGTTTGATTTATGGGATCGGAACTCAAAACATGGCATTAAACTTTATGTCCGCCGTGTGTTCATTATGGATGATGCCGAACAATTAATGCCACAGTATTTACGTTTTGTTCGCGGTGTTGTTGATTCTGCAGATCTTCCGTTGAATGTGTCACGTGAAATTCTACAACACAATAAAGCCATTGATAGCATGCGCTCGGGGTCAGTGAAAAAAGTGCTTAGCATGTTGGAAGGCGTCGCCAAGAATGAGCCAGAGCAATATGCGACATTCTGGAATGAATTTGGTCGGGTTATGAAAGAGGGCCCGGCTGAAGATGCCGCGAATAAAGAAAAGATTGCCAAGTTATTACGTTTTGCGACCACTAAAACGGATGATGAAGCTCAAACAGTTTCATTAGAGGAATATGTTGGACGTATGCCAGAAGGTCAGGAAAAGATCTTCTATATTACGGCAGATAGCTTTAGTGCAGCCAAGAACAGCCCACACCTTGAAGTGTTCCGTACCAAAGGTATTGAAGTCCTATTACTCAGTGAGCGTGTCGATGAATGGCTAGTTTCTTCGTTAACTGAATTTGATGGCAAGTCACTGCAGTCGGTTGCCAAGGGTGATTTGGATCTCGGTGATCTTGAAGACAAGGAAGAAAAGCAGCAGCAACAAGTTGCAGAAGAAGAAAACAAAGACTTCACTGATCGTATGAAAGAAGCCTTGGGTGATTCAGTGAAAGCTGTGCGCGTAACGCATCGCTTAACAAGTACACCAGCTTGCCTTGTTTCTGAAAACAGCGATATAAGTGGCAACCTTGAGCGTATTCTTCGTGAAGCCGGTCAAGAAATGCCCAATATGCAGCCTATTCTTGAAATTAATCCAACTCACGCTTTAATCGAATTACTTAAAGAAGAATCTGACAAGGAGCAGTTTGCTGATTGGTCGAAGATATTATTTGATCAGGCACTGCTATCTGAAGGTGGCCAGCTAGAAGATCCTGCGGGATTTGTTGCTCGTCTGAACGCTATGTTGTTGAAATTAGCTAAATAAATAGTTTTAACCCGCCTGGCACTCAAGTCAGGCGGGCTTCTGCCGACATACTCTATATAGAAGGTTATCTACAAGTAGAGGAGTTTGTCATGCGGGTATTTCGTATAGCAATTTTATGTCTGAGTCTGTTTATCGGTTGGACAGTCAGCGCGTATGCGGAAGAGGAAGTTGAGGTTGAATCACACGGTGATGGCTTTGATTTTTCACAGCTTCGGTTACCGAATATTGATATTTATCCTGAACCTCAAACGCCGACACCACATGCTGGCGATAATATAAAAACCTGTGTTGCATTAGATGACGAGATTGTCGAGCTGATGCCATTAACATACCGTACCGTGCCTGATTTCTATGATGACCCTAAAGTAGCTGCTGCGATCTGGTTAACAACAACCGGGGTTACACTGTTTGATATTTTCCCTGATGATTTACCGTTAACTAATATACCACTTGGTTATTCTTTATTGGCATATCCTGAATACAAAAAGTACAAAGAGGAAGAGCGTATTCGTCGCGTTAGCTTGCGAATTGAATCGCTGCGCCGTAGTAAAGCGCGGAAGCGTTGTTTCGAAACCTGAATTATCCTGGTTTATATAATGAATGGGCTACAAAAACAATTAACTTAAATGCAAATAGTATTAGATAAGTTGTTTTTTTACTCAGGAAAAATGTTTTTATTTCTTGGACTATACAGATGCTCGGTTCGGTAATTTAGTTCTTTAATACTTTGTTAAAAAATCTATCGATAAATAGTGGAAAGGGATTAGTTTATGAATAATGATGACTTAAGAGATCAGGTAATCCAGGAAGCTATTAAGATTGCGGAGCTTTACGATTCTGGTGAGTATGAACCTTGCAATGAGGCGGCGGACGCATTAGTTGTCAATTGCCAGTCAGGCTTGTTTAATGAAATTGGTACGATGACGAGGGGATTGCACGATGCTCTTAACGAGTTTTGTGAGACATCATCCATTTCTAATATCGCCGAGGATGATATACCGGATGCCAAAACCAGACTGAACTCGGTTATTACAATGACGGAGGAGGCTGCAAATAAAACGATGGATGCTGTCGACGAAGTTATTCCTGTCGCTAAACAATTAGAAATTAAAGCACAAAACTTATCCTCTAAATGGAGCAGATTTCAAGGGCGAGACATGGATGCCAATGAGTTCCGGGATGTCGTAAAAGAATTAGATGGTTTCCTTGGTTCGATTAAAACAGATTCAGAAAAGGTCAATGTGCTGCTAAACGATATTCTTTTAGCGCAGGGTTTCCAGGATTTAACGTCGCAGATAATTAAACAAGTAATTGAGTTAGTGACAACCGTTGAGGACAACCTGGTTAAACTGGTAAGTATTAGCGGTATGAAAAAAACTGAAATCAATCGCAACAAAGATGGTAGCACAGCACACGGGCCGTCTGTATCAGGAACGCGTGATGAAATAACTGCCGTATCAGGGCAAGATGAAGTAGATGACTTGCTGGCAAGCCTGGGATTCTGAAATATGAAACAAATGGGGGGTGTTGACCCCATTTATTTCTCATCTAAAGTAGACATCCTTACAGAACTGTAGGATATTAAGCCAACATTAAATGGATTTGGTGCACTACTTTAAATGAAGATATCTGTTCGCAATCAACTCATTTCACTCATCGATCAAGATGCAATCCCCGCGGATAAGATTGATGATGCCTTGGTTATTGCTAAGGTAACGCCCAGCGGCACGGCGTGGGTTACTTTTATTAATCATCTTTTAGTTTGGCTCGGCGGTCTTGCGCTGGCGTTTTCCGTATTGTTCTTTATTGCTTACAACTGGCAAGACATTGGTCTGTTTGCCCAGTTTGCCATGGTTGAAGTTGTCATTGTTTTAGCGATTGCGGCGTACTGGAAATTAGGTGGTGAATCAGTAGCCGCAAAAGTTTCATTATTAATGGCGATAATCTTTGTCGGCGTATTACTGGCCTTATATGGACAGACCTATCAAACAGGGGCGGATCCATGGCAATTATTTTTTAGCTGGTCATTATTGATTTTACCATGGGTGCTAGTGGGGAGATTTGCTGCCATTTGGATCGTCTGGATTCTTCTGGTTAACATTACCCTGGTTTTGTATCAGCAAACTTTTATAAATCCACTTTGGCTTTTCTTTGGTTCTGATACCGCGATGTTATGGTCGGTGTTTTTATTTAACACACTGGCATTGGGGATCTGGGAGCTCTCAGCAAAAACGCATGAATGGTTATCAGAAAACTGGGCTATTCGGTTGCTGGCTCTTGGCAGTGGCGTGTCCGTCACTTGGTTAGTTTTACATTCTATTTTTGAGTATGGTGGTTCGTCTATTTTTCCTGGATTGATGTGGTTGGTTTGGGTGGGCACATTGTATTTTGTATACCGGAAAATGAGACCAGATCTTTTTATGTTAGCAGGTGGCTGCTTAACAGTTATCGTGGTGGTGGTTTCCTTCTTTTCTAGGCATATGCTGGACAAGTGGGAAGCAGGTAGCTTTTTGTTTCTCTCGCTACTTGTCATCGGCTTGGGTGCAGGCGCTGCAGTATGGCTGAGAAACGTGCATCGCGAGTTGTCGATATGAGCCAAAAAACAGAAAAACTGTGGGCAACACTATCTAGCTCCGGCGTTGTTTCAGGAGAAGCACCGGATATGGAGAGTAGTGAATCACCCTGGTATGTTAAAGCCCTATTGGCCTTTTCAGGCTGGCTGGCTTCAATATTGTTGTTTGGGTTTTTGGCGGCGGGTTTCGAATCTATTTTGGATAATAGTATCGCTGCCTTGATTGTCGGTAGCATGATGATTAGTGGCGCATATGCTTTATTGCGCTTACCAAAGAATGAATTCGTCGAGCACATCGGTTTGGCCTTGAGCTTGGCGGGTCAGGCACTCATTGCGTGGACGATATTTAAAGCGTTTGATAACGTGAATGAATATGCCTTTAGCTGGATGCTGGTGGCGTTACTGCAAATATTTCTCGCTATCATCATGCCTAACTTTGTTCATCGCGCTTTCTCATCTTATTTATCTGCTTTTGCTTTCTCAATGTCATTGATGGATGCGGGCGTTCCCTACATATTTAGCAGTGTCGTCATGTTTGTTGTGGCATGGCTTTGGTTAAATGAATTCCGCTACACCCGACATTCGAAAAAAATACGTGCGATTGCTTATGGATTGGTACTTGCCTTGGTTCAACTTAAAGGCAGTGTATTGTTCGGTGGAGCCTGGCATTTAACAGATAGCAAAACGGTGTTATGGGTTCAGCCGTGGATGGGTGAAGTGCTGGCAAGTGTGGTCATGCTTTATGTGGTTTGGCAGTTATTACAAAAGTATCGGCAACATCTTTCTAATCGTATTGTGGTTATGGCATTGGTGGGCGCATTTTTCGTATGTGCTGCATCATTGGAAGCGATAGGCATTACAGTGGGTATCGTGATTATGCTACTGGGCTTTTCTGCTAGCAATCGGGTTCTACTAGGTATTGGTGTTGCCGCGCTACTTTTTTATATTTCAGCTTATTATTATTTATTGGATATAACGCTGTTAGATAAATCCCTCACATTATTAATTATTGGACTTGTCTTACTTGTCGCGCGGTGGTTAATGTTGCGAATCGTATCGGCAGTAGAGGAGAAGGGGCATGCATAGCCAAATCTCCTTGGTTTTTCTGGTTGTTATCTTGGTAGGTGTAAATTGGTCGATCGCAGGAAAGGAAAAGCATTTAAAAGAGGGGAAGGTCGTTTACCTCAAGCTCGCCCCGGTTGACCCACGCTCGCTTATTCAAGGTGATTATATGGCATTACGCTTTGATGTTGCGCGTAAGGTGTATAGCGCTTTGCCAAAAGCAGAAGACCACAAAAATTGGCGTCGTGATGTGGATGCATCAGATGGCTATGCGGTTATTGGCTTAGATGATAAAAAGATCGGTTCATTTAAACGCCTACACAAAGATGAAGCCTTATCGAAAGACGAAATTCTTATGCGCTATCGAGTACGTAGCGGAAAAGTAAAATTTGCGACCAATGCCTTTTTCTTTCAGGAAGGACATGCCAAATATTATGAATCTGCACAATATGGACAATTCCGTGTCGACAATAAGGGTGAGTTATTACTCGCAACTATGCACGACAAGGATTTGAAGAAGATGGGGCCTGATGAAAAAAAATAATTGGCAGGAAACTATAGTCAGGCAATAAAAATATAAGTTAACTGGGATAAAGAATTTAATGATATTTAAACAATTATTTGAAGTAGATTCATCCACCTTCACCTATCTAATAGCAGACAGAGATTCGGGTGCTGCAATTTTAATTGATCCGGTTCGAGAAACAGTCGAACGTGATTTGCAGGTTTTAAAAGATATGAATTTGACGCTTACTGCTACATTAGAAACGCATGTACATGCCGATCACTTGACCGGCGCCAGATTATTGAAAGCCAAAACAGGTTGTAAGATTGCTTATCCTGCGATGGTCAAATCTTCATGTATTGATATCGGTATCAAAGAAGGTGAGGCATTTAAAGTTGGAAATATCGAGCTCAATCCATTGTTTACACCGGGGCATACCGATCATCATCATGCCTATCTGATTGATACTCCGATACAGAAATTACTGTTCACAGGCGATGCTTTATTGATAGAAGCTTGTGGCAGGACCGATTTTCAATCAGGTAGTTCTGCGGTTCTTTATAATAGTATTCATAATAAGATTTTCTCTTTACCTGACGAAACACTAGTATATCCTGGTCACGACTATGAAGGACGCTTTATAACGTCTGTGGCGCAGGAAAAGAGTCGTAATCCAAGGCTGGGGGGCGGTAAAAGCAAGCAGGAATTTATTAAGATAATGGACGGGCTTAATTTACCCTATCCACGAAAAATAGATTTTGCTGTACCCGGTAATGAGCAGTGCGGAATCTGTCCAGACAATGTGCCAGACGAATTTAAAGGCAGTTGTGCCATTCGCGACCAGGGATGATGCAGGACAATCTACCAAGCAAATCATATCTGCAGAGGGAAATGCTGTTATTTTTCATGTGTTAGGCAGAGTAGAGATCCGCTTTTGGCAGGAAGCTGTTATTCATGAAAGAATCTTGCTTCATTTTTGTTACTTTAAGGTCCAGTTCTTTTTGTACTTTACTGTCTCAGACCAGATAACGCCTTTGTATTTTTTTGGTGCATAGTGTTCAAAACGAACATTAATCGTATCAGTGGATGATCGTGTTACACGATCCTTTTTCATGTTGCTACGGCTCAAGCCGATTTTTGCACGCCCGACATGGTAGCCTTGTTCGACTTGTATACTGTTAGTGCTCCAATATCCATGGTTAGGTGTGACGTAAATCTTCATTTCAGTTGCGGGTATCTTATCTTTATACGTATAGATAACATCAACAACCAGCGTGTCGTCTGTTTCTGTTATGACGCGAACTTCATTTACTTTTATCCGGTAAGGAGGAGATAAGCGTCGTTTGTTTGAAAATATAATCTTGCCGGGTTTATCATCTTCAAAAAAGGTGTTT
>Ga0316204_10005738_pt1 | contig 20065 bp, 15 predicted proteins | sample 6monrhotite_MG_2_FD_205661 | JGI IMG/M metagenome (GOLD analysis project Ga0316204, IMG submission 205661) | Microbial mat bacterial communities from mineral coupon in-situ incubated in ocean water Damariscotta River, Maine, United States -... | ecosystem: Environmental > Aquatic > Marine >...
TGATCGTCGCCGACACCGGCGACCTGCGATCCATCGAGCAGTTCCGGCCCCGTGACGCCACCACCAACCCCTCGCTCATCACCGCCGCGGCGAAGATGCCCGAGTTCAGCGACATCGTGGACGGCGCCCTGCGTCAGGCCCGGGATGAAGCCGGCGCGGAGGCGGCCGACGAGGCCGTGGTGGCGCTGGCCATCGACCGCCTCGCCGTGGCCTTCGGCCTGAAGATTCAGGCGCTGATCACCGGGCGGGTCTCCACCGAGGTGGACGCGCGGCTGAGCTACGACACCGAGGGCACCATCACCAAGGCCCGCCAGCTCATCGCCATGTACGAGGCGGCGGGCTCCAGCCGGGAGCGGGTGCTCATCAAGATCGCCTCGACCTGGGAGGGCATCCGGGCGGCCGAGGTGCTGGAGCAGGAGGGCATCCACTGCAACCTCACCCTGCTCTTCGGCATGCACCAGGCGGTCGCCTGCGCCGAGGCGAAGGTGACGCTCATCTCCCCCTTCGTGGGCCGCATCCTCGACTGGTACAAGAAGGACACGGGCCGGGACAGCTACCCCGCCGAGGAGGATCCGGGGGTCGCCTCGGTGACCCGCATCTTCCGCTACTACAAGCGGCACGGGTACGAGACCGAGGTGATGGGCGCGAGCTTCCGCAACCTGGGTCAGATCACCGAGCTGGCGGGCTGCGACCTGCTGACCATCGCGCCCAAGTTCCTGGATGTGCTCAAGAGCACCGAGGGCGACCTGCCTCGCAAGCTGAGCGCGGCGGATGGGGCGCGGGGCGAGGACCGCATCCCCATGGCGAAGGCGGACTACGACCGCATGCACGCTGCGGATCGCATGGCCAACGAGAAGCTTGATCAGGGTATCCAGGGCTTCTCCAAGGCCCTGGAGGAGCTGGAGGTTCTGCTCACCGTTCGCCTCACCGCCCTGTAGCGACCGCCAAGATTATTCGGATGTGTAGGCACAATTTCAACCTGGATATTCACATTCAGGAATAAAGTTACTACACATCCCCAGGTCGCTATCATCAAGCACGTGCTCACAGTAGGCTGTGTAGTACTGCTCTGCATAATAGCAATCCCATGGAGATAGCTGGCTGCGATAGGTTGAGAACCACGCTGCCATCCAGGCCAACTGCACACCATACGCCCCATTCATATCTTCATCACACTGAACATCGCCTCCCAAAGAACACGCTACATGCTCAACACCCAAGACATGGGTTGCCTCATGAAGGAGTATTGCTCCAACAGTGTAAGGCGGCAATTCCAAACCTGTCGCGGACTCTTCAGTGAGTAGATAAGAAACCACCACACCATCACCAGCATAGAGCATGACCTCAGCACTATCTGAATAAATGACACTCTCTATGTTGTTGACGATATGTTCGTACCAGATTGCTTCAGCTGATTGTCTCTCAGATGAAGAATAATCAGTAGAGTCAATTGATTCTTCAGAGAGCCAATCTGAATAGTCTACATATCCACTTGAAGACACGCCAGACAACAGCACATTAAACAGTCCGGCTACTATTATCTCTGGAGTATTGGCAGGTCTATCAATAACCAGAGGTCTGTCGGCCCCAAATGAACTCCAATCCAAACCAATGTGTGAAGACAGCAGCACGACACACTCTTCGGTCAGTTCAAAATATACAATTTCTTCCGTAAAGTCATAAGGAGTGGCAAGGTTTTCTTTTTCTTCCAGCCCACAGGTCTCTCGAGCTATCGAGTAGGCGGTCTTGTGTATGTCATTCTTTGAACTGCATGCAAAAGCAGGCATTACAACCACAAGTAATATGGCAAACGTAGTTCTATCCACCACAATCTACATCCTGAAATAGAGACCTAATCTTCCGCAGGAAATACATAAGTACCAGCGGTACAAATCGACTGCCCCGCCCATGATATTTCATTTATATCGATAGTTGCACCTGTAGTCGCACTGTGAGAGCCCAACTCACCTTCAACCACAAGATCTCCCTGTTCAAATCTAAACTCTTTTGTCCCTGAAATTGTTGAAGTAAGCGGAAAGGACAGCGGATCATGAAGACTGCCATACGTCTGAAGCACCAACCTATCAGGTGACAAAGCAGGCATAGGTCGCACAGTAAACTTTTGAGTCCATCCATTCAGACAACTCAGTGAGTCCAAGCTGAATGTGTAACCTATTGGTGGGCTCAACTCTTCAAACTGAGTTGGTGTAGCACAACTCCACTCCATATCAACACTGAAGTCAGCAGAAACTCCCTCAGGCGCGTCTAAAACGATAAATGGGGCATTTCCGCTGATTACACCGTTCGGAAAATTCGTCGTCGTTTGGTTCAAATCTTTGGCAACCAGCGTCGAAGCAACCAAATCATCAAATTCATCAAACGAGTATGTTTTGTTTACTTTTACAACCCGTAAATCTTGCCCGTCAGACTGAGATATTGTTATATTATTTATCCACGCTGCATTGGTCATTACCCCACTTCCACTCTTTTGGATCGCTTTGAAAACAACTGCCATATCTCCGTCTTTATCACGATTGCGAATACGCCAGGGGATCAGTTGAAAGGAACCAGTCCCAGGGGCACAGGTTGAATTCACAGGCACCGTTCGCTTGCTATTTGTTTGATTATAGACCACGGTAAGTTCCATATCCAGATAGTCTTCACACTCATCACCTATACCAGCAGGATCTATGTTATCCAAATCCATTTCAATCGAATACCACACCTCATCCATTGATTGGATTTGATCGAGGTTATTCAATTCACTTGATTCAGCCAATGCTTCCCAATCCCCCTCTACACCCCCTACTTCCGCTGTTATATCATCTCCATAAAATGGGGCCGGCGGATAGTACCCAGATAACAGGTCCGTTGCAGCCATCCGCATTGGAATGCTGCCAGGGAATACTGACGTTCCACCACTCGCTTGCGGGTTAGTCAACCCTTCTATCTTATAGGAAGAAATATTCGCAGAAACCGCGCCAATGTAATTGGCATCTCCCGACTGAAATGAACCACTGTATGGCTCGGTCATAAAATAGCAGCCATCACTCCAACCACTCCAATCTCCGCCGGTCACTCCAGTCACACAGGTACAGTTATCCATACGTATGATTTTATCAAGCACTGCTCCAGGAGTCTCAGGGCCCTCAATAATTATTGTAGAGTCAGTCTCATCATTTGATTGTAATTTGTTCTCTATACACCCAAAAACCAAAAACCAAAAACCAAAAACCAAAAACCATTACCCTCTCCTTTTTAGGAGCCTAAACAGGCTCATCAACCCCATCGAGTATATCCCGTAACAGAAATAGAAATCAACAAATTCGGCGCTCAAGAGCACCGAGGGCGACCTGCCTCGCAAGCTGAGCGCGGCGGATGGGGCGCGGGGCGAGGACCGCATCCCCATGGCGAAGGCGGACTACGACCGCATGCACGCCGCGGATCGCATGGCCAACGAGAAGCTTGATCAGGGTATCCAGGGCTTCTCCAAGGCCCTGGAGGAGCTGGAGTTTCTGCTCACCGAGCGCCTCACCGCCCGCTGACGCGGAGCAGCCGGGAAAGGTCCAGTAAGGTCCAGTAAACGTGAGAAAGGTTCCGTGGACGGACTCTGTGGATGGACACCCCACAGAGAGAAACAAACCATGCGTATCTTCACAATCTCACTCACCGCCCTCCTCCTGCTCGGCTGCGACGAGGAAGGCCCCCAAGGCGAACAAGGCCCCAGAGGCGAGCGGGGTGCCCAGGGCGAGCAGGGGGCTCAGGGCGAGCAGGGCGAACGAGGCGCTCAGGGCGAGCAGGGCCCCAGGGGCGAGCAGGGGTCGCAGGGCGCACAAGGGGCCAGCGGCACCATCCGCGTCATGACCGCGTCTTCGTGGGACACCAGCTCCGCGAACACACAGGACAAGGAGTTCTTCTGGCTCGACGCCTGCATCACCGAACCCCACACCGCCGGCCCCGGAGAGACCGCGTTGGTCATCGGCACGATGGGCATCGATATCTCCAGCTCAATGCAGGGAGAGGTCAGCATCTCCGGCTTCCCCAACGGCGAGGAGCCCTACCTCGGGCAGAACCAGCGCTACTTCATCCGGGACTTCAACAACAAGGATGTCACCGTAACAGAAGCCATCCAGTTGACCGAGGGGGTCACCTACGAGTTCGGCCCCGTCGCCTTCGTGCAGGGCTCAGGCCCCGAGCGGACGCGCCTGTCATGTCAGACGCTGGTTCAGATCATCCGCGTCGAGGACTGACCGCGTCACCAGCCCCGGGTCTGTCCGCTGCGGCGGCCCTGGTAGGCCGATGAGCCCGTGGACTTGCTGAAGGTGTTCTGCTTCTGGACCTGATCCGCGCCCTCGAAGCTCTCCTCCACCTCCACCGCCAGCAGCTCCAGCTCCGTCAGGTTGTCAGCCACCAGCGCCGACTGTACGAACTCGTTCATGGGGTAGTTGCGGCTGCGGTAGGCGTCGATGGCGGCCAGCGCGGCGGACTCATCGCCCTGCTTCACGGCGGTCGCCACCTGGGTCTTCAGGCCGTTGTACTCCTCGTTCACCACCGAGGCGGTCCAGGCGTCCTGATCGACCGCGGCGAGCCAGCGCTCCTGGTTGGCCTCGCGGGTGACGCTGCCGGCGGCCAGCGACGCCACGCCGGGCTGCTCCTCGGCCCGGTACTGGAGCCGCGCGGTGGGCAGCGCCACCTCGCCGATCTCGCCGTCCTCGACGTCGAAGGTCACCCAGATCCGCCGCTCCTGGCCCGCGTAGAGGGAGCCCAGCTGCACGCTCACGTTGCCCTGCCAGTCGTACTGTAGAGGGAGGCCCGCCGCGTCCGTGAGGGTGACGCCCGCCACCTTGGGGAAGCTCACGGTCAGCCCGCTGGCCACGCTCTCCGCGGCATCGGACAGCTCATTGGAGAAGATCTGCGCCAGATCCGCGCCGCTCTGGAGGTAGTGGTAGTTGCCGGTGCCCGCGTCGGCGATGCGGGTCATCAGCGACTCGTCGAAGTCGTCGCCCACGCCCACCGCCGTGAGCGGCACCTCCCGGATGCCGGACTGCATCGCCTGGCCGACGAGGGTGGGGTGCACGTCGACGCCGCCGTTGGGCAGGCCGTCGGAGATGAGCACCACCCGGCCGGCGCGGCCAGCGGTCCGCTCGCCCATGATGTTCAGGGCCGAAGCGAGCCCCTGGACCATCTCGGTGCCGCCGCCCGCGCGGATGGCGCCCACGCGGTTCAGGAGCCGGGTCCGATCCGCCAGGGCGTCCACGAGGGGGATGGCCACCTCGGGACCGTCGGCGAAGGTGACGAGGCCGAAGCGGTCCTCTGGGCCGAGCTGCTGGATGAGCTGCTGGGTCGCCGCCTTGGCGTGGGCGATCTTCTCGCCGCCCATGGAGCCGGATTGGTCCATCACGACGAGCAGATCCGTGGGGATACGGACCCCGCTGGGCTCGGCGACGCTGGTGATGACCAGCTCCATGCGTACGGTGCCGTTGCCGCTCTGGAGCACCGCCGTGCGGTCGAGGCGGCCCTGGAAGTTCAGCACCGCCGGGCCGTCGACGCTGGCAGTGTTCAGGATGTCGGCGGGGGCCGTCGTCGCGGCGGGGGTCTCCGTCGTGGTGGGCTCGGCGCTCGGGGCCGGTATCCAGCTCTCCGTGGGGGAGTAGGAGAGGCTGCCGGCGGTGCCAGCGATGCCGCTCAGGGCGGGGACGGCGAGGGCGGCCAGCGCGCAGCCGGCGAGCAGAATTGGGACCAGGGCCTGACGAGTCATCGGTTCTCCACTGTTGGTGTCGAACAGACGGTATCCGGCCGCGGTCATACGCTCTGAAAGCGCTCGGTAACGATGGATGTCCGCCGTTTACGCGGCGCTTACATGCGCCCGTGAAGCGGTACCTCCGCGGTTCATGACGCGGTCTCGCCAAGTCCCCGTTCATCCACCAGCCCGCACCGCATCCCCACCCTCTCGCTGAGCCCCCGCCTTCCGACAGACCGTGCCGTCAGGCGCGCCAACCACATCAGCGCGGGAGTCTTTGGAGACGCTCTCCCCTCTGCTTCACTCCTCGCCGTCCCCCAGGCTGATCCCGCCATCGGCGCGTGACTCCGCCACGCTGACATCGCCAACCCCCGCGCCACCACCAAGCGAGAACGCGCCAACCTGGGCCTCCTGGAGCAGCGCCCGGGCAGCAGCGGGCAGCTCCGCGCCCTGCTCCCGAGCCACCACCAACAGGCGGAGGCGCTCCGGCAGCTCAGACTCCGCGAGCCGCCGCAGATCACCCCTGTCGCCCCGAATCACCGCCCCCCACTCCGGCTGGCCCAGCGAACTCAACGCCGCGGAGGCCTGCCCCCTGATCCCCTCATCGCGGTCCACCAGCGCGTCCAACAGCCCGTCCGCGTCCGCCAGCATCATCAACAGCGTCAGCCCACGACTTCGCGTGCTTCGGGCCTCAGCCAGCGCCTCAGCGATCGCCCGCCGACGCGCCGGCGCGAAGAACAGCGCCTCTCGCTCATCGATGAGCGCCCGAACATCAGCCCGGGACTCGCCAAAGAGCAGCACCCGCCCCGTCTCATGCGCCTTCGGGCCCCCCAGGCGGCCCAGCGCCGCCACGGCCTCATCGCCGAGCAGCTCATCCACCGTCAGGTACGACAGGGCATCCACAGCACCCGCCCCCTCCAGCACCTGCGCGCCCTCCCCATGCCCCAGCGAAGCCAGTACGCCGGCGGCGACGGCCTGAATGGCGGGGTGATCGCCCCGGAAGAGCAGCGCGTGGAAATCGCCGCCGCTCATCTCCAGTCGCAGCACGCCCAGCGCCGGGATCGCGTCCACCTCGCCGCGCTCGGCCGCCTGCAGCAGCGGTCGGCGGGCCCGCTCGTCGCCGCTCTCCCCGAGCCGCTCCCAGTCGCCGTCATCCCCGTGAAGCCACATCGCCCAGCGGGCGCTGCCGTGGAGGGCGTAAGCGTGGGCGGCGGCCGCGCGCACCGCGCCCACCGGATCCCCGAACAGCGCCGCCAGCGGACCCTTTGATCGCCGATCACCGCAGGACGACAGCGCCATCGCGGCGGCCGCCCGCAGGGCGTCATCCGACGAGGCCAGGGCAACCTCCAGCGGCACCCGTGCCCGCGCCTCCCCGCTCCCGTCCAGCAGCTCGGCGGCCTCGGCGGACCCTTGCGACAGCGCCCGCAGCAGGGGCTCGATCAGCGCTGACGGATCGCCGTCGACGAGGCGCCTCAGGTCACCCTCGTCCCCCCGTACGCGAAGACGCCACGAGGGCTGCCCCAAGCGGGCGAGGCTCTCCGCCGCCTGGACCCGCACCGCGGGCACCCGATCACCCAGCGCCGCCACCAGGGCGGCCTCGGTCTCCGCCCCCACGGCGAACCCCAGCGCCTCCGCGCAGCGCTCGCGCTCCGGCCCCTGGCCCGCGAGCGCGATCCCGCAGGCCGCGGCCGCCCTGCCATCCCCCATGTAGACCAAGGCAAGCAGCGCCGCGCGGTCTACCTCGCTCTCCTCGGCGTCGAAGGCCAGCGGACGCAGCCGGGCCAGAACCTCTGGTGAACGCAGACCGCGCAAGGTCTCCACCGCGCGCTCACGCGCGGCGCGATCCCCAACGCGCAGCGCGCCCACCAACTCGTCCAGCATCCGCCCTGCGCTCACTCCTCCTCCAGGCTCAATGTCCCACCCTCCCATACGCGGCTCAGGCTGAGCTCCCCCGCGCCCGCGCTGCCGCCGAGAGAGAAGGCGCCGGCCTGGGCCTCCTGGAGCAGCGCCCGCGCCTCAGCGGGCAGGTCCGCGCCCTGGTCCCTCGCCGCCACCAACAGCCGGAGGCGCTCCGGCAGCTCGGACGCCGTGAGCCGCCGCAGGTCGCCGTTGTTGCCTCGGATCAGCACCCGCAGCTCCGCGCGCCCCAGCGTCACCAGCGCCGCGCAGGCCTGCCCCCGGATCGACGCGTCCCGATCCACGAGGGCGTCCAGCAACCCCTCGGCGTCCTCCAGCGTCGCCAGGAGCTCCAGCGCCCGCCGCCGGGGTCGCCGACTCACCGTCAGGGCGGCGGCGATCTCCCGCCGCCGAAGCGGCGCGAAGAAGAGGGTCTCCTGCTCGTCCAGCAGCGCCCGCGCCCGCGCCCGGGAGCGGCCGTAGAGCGCCGCCCGCGCGGCGTCCCGCGCCGCCGCGCCGCCGAGGCGCCCCAGCGCCGTCATGGCGTCCTCGCTCAGCAGCGCGTCCTCCACCAGCAGCGCCAGCGCCTGCACCGCGCCCGTGGCTTCCAGCACCCACGCCACGGAGATCTGCCCCAGGACGGCCAGCGTGGAGGCCGCAGCGGCCTGGACCTCGGGGTGTCTTGAGCGCTTCATCAGCGCCCTGAGCGCCAGGCAGATCGCCTCCACGCTCTCCCGCGGCAGCGCCTCATCACCCCCCAGCGCCGCCAGCGCGCGGATCGCGTCCACCTCACCGCGCTTCGCCGCCTGTGTCAGCGGCCGCGCCGCCTTGGGCTCACCGCTCTCGCCGAGCCGCTCCCAGTCACCCGCGTCGCCCTTGACCCACAGAACCCACCGGCTGCGCCCCAGCTTACCCAGCGTATGCGCGGCCGCCGCGCGCCCGGCCGGCTCGGCGTCCCCCAGCAGCCCCTCCAGCGGCCCGATGGAGCGGTAGTCTCCCCTCCCCTCCAGCGCCGCCGCCGCCGCCGCGCGCACCTCCGCGTCCTCCGAGGACAGCGCCGCCTCCAGCGGCTCCCGGGCCCTGCCGTCTCCAGAGACACCGAGCAGCGGGATCGCCGCCACGGAGCCCTGCGACATCGCCCGCAGCAGCGGCAGGGTCAGCTCCAGCGCGCCGCTGCTGGCGACGCGGCGCAGATCCCCGTCGTCTCCGGTCACCCGCGTCTGCCAGGAGGGGCGGCCCCGGAGCGCCAGGCTGCGCGCGGCCTGCACGCGGACCTCCGGCTCCAGATCGCCCAGCGTCGACAGCAGGACCAGCTCGGTCCGCCAGCCCTCAGCGTAGCCCAGCGCCTCCACGTAGGGCGCGCGCCCGGGGCCCGTCCGACCCAGCACCTCGACGCAGACACCGATCGCTCTGGGCTCCCCCATGTGCGCCAGCGCCAGCAGCGCGGCGCGACCGGGGCCGATCTCGGAGGACTCGTAGGCGAGCGCCCTCAGCCGGTTCAGCGTCTTCGGTGAGCGCAGGCTCCGCAGCGTGAGCGCCGCGTCGCGCCGGGCTGACGCGTCCGGTGAGCGCAGCGCCACCAGGAGCTCGTCCAGGACGCGTCCGGCGCTCATGCATCCTCCTCGGGCTTCAGGCTCACGCGGCCGACGGCGCCGGGCTCGTCGGCGGGATCACTCAGCAGGCAGGCGAGCGCCTCGACCCGCTCATTCGCCTCCAGGACGGGCACGGGGTCCATGACGCCAGCGGTCACCAGGGCGGCGGCGGCGGCGGCCTGAACCGTCGGCTCCGCGTCCGCGAGGGCGTCGCGGAGGGCGCTCCGGATGAGCGGCTGTGCCGCGACCCCGGTGAGCGCGCGGGCGGCGGCCGCCCGGTTGGCCGCGAGGTCCGAGGACATCGCCCGCAGCAGGGTCGGCGACGCGTCCGGCAGGGCCTCGGCCAGCCGCGAGAGGTCGCCGCCGTCCCCTCGGATGTAGCGGCACCAGGCCGCCTCCGGAGCGCGGGCGTCCAGCGCCCGCGCGGCGGCGAGGCGGGCCGCGCGGTTGTCGCTCGCGAGCGTGAGCCGCAGCGCTCGCTCGGCCTCGATCCCCTGGATGCCCCCCAGCGCGGCCGCGGCCGCGGCGCCGTCGGGGCCGTCGACTCTCTCAAGCAGCGCCATCACGGAGCGGGGATCCGCGAGCTGGCCCAGCGCCGCCGTCATGCCGGGCACCCCCTCGGACAGCGCATGCAGCAGCGGCGTCACCGCCTCGTGGTGCCCGCTGTCGCGGATCCGCGCCCAGTCGCCGGCGTCCCCCCGCACCCACTCGACCCACCGCCGCCAGCCGTGGGCGCGCAGCCCCTCGGCCGCCGCGCGGCGCACCGCCGGCTCCGTGTCGCCGAGCGCGCGCAGCAGCGGCCCCCGGGCCTGGGCGTGGCGGCTGCCGCCCAGGGCCGCCGCCGCGCGCGCCCGCCCCGCGCCGCCCCGCTGTTCGAGCTGCTGGATGGCCTCCTCCAGCGCCTCGGGCTCCCCGAGGTGGACCCGCGCGACCCAGGCCGCCGCGCGGGCGCCGTCCCCCACCCGCAGGCGCAGGGACGCGATCGCCTGTCGCCGCTGCTCGGCGCTGGCCGCCAGACCGCTGGCGCCGCCCAGCGCCCGCGCGGCGGCCCGCTGCCGCTCCGGATCCTGCCACCCCTGCTCCAGCGCGTACACCAGCGCCCTCACCGCCCGCGGATCCCCGCAGTCTCCCAGCCGGGCGAGATCGCCGCCGTCGCCGCGCACCAGCGTCGCCCAGCGCTCGGAGCGCAGCCCCGCGAGGGCCTCGGCGGTGGCTACCCGGGTCACCGGCGAGCGGCTCCCCAGCAGCGCCACCAACAAGGCCGACTCCGCGCTGCCGCCGACGCCCCCCAGCGCGCGGATCAGCGCGAGCTGCCGCTCGGAGCCCTCGGGCGCGCTCCGCGCGGCCTCCCACAGCAGCGCCCCGAGCCCCGGCGCCCCGCTGCGCTGCAGCCGCTCCTGATCGCCCTCATCGCCCAGGATCAGCGCCTCCCAGTGTGGCTCTCCCAGCCGCGACAGGGTCCGGGCCGCCGCGACGCGCATCGCCGGCTCGGCGTCGAGCAGCAGCTGCTGACACGCCCCCGCCGCCCGCCGGTCCCTCAGCAGGCCCAGCCCCGCCATGGCCTCCAGGCGGATCCCGTCGCGCCCGATCGCCATGAGCAGGCTGGTGAGGTTTCGCCCGTCCCCCAGCCTGCCCACGCCGAGCGCCGCGCCGCGCACGCCGTCCTCCAGCGCCCTCACCAGCGGCGGCAGCGCCCGGGGATCGCCCAGCGCGACCAGCGCCGCGACGGCCGCCTCCTCCAGCCCGATGACCCGCAGCGCGTCCACCGCCACCCCCATCGCCGTCGAGTCGCCGATGAGCGCCAGCCCGCGGAGCGCCTGGCGGCGGCCCTCGACGGCCCCCCGGGCCGCGGCGGCCAGCAGCACATCCAGCGCCCCCAGCGCCGCCAGCGCGTCGGCCGCGGCCGCGCCCACCTCCGGCTCAACGTCGTCGAGGGCCGCGCGCAGCGGGGCCACCGCCTCGGGGTGCCTGGTTCGGGCGAGCGACGCGATCACCGCCTGACGCACGGACGGGTGCGGATCGTCCAGGGCGGCCAGCAGCGGCTTCACGGCGATCCGCCCGCCCATGCCGCCCAGCTCCCGGGCGGCGCCTGCCCGAGCGCCGGCCTCCCCGCCGGCGAGCTGGCGCTCCAGCCGGCGCTGCCGCTGCAGCCGCTTCTCCTGGCGCCGGCTCACCGCTCGTCCGGGTCCAGACTGAGCGCCCCGGCCTCGGCGTCGCTCAGGCTGATGCCGCCAGCGCTGGCCCGACTGTCCAGGGAGATGGCGCCGGATTGCCGCGACACCAGCAGCGCGCGGGCCTCGGTGGGCAGCTCGGCGTTCAGCTTCCGGGCCAGCACCAGGAGCCGCAGTCGCTCGGGCCGCTGCGACGCCGCCAGCCGCCGCAGATCGCCGCTGCGACCGGTGATCAGCGCCTCCCAGTGGGGATGCCCCATCACCGCCAGCACCCGGGACGCCCGGGCCCGGATCGTCGCGTCCCGATCCACCAGGGCGTCGAGGAGGAGCTCGCTCTCTCCCAGATCCCACAGGCACTCGATGGCCGCCATCCGGGGCGCCTGCAGCCGCCCCAGGGTGGCCCCCAGCGTGAGGCGCCTCCTGGGCGCGAAGAAGAGGGCCTCCAGCTCATCCATGGCCTCGCAGGTCCGCCGGCGCAGGTGGCCGTAGAGCGCCCTCAGCGCGGCCTCCCGGGCCTGGGGCGCCCCCGCCTCCGCCAGCGCCCCCACCGCCTCCTCGCCGAGCGTGATGTCATCCGCCAGCAGCGCCAGCGCCGCGAACGCCTGCTTCTCCTCCAGCACCGCCACGGCCTCGGTGCTCTTGAGGGCGACCAGCGCCAGCGCGGCCGCCCGCCGCACCTCCGCGTCGTCCATGCTCAGCAGCCCCCGCAGCAGGCCCTTCGCTTCCTGGATCTCGTACTCCCCGAGGGTGTAGATGGCGCCCAGCACCCCCTGCTTCGCGGCGAGCATCAGCGGCGCCAGCGAGCGCTCGTCCCTGGACTTACCGAGCCGGTCCCAGTCCTCGTCGTCGCCCCAGACCCGCATGGGCCAGCGCGACTGCCCCATGGCCCCCAGCCCCTTCGCCGCCGCCGCCCGCACGGGCCCGTCTGGATCGCCCAGCAGCACCATCAGCGCGGGGATGGCGCCGGGGCTGCCCAGCGCTCCGAGCGCCGCCGCGACCGCGCAGGTCAGCGCCGTGTTCTCCGGGGTCGGCGCGGCCATCGCCTGAGCCCTCACCTCGGGCGGCTGCTCTCGCAGCGCATGACTCAGCGCCTGCTGGAGCGCCTCGGGGGTGACCATCGACAGCGCCGTGGACGTCACGATCTCGCTCACTCCGCGCCGGAGCAGCACCGCCCGGCAGATCGCCCCCGCCTCGCCCAGCACCCGAGCGGACTCCTCATCGAGCTGGCTCTCCGCCTGCCGGACATGCTCCCGGCGCCCTCGCAAGGTCGCCAGCAGGCTCACGAGCACCGATCGCGGCGCGCCGGGCTGGTCGAGCAGCGCCTCCAGCGCCGGGAGCACCCCCGGATCATCGCTCTGCTCCAGCGAGAGCACCGCCGCCGCGCGGACACTCCCATCGGGCGACCGCAGCGCCTCCAGCACCAGCTCCAGCGGTCGCTCTCTGCTCATCCCGTCTCCCCCTGTGCCCTCACTCGGTGAGGCGCGGGTCCAGGGCGTCGCGGAGGGCGTCGCCCACATAGTTCACGGCCAGCGTCAGCACGAACAGGGCGATCCCCGCCGCGGCCAGCGGCCACCAGATGCCCTGCATCAGCTCGCTCTTGGCGTCCGCGATCATCTGGCCCCAGCTCGGCTCCCGGTCCACGCCGACGCCCAGGAAGGTCAGGATGACCTCGGACTTGATCGCCGTCACGAAGGTCAGCGAGAAGTTGATGATGACCAGGTGGAACACGTTGGGCAGCACGTGCTTGAACATGATGCGCGTGTCGCTGAAGCCCAGGGCCCGGGCCGCCTGCACGTACTCCAGCTCGCGCACCTTCTTCACCTCGGCGCGCACCAGCCGGCAGAGGGTCACCCAGCTCGTGAGGCCGATGACCAGCACGATGTTGAACAGCCCCAGGCTGATGTACTCCGCGAAGAAGCGCTCCTGGTACCAGGCGCTCACCGGCCCCTGGCGGATGATGAAGGCCAGCGCCAGCATCAGCAGCAGGTAGGGGATGCTCGCGATGGTGGAGTAGAGGTACTGCACCACCTCGTCGACCCACCTGCCCATGAAGCCGGCCATCAGCCCGAGCGTCATGCCGATGATGACGGCCAGCCCGGCGCCGAAGGTGCCCACGATGAAGGCGACCTTGGTGCCGTGGAAGACCCGCAGCAGCACGGACTTACCGGCGCTGGTGGTGCCGAAGAGGGCGAGCCAGCTCCCGGTCGAGGGGGCGTTGGCGCCCTCCTCGTAGTCCAGCCCCATCTCGTTCAGGGTCAGGTCGTAGAGGAACGGGCTGCCCTGGAACAGCTCGATCGCCTGCCCCGAGAGCGCGATGAGGAAGTAGGCCGTGAAGATGGCGAGGCACACCACGGCCGAGCGGTTGCGCTTGAAGCGCCGCCACGCCTCGCTCGCGGGGGTGCGGGGGGGCTGGGTGACGGGCGCGTCTTCGTTTGCGGCGTGTGACGTCATCCGAGTCGGATCCGGGGGTCGAGGATGGCGTAGAAGACGTCCGCCAGGATGTTGAAGATGACGTAGAGCACCGCGCCCAGGATGGTGAAGGCCTTCACCACCGGCAGGTCCGAGTTGGTGATGGCGGTGAGCAGGGTGCTGCCGAGGCCCGGGATGCCGAAGAAGATCTCCAGCAGGAAGGAGCCGGTGATGAGGAAGGGCACCGCGATGGTCAGGCGGGTGATGATGGGCACCGAGCAGTTCTTGAGCACGTGGGTGAACAAGATGCGCCGCTCCGCCAGCCCCTTTGAGCGCGCCGTTCGCACGTAGTCCTTTCGGATCTCCTCCAGGGCCACCGTCCGGTAGTACCGCACGTCCGTGCCCACCGAGAGCAGCACCCAGATGAAGATGGGCAGGGCCAGGAAGTACACCGCGCTGGGGCCGTATTCGTAGCCCCAGATGGGGAAGAGCTTCCACTGGTCCGCCAGCAGCCACTGACCCACCAGGATGTAGATGAGCGAGCTCACGGAGATGCCGGCGATGGCGGCGGCCGTGGTCACCTTGTCCAGCAGGGTGCCCCGGTAGAAGGCCACCAGCAGGGACACGGACACGCTCACCCCCCCGCCCAGCAGGAAGGCCGGCACGCTCAGGCTCAGGGTGGGCAGCACGCCGCGCTTGAAGATCTCCCGCACCGGGGTGTCGTCCGCCCAGGACTTGCCGAAGTCCAGCGTCACGATCTGCTTGAGGAAGTCGAAGTACCGACCCAGCAGCGGCCGATCCAGGCCCAGCTCGATGCGCAGGGCCTCGACCTCGACCGGATCCGGGTTCTTGCCGAGCTTGATGGACACCGGATCGCCGCTGGCGACGTCGAAGAGCAGCAGGGTGATGAAGGCCACCCCCAGCAGCACCGGGATGGCGTAGGCGATACGCCGCAGGATGAAGCTGATCATCGGGGCTCACTCACTTGCGGCTCCTCAGGATGGTGCCGCCGATGAGGAACGCGAAGGCGCCGCCCAACACGGCGAGCGGCCAGCGCACGGGCTCGTTCCACTTCGTCAGCGCGGCCCGCCTCGCCTCGGCGTCCACGCCCACGTAGTGCCAGTAGTTGTCGCTGGTCTCGGTGTACTTGAAGCCCTCCAGCCAGGGCTGCTGGAGGTTCTGCCGGATGCGGTGGGTCCGGGTGATCCAGGGCACCTCGTCGGCGACGATCTTCGCCATGTCTTCGTAGATGGCGGTGCGCTCCGGGCCGTGCTCCATCACGCTGGAGGCCTCGTAGAGCGCGTCGAAGGCGTCGTCGCGGAAGTTGGCGGAGTTGCTGCCGTGGTCCGCGTTGCCCGAGTAGAGGAGCTGGAAGATGTTCTGGGCGTCGGGGTAGTCGAAGCCCCAGGCCAGCCCGGCGACCTGGAAGCTGCCGTTCCGCATCTTCTCCGTAATCTGGGGGAAGGTGTTGACGATGACATCGACCTCGATCCCGATGCGGCGCATCTCGTCGACGAACCGGGCGGCGAAGTGCCGGGCCGAGAGGCTGGTGCCGCTGTTCTCGAAGCGGAGGCGGAGCTGCTTGCCGGTGGCCGGGTCGATGCCGTCCGGGTAGCCCGCGTCGGCGAGCATCTGGCGGGCCTCGTCGTAGCGCGCGGTGCCGTCGTCCGAGTGGTAGGGGTGGTAGTCGGCGTAGCCGGCGACCCCGGGGGGGATGAGGCTGTTGGCCACGATGGCCTGGCCCGCGTAGAGGTGGTCCACCGTCCACTTGTGGTCGAAGGCCAGCGCGACGGCGCGGCGCACGCCCACGTTGGAGAGGAGCGCGTCCTCCGTGTTCAGGCAGCTGTAGACCGTGCCCAGCTCGGTCCAGGGATAGAGCCGGACCCCGCGCTCCTTCAGCTCGCCCGACAGCTCGCCCATGGGGATGGCCTCGGCCGTGTTGTCCTTGGGCGGGTTCATGAAGTCGAGGTAGCCGGACTTGAAGTACAGCCAGCGGGGCTGGTCCTCCAGGATGAAGCGGGTCTCGATGCCGTCGAGGAGCGGCAGCTTCGCCCCGGCGTTCACCAGGTAGCCGTCGCGCTCGTCCTGCTCCCAGTCCCAGCCTTCGAGCCGATCCGCCGGGTTGTTGCGCGGGTCGGGGACCCGGTTCTCCCGGTACTCGAGGTTGGGCTCGTACACCGCCCGGTAGACCGGGTTGTACTCCTTCAGGCGGTAGGGGCCGGTGCCCACGGGGTGATTGCGGAACTCCTCGCCGTAGTGCTCGACCGCCTCGTGCGGGTAGATGAAGGTGTAGGACATGGCCAGCACCCAGGCGAACTGGGGGTAGGGCTCGGCCAGGTTCACCCGGAAGGTGTAGCGGTCCACGACCTCGAAGCCCGCGACCTCGCGCTCCAGCCCCCAGAGCGGACCGACCGGCTCGCCCGCCGCGCTGGCCGCGGCGATGTCGGCCTTCAGCCCGTCCCGCCAGGCGTTCAGGCCCGCGACCTTGCGGTCGAAGAGCCACCAGCCCTTGGCGTGGGTGCTGGGGTGAGAGAAGCGCTTGAAGGCGTAGAGCACGTCCTCGGCGGTGACCTCGCGGCCCTGCCCGTCGGGGAAGCAGGGGTCATCGACGAAGGTGACGCCCTCCTTCAGGCGGATGGTCCAGCTCATCCGGTCTTCGCTGACGACCGGCATCGACTCGGCCAGGGCGGGCACGAGCTGGTAGGGGCGCGCGTAGGGGTGGTACGCAAGCAGCCCCTCGTAGACCGGGGCGCTGACCTTGCCGCTGCCCTCCTCGCCGATGTCCGGCGGATCGAAGCTCTTGGGCAGCAGCCGCAGCCCCACGTGGAGGATCTCCCCTTCCTCACCGGGGTACGGGTCGGGACTGCAGCCGACGAGCGCCAGGGCGGTCAGGGCGATCAGCGCGGCGAATCGGAGGGGAGCGAGGAGCATCGGCGCATCATACTTCAGCGACAGGCGCGCTCCAGCGCCCCGACGTCCGCCCGCTGCCCCCCGGTGAGCCGCGAGCCACCCAGGATGTCCTGGCGCAGCCGAACGTCACCGCGGACGATGCCCACGTCGGCCTCGCCCTGCCCCGGCGAGCCGCAGTCGAGGCGCACGGCGTCCAGGCAGCGCACCATGCCGCCGTCCGACCGGGGATCGCAGATGAGCCCCAGGGCCGCGAACACCGGCGGCCCCTCGTCGATGGTGCTGTCCCCCGAGGGCTCCACCGCCCAGGCGTCGAACTCGTACAGCAGGTTGGCGCGCAGATCCCCGCCCAGCGAGGCGCCGAAGAGGTGGCCCTCCTCCGCGTCCCGCAGGTAGCCGAAGTCCTCGCTGCCGCTGGACGCCACCGCCAGCTCCCGCCCGTCGCCCGTGGCCTTGATCCCGGACGCGGGGCTGGGCCCGGACGGCACCATCCCCCTGGACTTCGGCCCCCGACAGTTCACCGCGGGCTTCGGCCCCGATCTCAAGCCGGTGGTGAAGGACAGCGAGGGCAAGGCGCTGAAGACGCTGCCCGCGCCGCGCAAGGCGGACGACGCCGCGAAGGCCGCCGCCGCAAAGCAGCGCTGGTCCGCCACAAAGAAGACCGTGCGCGAGGTCGCCGGCGATCAGATGAAGCGCATGCGGGAGGCCATGCTCTCCGGCCGCAAGTGGAACCCAAGCAGCTGGCGCACGCTGGCGACCCACCCGCTCATGGGCGGGCTCATGCGCAGCCTGCTCTGGGGTGACTACGATGCGGACGGCGCGCTGATCGGCACCTTCCGGATCGACGAAACCGGCGCGCTGGCGGACGCCTCGGACGAGGCCTACACCCTCGCGGGCTCCCCGGGGCTCCCCCACCCCACTGAGCTTGCGCCCGCCGCCCTCAAGGGATGGAGCGCGCTCTTCTCGGACTACGAGGTTGTGCAGCCCATCGACCAGCTCGGGCGGGCGCTGCGGCACCTGGAGTCAGACGGCGCGGCCATGCTCGCGAAGCTCAAGGGGGCGGTCCTCCCCACCGGGCGGCTCGTGGGCCTGCGCGGCCGGGGCTGGACGCGCGGCGTCGCCGAGGACGCCGGGCTGGTCCATGAGACCTGGAAGTCCATGCGTCGCGGCGGCGGTCACTACAGCCTGAGCTTCGATCCCGGCATGGACATCGGCATGGCCGTGCAGGACATGACCTTCCAGGAGCAGACCCTGACCGGCGAGCCCGAGAGCCTCGACGACCTGCACCCCGCCGACCTGAGCGAGCTGTTGCTGGATCTGGAGACCCTCTTCCGCTGAATCGGAGGGGAGTGTAAGGAATCGCGGACCTTTTTCCGATCACCGGATCGCGAGCGCGGTCCTGGCCGCCGGTCCGCGTCCCCTGGAGGCCCGATGAGTGACACGGTGAGCGATCCAGAAGCGCAGCGGCGCTATCAGCTGGACAGACCCGTCGGCAGCGGCGGGTTCGGCGATGTCTACCTCGGCCGGCTGCTCGGCCGGTCGGGCTTCACCAAGATTGTCGCGATCAAGGTCCTCAACGGCAAGCTCGCCAGGCACCCCGAGATCGAGCAGCGCCTGCGAGATGAGGCCCGCCTGCTGGGCCTCCTTCGCCACCGGGCCATCGTCCAGGTCGAGGATCTCGTGGAGATCGGCGGGTGCTGGGCGATCATCATGGAGTTCATCGAGGGCGAGGATCTGGGCGCGCTGCTCACCCGGGGCCCGCTGCCGCCGCGGGTGGCCTGCGGCATCGCCCAGGAGGTCGCCAGCGCCCTGAAGGCCGCGCACACCGCCCGGGACCGACAGACCGGCGAGCCGCTGGAGATCGTGCACCGGGACATCAAGCCCGCCAACCTGCGCATCACCCCGGCCGGCGAGGTGAAGGTGCTGGACTTCGGCATCGCCCGGTCCCGCTTCGACGCCCGGGAGGCCCACACCCGGGATCTGTCCTTTGGCTCCACCGGCTACATGGCCCCCGAGCGCCTCGACGGCATCGACACGCCGCCGTCGGACGTCTACGCCCTGGGCGCGGTCCTGAGCGAGAGCCTGACGGGCAAGCGCCTGGGCCAGCTCTCCATTCACCCAGCACAGCACGCCGAGGCGCTCTTCACGCTGCGGGCGTCCCTCGGCGACGCCCCGCCGGCCCTGGTGGACCTGCTCCTCCGGATGCTCGCCTACGAGCGCGGCCAGCGCCCGAGCGCCGACGACGTCGAGCGGAGCCTGCGCGAGCTGCTGGTCGAGCTGCCAGGCCCCTGGCTCCAGGACTGGGCCCCGGCCGTCATCACCCGCGCCGCGCCGCTCTCCACGCTGCCGCCCTCCCCGCGCTCTCCGTCCATGGCCACCCGCGCCGTCGACGTGGCGCCGACCCTCGCCCCGGCCCCCCCGACGGCGCGGCTGGCCGCCCCCCCGGCGATCCCGGCCTCCGTCGACACGACCGCGCTTGAGCTGCTCCCGCCGCCGCCCTCCCCGGCGCAGCGGGGGCACGCGGACAGGACGAACGAGGACGCGGTGTTTGATGAGGACGTCTTCGATGAGGTCGTCTTCGATGACGCGATGTTCGACGACGTGATGTTTGAGGATCCCGTGTTCCAGGACGTCGCGTTCCAGGACAATGTGTTCGCGGAGCCGGATCACGCCCCAGGGTTTGACGATCTGGGGTTCGACGACCTGCCCCCCGGCGGCATGGCGAGGCCGCCGATCCGCTCGCTGCTGCCGTTCGCGATCGGCGGCGCCGCCGCGCTGCTGTTGCTGCTCGCCGGTGTGGGCGCGCTGGCCGTCGTCGGCCTGTGGCTCGACGACACGTCGACAGCCCAATCCTCGGGCGCCACCAACGACGCGACCGCCGACGCGGAGTCCTCCGAGCAGCGCTCTGGCGGAAAGAAGCGGTCTGACGGCCGGCGAAAGGGCGGCTCCGGGCGCTGACGGCTCGGAAGCGGAAACGCATCAGCCATAGACGCCGCGCTCCCTCCCTCTCGGTGAGACCCCCCATTGCTCCACCAGAACGCGCCGCATGGCGCGCGCCAACTGCGAAGAGGACCCTCTGAGGAACGCGACGTCCCAGCGTCTCAGGCGAGAGGGTGTTGCGACGTCAGATGCCTCGCCGCAAGGCGACATCAGGAGGCAAGACCTTGCGAACACGTGGACGGTTTTCGACGGAGCCCAGGTGTTGTTGTTCTGACATCCCACGCTGTAAAACCGGCCAGGTTTCGCAATGGATGCAAACCCAAGTGGGCTTGCCAGACGACTCGAGAGTCACTGCACAGGGGTGTGAAGGCGACGACGAGGAACGAGGAGAACTTGCCTGAGAGGGGAAG
>Ga0316204_10005739_pt1 | contig 20060 bp, 24 predicted proteins | sample 6monrhotite_MG_2_FD_205661 | JGI IMG/M metagenome (GOLD analysis project Ga0316204, IMG submission 205661) | Microbial mat bacterial communities from mineral coupon in-situ incubated in ocean water Damariscotta River, Maine, United States -... | ecosystem: Environmental > Aquatic > Marine >...
TTTAGCGTGTTTATGAAGTAAGGGTGATAGAAGCTGATTTGTTTATGATGCACATTAAAGTGCATCAATGAATTTAACTTATAGAGGAATATTTATGAAAAATTTTAGTTTAATGTTAGTTCTGGCAGCCGCTTTAGGTGCATCCAATGCGGTCTCTGCAGGCTCAGATGTAGGTCAATTATGGAAAGAGATTGATCTAAATAAAGATGGAGCGATTAGTAAAGATGAGGCCGCTGCTTCTAAAGAAGCTTCTGCACAGTGGAATCTACTTGACCTGAACCAAGATGGTATCTTGTCGGAAAAAGAATTTTCTTTGATTGATTTATCAGCAAGTTAATTTAAATTTTAATGGCTTCAGAGTTCGATAGCCATGTATTGAAAATACGATTGTTAGCTCTTTTTAGTAAGGAGTGTTTAATTTGTATTAAACCATTCTAAAAAACCACGTAATAGCTAGTTATTGTGTGTATTTTGGGCTGGTATGACAGAAATTAGGTTCAATTGACTTAGGTTGAGCTAGCAAGATAGTTAAAAAAAGGACAAACGATGAAAAATTTAAGACTTGTATTGACTTTAGCCGCGACGGTAGCGGCCTCAAGCGCTGCCTTCGCTCAAGCAGATATGAATGCGTTATGGAAAAGTTTAGATGCAAACCAGGATGCCATGGTTAGCCAAGAAGAAGGGAAAGCTTCAAAGATGGTGGCTGAACAGTGGAAATTATTGGATTCCGACAGTGATGGAATGTTATCACCAGCAGAGTTCTCACGGTTAGGTTCTAAACAATAAAGGCAGTAAAACAATTTAAAGCGGCACGGTATTCATTTTATGTGATCTACTGATCGATTTAATTTGTTTTAAAGGTACCTTAATCTAGGGAGCAATTTTGCTCCCTTTTTTTATTCACTTCAATCACTTGTTTAATCAAAAATAGTCCTATATTTATTCAATATGAAGGGTTTAATGGATTAGGGTTTAACTTGACCAACATCTCCTAAAATAATATTAATCTCTTTCCGCTGTGGACGATAGCTCCTTGGCGCGTCTTGTAAATCTCCGTTACTTAATGACCCAGCACAGGTCAATCTTAATACATTAGGCTGTCTATTGGATTGAAGGTACAGATGGACGAGATCCATTGACTCTTCTCGTTCATTATTTCTAAATGCTAAATAGGCTGATGACGCAGGTGCGTCTATCATCGTTGAATTATACCTATATTGGTTCTGGGCTAACTGCATTGGTTGCGTTTGTAATGTAATCATTTCTTCGCCGATAGTCACACTAGAAATCATAAATTCTTCAGGATAAATGGTTTGCGGCTGTTCGCTTAAGCTGTTTACTTCAATTCGACAGTGTGGCTCGTAGTGATTAAAAGAGTGATGGGAGGCTTGACCAAATTGAATAAAAGCTCTCGCTTTTTCAGAAGGGATGACAAGCGGTTGTTTCAATATAAAAACTTCACCAGCCTGCACGTTCATTAAAGATTTAGGAGCTTGGGTTGAGCAAGATAACAGGCCAAATGCGCTGAGTAGGGCTATAAAAGTTAACCTGGTATGTATCCAAATCATTATGCCGACCCTTAAAGTAAGACTGTAATTAAGTAGTAAACTAAATATCAATATAAGTGCTTATATTAATAATCAGAATAGTTATCTTCAGGTAACAAGCGAACCTAAGCAAGTAGAAATTGCTTATGGTAAAATGTAGCGCTTTTAATTTTAAGTTAAGTAGTACTCAGAGTTAAGGGCAAGTTGGTCATGCTATGTGCGTTTTTGTACAAGGGAGATGGCTCGGCTGAATAGGAAATACGGGCAAAGGGTTTTTAAATGAGTATGCAAGATTCTATATATGATGTCATTGTGGTTGGTGGAGGCCATGCTGGAACTGAAGCTGCCCTTGCAGCGGCTCGAATGGGCTTAAAAACCATTTTATTGACGCATAATATTGATACGCTAGGCCAAATGTCATGTAATCCGGCTATTGGTGGCATTGGTAAAGGCCATCTTGTGAAAGAGATTGACGCTTTGGGCGGTGCCATGGCTATGGCCATTGATGAAGCGGGTATTCAATTTAGAATTTTAAATGCCTCAAAAGGCCCTGCGGTTAGAGCCACAAGAGCGCAGGCTGACCGAGTACTGTATCGCCAAGCCATTTTAACCCGCCTACAGAATCAAGAAAATCTTACTTTGTTTCAACAGCCTGTTGAAGATGTCATTTTAGAGGGAGACACCATTCGCGGTGTTGAAACTAAAATGGGGCTTAAATTTTATGCCAGTCAGGTCGTGTTAACCGTCGGAACGTTTTTAGCGGGTCGTATTCATATTGGGTTGCAAAACTATGAAGGTGGTCGAGCGGGTGATGAGCCAGCCAATCGGCTGGCAGCGCGTTTACGCGAACTTGATTTACCTGTGGGACGCTTAAAAACGGGAACACCTCCTCGTATTGATGCCCGCACGGTTAACTTTGAAGCGATGCAAATTCAACCTGGTGACGACCCTGTACCTGTGTTTTCTTATATGGGTAAAGCCGCCATGCATCCTAAGCAAGTGCCCTGCTATATTACTTATACCAATACGAAAACACATGAGGCTATTATGGCCTCTCTTGATAAATCACCTATGTATTCTGATCAGGGTGAAATTGACAGTGTTGGGCCAAGATATTGCCCATCAATTGAAGATAAGGTTATGCGCTTTGCTGATAAAGATAAGCATCAGGTTTTTATTGAGCCGGAAGGTTTAACGACAACAGAGCTTTATCCCAACGGTATTTCAACGAGTTTACCTTACGAAACCCAGTTGCAAATTGTTCAGTCGATGCAAGGTTTGGAAAATGCCAAAATAATGCGTCCAGGTTATGCTATTGAATACGATTATTTTGATCCCCGTGGTTTAAAGTCCACACTCGAAACGGAAGCCATTCAAGGCTTGTATTTTGCAGGGCAAATTAATGGCACAACGGGCTATGAAGAAGCGGCAGCGCAAGGCTTGCTTGCGGGGATTAATGCCGCTCGTCGAGCGCAGCATAAAGAGCCATGGTACCCGCGCCGAGACGAGGCTTATCTAGGTGTATTGGTGGACGATTTGATCACTATGGGAACCAATGAGCCGTACCGCATGTTTACCTCTCGTGCAGAATATCGTTTGATGCTGCGAGAAGATAATGCCGATCAGCGTTTAACGCCGATAGCACGTGAAATGGGATTGATTGATGATCAACGCTGGAGTGCCTACCAAAATAAATTAGAGTCCTTAGAAAAAGAGGTTGCTCGTCTAAAAGAGACGTGGATTTATCCTTCGCATGCGGAAGCCAAACAAGCCGAGGCTTTGATGGAATTGCCTCTAAGTAAAGAGCAGACATTATTTGATCTGTTAAAGCGGCCGAAAGTGGCTTACGATGCTTTAGCAACATTGAGTGTGTTCGGTGAAGGCGTTGAAGATTCGGCAGTTGTGGATCAAATAGAAATTGAAGCAAAGTATTCTGGTTATATTGATCGTCAAATGCAGCAGATTGATAAAATGAGACGTTCTGAATCAGTCGAAATTCCTGAGAATATTGATTTGGATACGATCTCAGGGTTGTCCAATGAGGTTAAGCAAAAAATACGCGACCATAAGCCCGCTAATTTAGGTATGGCCACTCGTATTCAAGGAATTACGCCTGCGGCTATTTCGATTCTCTTAATCGCCATTAAAAAATCGCGATCGAATGGGGGAAAAGGCCCTTCTGTACAGTAGGAATTTTGATGTTTTCGTCACTAGAAGGCAGTAAGTTACACAACACTAGGTATTTAAAATGACTTTAACAGCATTAAAACCTCAGTTAGAGGCTGGATTAGCTGAACTTAATATTGCAACAACGGCTATGCAGGTGAGTAAGTTAATTCAATATTTGACCTTGCTGGAAAAGTGGAATAAGGTCTATAACTTAACAGCTATCCGTGATCCAAAAGAGATGTTGGTTAAGCATCTTTTAGATAGTTTAGCAGTCGTACCGCATATCACAGGTCAACGAATTATTGATGTTGGAACGGGTGGCGGTTTGCCAGGTATTCCTCTGGCGATTATGTTTCCAGATAAACAGATTGATTTATTGGATAGTAATAGCAAAAAAACGCGTTTTCTTATTCAAGCCAAGGCGGAGTTGGGTTTGGAAAATACGCAGGTAATTCATGATCGAGTTGAAAATTATCAGCCCGCTGAGCTTTATGATAATGTGATATCGAGAGCGTTTGCATCCATGGTTGATATGCTTCAATGGACTGACCACTTGCTTGCTGAAAAAGGTGAATGGTGCGCCATGAAAGCGCAAAAAGAATTTGAAGATTTGTCAGTGCTACCAGGTCAAGTTAAGGTTCAGGAAGTCATTGAGCTAAGAGTACCAAATTTAGAAGCTGATCGAATGCTATTAAAAGTAACTAAATAATCAACGAATCAACCTAAGGCTGAGGATAGTACGTGGGACGAGTGATTGCAGTAGTCAACCAAAAAGGTGGCGTGGGAAAAACCACAACCAGCGTTAATTTGGCCGCAGCTTTAGGGCGTTTGGGCAAGAAAATACTATTAATTGATTTAGATCCGCAGGGCAATGCAACGGTTTCAGTGGGTGTCGATAAAGATCAGTTAGAGAACTCTATCTTTGAAGTGCTGGTTGGCGAAGTGAAGCCGAAAGAGGCGATTATTCAGGTTGAAAAGGCCTGTTTAGATTTATTGCCAGCGAATGGAAATCTTACGGCCGCGGAAGTAGCCCTGCTAGAAGAGGATATGGGGCCTAAAAGGCTTAGAAAGGCATTAAAGAAAACGCGTTCGCAATACGATGCTATTTTGATTGATTGTCCTCCGACATTAAACATGCTGACCTTAAATGCATTAACGGCTGCTGACGGCATTATTGTGCCTGTTCAATGTGAATACTTTGCATTAGAAGGGCTTTCGGCATTAATGGGCACCGTGGATACAATACAGGATCAATTAAATCCAAGCTTACATGTTGATGGGCTACTAAGAACAATGCATGATCGTCGTAATAACTTGGCGAATGATGTGTCCAATGAATTAGTAAACCACTTTGGAATTAAAGTGTTGCAGACGATTATCCCTCGCAATGTTAGATTGGCTGAAGCGCCTAGTCACGGTGAGTCAATTATCGATTATGATCCGGCCTCCAATGGCGCGATCGCTTATTTAGCACTTGCTAAAGAGTGGATTAGAAAATCTAAGATATAAAATGTTTAGACAGACCGAAAAAGGTAGGAAATCAAGTGGCTAAGAAAAAATCAGGAATGGGAAAGTTAGGCATTCATGCCATGATTGGTGCTAAGCAAAAAACGGAAAATAGCACCTCTGATTTGCGCATTGAAAAAATAGACATTGATAAATTACAGCCAGGGCTTTATCAACCAAGACAGCAATTTGACGAGAACGGATTAAAAGAGCTCTCAGATTCAATAAGGGCTCAAGGGGTTGTTCAGCCGATTATTGCTCGACCACTGGAGTTCGGGCAGTTTGAAATTATCGCCGGAGAACGCCGCTGGAGAGCGTCAAAATTAGCAGGATTAGATAAAGTACCTGTTGTGATTAAGCAAGCCGATAGCCAAGCAACACTTGCTATGGCATTGATTGAAAATATTCAACGTGAAGACTTAAATCCTATTGAAACGGCTATAGGTTTAAAAAGATTATTAAAAGAATTTGATTTAACACAGCAAGCAGTTGCAGATGCCGTCGGTCGTTCACGTGCAGCGGTTTCTAACCTACTAAGGTTGTTAAAACTGCCTAAAGGAATTCAAAAAGAACTGCATGATGGAAAAATCAGTATGGGGCATGCCCGAGCTATTATTAGCTTGCCTGAGTCATTACAAATAGAATTGATTGAAAAAACCGTTAAGAAGGGTTGGTCCGTTCGTGAAATGGAAGAGGCTGTTCAGCAATTATTAATTCCAAATGATATGGTTAAAGAAGTTAAGAAAAATTCGATACCCGGTATAAAGGAAGTCTTACAGCAAGAAGCCTTATTAGCAGAGAAATTGACTGCAAACGTCAAAATAAATCATAAAGCCACGGGGCGCGGAAAAATTGAAATTAGCTACAAAAATAGAGAAGAATTGGATCGATTAATCAGTCTTCTGTGATATGCAGGGGTCGTAGTGTTATGGTTTTGAAAAATCACACTATGTAGTTGTTAATATTGAAAGTGCGCAAAAAAGATTAAATTTGGTATTTATGACCTAGCTTTTACGGCTATAAAATATTATTATGTCCGCCCAATTAGCTTGAACTTGGTTCAACTAAAAAGTATTATTAGCAGAGTTTGCCATAAGATGACCGAATCGAATAGAAATGAGAGTGCGCCAAAGAAAGATGAGGCGCCAAGTCCAGCGGCTAACTATCTGCTAATTAGCGCAGGTTCGATTTTTACCTCAATGGTGATTGCAGGCTTTTTGGTCGGCTATATGATCGACTATATTTTTGATACAACGCCAATCTTTTTCTTGGGTTGTGGTGTGTTAGGTTTTGTTGGTGGTGCTGAAAAAGTGCACAGATTGACCAAAAGGTTAGATCAACAAGCTACTCAAGAGAAAAAGAATGATTAAAAAGCTGGATAAGTCATTTAAGATTCAAGCCGTCATCGGCTTGGTTGTCGTTGCTATCTATGCAACACAAGGCCAGTTAATAGGTTCAGCCTACGGTTTTTTTGTTGGAATCATGAACGTGCTAATGTTGAGCTTTACCTTTGGTAAGGCGAATCAGCGCGCGGAAGAAGACCCAAAGGCTGGCATACTAATTTTATATATGAGTGCAGTTGTTAGATTCGTTCTATTAGCTGTGTTATTTGTTTTAGGGCTGTCTTTCCTTGATGAGAGTCAAGCTTTTCCAGTAGTGTTAACGTTTGTGTTAATGCAATTGGCTCAGCTTTTCAATCTGAAAGGGAAACGACGTTTGACTGATTAAGGAGTAGACCATTGGCTGAGAAAATGGGAACGGTCGAGTATATTCAACATCACTTGACCAATAATAGCGTAGGGGAAGGTTTCTGGACTTTTCACCTAGATACCATCGCGGTAAGTATCATCTTAGGTGCTGTGATCATAATTGCAGGAATGCGTTTAGGAAGACAGTTAGAGACTGGAACTCCTGGTGGATTTCAGAACTTTGTTGAGTCTATTTTAGATTTTGTATCAACAAATGTAAGAGATGCATTCCCTGGTCATAATCCATTGATTGCTCCTTTAGCATTAACGATTTTCTTGTGGGTTTGGTTAATGAACTTTATGGACATGATCCCTGTCGATCTATTTCCATACCTGTTCCAGATTATTACAGGTGATTCACATGCCTATTTGAAGATCGTGCCGACGACGGATTTAAATACAACATTAGCAATGTCTTTAACAGTGTTTGCATTAATCATTTACTACAGCATTAAAATTAAAGGTGTGTGGGGCTTCACTAAAATGTTCCTATTTCACCCGTTTGGTAAATTCTTCATTCCAGTGAATATCATAATGACATTCATTGAAGAAGTTTCTAAACCTCTATCTCTTGCTCTGCGTTTGTTCGGTAACTTATTCGCAGGGGAACTCGTATTCCTATTGATCGCTTTGATCGGTGGAACATTAGCAGTGGGTGCCGCTGCTCTATTTTGGGCGCCATTACAAGTACTGCTTGATTTAGCATGGTTGATTTTCCACTTGCTGGTTATCACGCTACAAGCCTTTATCTTTATGGTGCTAACGATTGTTTATTTAGGAATGGCTCACGACGAAGGTCACTAAGCTACTCTTAGATAACAATTAACAAAATAGGAGACTTAGTCTAGACAAACTGGCCTAAGTCACCAAAAGGGTTTAAGCGCACCTACTTTAGTTTCACACTTAGGTAAAAAGCTTTTTATTAACTTTGTTTTTTTAACTTTAAACTTTGGAGAAAATCGATGGAAGTAACTGCTACTATGATTGCTGATATCTATGCTGCAACTGCGATTGGTGTAGGTGTAATTTTGGCTGCTGCTGGTCTGGGATCAGCTATTGGTTGGGGTCTTATCTGTTCTAAAACTCTTGAAGGTATTGCACGTCAGCCAGAAATGCGTCCAGCATTAATGACTAACATGTTCATCTTCGCTGGTCTGATGGAGTCTTTCCCATTCATCATCCTAGCTTTCGCAATGTGGTTCTTATTTGCTAACCCATTCGTTGGTGCTCTGACTGCTGCTTTAGGTGCTTAATCTAAACGCAACTGTACAAATTAACTAATAACGAATGGCGAGGTAACCACTGTGAATATTAACGCAACGCTTCTCATCCAGATGATCGCATTTATGCTTCTAATCTGGTTTGTGAACAGAGTGCTGTGGGGGCCACTTTCAAAGTTAATGGAAGAGCGTCAGAAGAAAATTTCTGATGGCCTTTCAGCGGCTGAGAAAGGTAAGCATGAACTTGAATTAGCGGAACAAAAAGCAAAAGAAGTGCTTAAAGACGTTAAATCTCAAGCTCAAAATATACTAAGTCAAGCTGAAAAGCGTGGTTCTGAAATCGTAGAAGATGCGAAAGTAAAAGCCACTGAAGAAGCTGACCGTATTAAAGCTTCAGCCCAAGCAGAAATAGAGCAAGAAGTTAGTCGAGCGCGTGAAGGTCTTCGTAAAGAAGTAGCTTCAATCGCGATATCTGGTGCAGAGAAGATTCTTGGAAAAGAAGTAAACGCTGCAACTCATAATGACATGCTTGAAACCTTGGTTAAATCAATCTAAGGAAGACTCTATGGCACAATTAATGACAATTGCACGACCTTACGCAGAAGCGGTTTTCGCTCTTTCTCAAGAAGCGAATACCTTATCAGTATGGTCAGATGAACTAGCTAATTTAGCTACTATCTCTAAAGATGGTGCTATGGCAGCTATGATCAATAATCCAGCCTACTCAGGCGATGAAATCGTCTCAGTATTCACAGAAGTGATGGGTGGAAATCTGACTGCAGAAGGTAAAAACCTTCTAACTGCTATGGCTGATAACAAACGCCTGAGCGCTTTAACGGATGTAGCTGAAGTTTTTGAAACTTTAAAAGCAGAAGCAGAAAAGCGTGTTAGAGCAACGGTTGTATCAGCGCGTGAAACTACGGTTGAGCAGAAGAAAATATTAAGTGCTGCTTTAAATGCTAAGTTTGATGCCGAAGTAGAAATTACTTATGAAGAAGATGCTTCATTAGTCGGCGGCATTAAGATTAAAGTGGGTGATTGGGCCGTTGATGGTTCAGCACTTTCACAACTTAACAAACTTGGCGCAGCAATCGCCCAATAATGGAGAGGAACAAACATGAAATTGAACGCCTCTGAAATCAGTAGCCTAATCAAAGACCGTATTAAAGGTTTTGATGGCGTAGCTGAGTCTGGCAGTGAAGGGACAGTCGTTAGTATTGCTGACGGTATTGCTCTTGTTCACGGTGTTTCAGACGTAATGTATGGTGAGATGGTTCAGTTCGACGAGAACACTTTCGGTATGGCTCTTAACTTAGAGTCAGATTCTGTTGGTGTTGTTGTACTTGGTGAGTATGAGCACATTTCTGAAGGTGACAAAGTCACTTGTACAGGTCGTATTTTAGAAGTACCAGTAGGTCCAGAGCTAAACGGTCGTGTTGTAGACGCATTAGGTCGTCCAGTCGATGGTAAAGGTCCTGTAGCTACTAAAATGACTTCACCTATCGAGCGTATCGCTCCTGGTGTTATCGATCGTCAATCAGTTGACGAGCCTATGATGACTGGTATTAAGTCTATCGATTCAATGATTCCTGTTGGCCGTGGTCAGCGTGAGTTAATCATTGGAGATCGTCAGACTGGTAAAACAGCTATCGCTATCGATGCAATCATTTCTCAAAAAGATACTGGTGTTAAATGTATTTACGTTGCAATGGGGCAAAAAGCTTCTACAGTTGCTAACGTAGCTCGTAAATTAGAAGAGTATGGCGCTATGGATAACACTGTTATCGTTGCAGCTAACGCTTCTGATCCAGCAGCTCTACAGTACCTAGCCGCTTTCGCTGGTTGTGCTATGGGTGAATACTACCGTGACCGTGGTGAAGACGCGTTAATCATCTATGATGATTTAACTAAGCAAGCTCAGTCATACCGTCAGATTTCATTACTACTTCGTCGTCCACCAGGTCGTGAAGCATTCCCTGGTGATATCTTCTATCTTCATTCTCGTTTACTTGAGCGTGCTGCTCGTGTATCGGCTGATTATGTTGAGAAGTTCACTAATGGTGAAGTAAAAGGTAAGACTGGCTCTTTAACTGCTCTTCCTATCATTGAAACTCAAGCTGGTGATGTATCTGCTTTCGTACCAACTAACGTAATTTCGATTACGGATGGTCAGATTTTCCTTGAAACAGGTTTATTCTCTCAAGGTATCCGTCCTGCTGTAAACGCTGGTTTATCTGTATCACGTGTTGGTGGTGCTGCTCAAACTAAAGCGATCAAGAAGTTAGGTGGTAGTATCCGTTTAGACTTAGCACAGTACCGTGAATTAGCGGCATTTGCTCAGTTTGCATCGGATCTTGATGCTGCAACTAAAGCACAGTTGGAGCGTGGTAAGCGCGTAACTGAACTTATGAAGCAAAAGCAATACTCTCCACTAACAATTGCTGAGATGGCTATTTCTTTGTATTCTGCAAACGAAGGATACTTAGATGATGTAGAAGTTGATAAGTTATTAGACTTTGAAGCTGGCCTGCATTCTCACTTAAATTCTGCAAATGCTGAGTTGGCTGCCCAAATTAATGTTAAGGGTGACTGGAATGCTGAAATCATCGATGCTGTTAAAGCATGTGTTGAGTCATTCAAGGCTAACGGCGTTTACTAATTAAGGAGTAAGCCATGGCAGGCGGTAGTAAAGAAATACGAGCTAAAATTAGCTCCGTAACAAATACCAAAAAAATCACTAAAGCCATGGAAATGGTTGCGGCGTCTAAAATGCGTAGGGCTCAAGCTCGCATGGAAGCGACACAACCATATGTCGAGAAAGTTAAGAGAGTTATTGGCCACGTAGCAGGTGCACACCCTGAGTATAAGCATCCTTATACTCAAGCTCGTGACACTGTTAAACGTGTTGGTCTAATGGTTATCTCTTCTGATCGAGGACTTTGTGGTGGTTTAAACTCAAACTTATTCCGTGCAATTCTTCCTGAGCTTAAAGCTTGGCAAGAACAAGGTGTAGAGGTTGAACTGGCTTTAGTTGGAACCAAGGCACAAACTTTCTTCCGTAGTTACGGTGGAAATGTTATTGCTACAGTTTCTGACTTAGGTGATACCCCGCATATTGAAGACCTAGTTGGTACAATCAAAGTTGTCTTAGACAAGTTTGAAGATGGTGGTATTGATGAAGTGTATTTAGCGTCTAACCAATTCGTTAATACAATGACTCAAAAACCGACTGTACAACAACTAGTGCCTTTGCAGGCTGAAGAAAATACAAGCGCTGGTCATTGGGATTATTTATATGAACCTGATGCGCCAACAGCATTAAACTTATTAATGCGTCGTTATATTGAAGCCACAGTATATGGCGCTGTTGTAGAGAATGCATCATGTGAGCAAGGTGCTCGTATGGTTGCAATGAAATCTGCGACAGACAATGCTGGTGATATGATTAAAGATTTGAAATTGTCTTATAACAAGGCACGTCAAGCTGCAATCACTGCTGAAATTTCAGAAATTGTTGCTGGTTCAGCAGCTGTATAAAGTTTGAATGTTTCAATAAAAGGTTAAAGATTATGAGTGGACAAATAGTACAAATTATCGGCGCCGTTGTTGACGTCGAGTTTAAAGGTGCTGATTTACCAAATATCTATGACGCGTTAACTGTTGACGGAGTTGATCTAACTCTTGAAGTACAACAGCAAATCGGTGACAACAAAGTGCGTTCAATCGCCATGGGTTCATCTGATGGGTTAAAGCGTGGTATGGCTGTTACAAATACAGGTACTGCAATTGAAGTACCTGTTGGTAAAGCAACACTAGGTCGTATCTTCGACGTTCTTGGTAACCCAATTGATAATGCGGGTCCAGTTGAGTCTGAAGTTAAGAGTAAAATTCACCGTCCAGCACCAGCTTTTGATGAGCTAGCTGCTTCGGAAGAATTACTAGAAACAGGTGTTAAAGTTATCGATCTAATCTGCCCATTCGCTAAGGGTGGTAAAGTAGGTTTATTCGGTGGTGCTGGTGTTGGTAAAACAGTTAACATGATGGAATTGATCCGTAACATCGCGATGGAGCATTCAGGTTACTCAGTATTTGCTGGTGTAGGTGAGCGTACTCGTGAAGGTAACGATTTCTATTATGAAATGGAAGAGTCTGGAGTACTTGATAAAGTTGCTCTAGTTTACGGTCAGATGAATGAGCCTCCAGGAAACCGTTTACGTGTTGCCTTAACTGGTTTAACAATGGCTGAGTACTTCCGTGACGAAGGTCGTGATATCCTGTTCTTCGTAGATAACATCTACCGTTATACACTTGCTGGTACTGAAGTATCTGCACTGTTAGGTCGTTTGCCATCTGCGGTAGGTTACCAGCCTACTTTGACTCAAGAAATGGGTCAGGTTCAAGAGCGTATTACCTCTACTAAAACGGGTTCTATCACATCTATCCAAGCGGTATACGTACCTGCGGATGATTTAACAGATCCAGCTCCTGCAACTACATTTGCTCACTTGGACGCAACTGTTGTATTGAACCGTTCGATCGCTGAAACAGGTATTTATCCTGCAATCGATCCTTTGGATTCAACTTCACGTCAGCTTGATCCGCTGGTTGTTGGTCAAGAGCATTATGATGTTGCACGTGGTGTTCAACAAACTCTTCAGCGTTATAAAGAGCTTAAAGACATCATTGCTATCCTTGGTATGGATGAGCTTTCAGAAGAAGATCGTGCACTTGTTGCACGTGCACGTAAAATGCAACGTTTCTTCTCTCAGCCATATTTCGTAGCGAAAGTATTCACTGGTGAAGATGGTCGTTATGTACCACTTAAAGAAACTATTCGTGGTTTCAAAATGATCATCTCTGGTGAACTTGATGATATTGCAGAGCAAGCATTTATGTATGCTGGTGATATTGATGAAGTTCTTGAGAACTCTAAAAAGTATAAAGGGTAATTCGTTATGGCAGTCTCAATGCAAGTAGATATTGTTAGTGCAGAAGGAGAAATCTTTTCTGGTAAAGCAGAGATGCTTTTTGCACAGGCTGCCGATGGTGAGGTAGGAATTATGCCTCATCATACCCAGTTTTTAAGCCAACTAAAGCCTGGCACAGTACGTGTTGTTAGCGGTGATGAAGAAGATCATTTCTATATCAGCGGCGGCATTATTGAAATCCAACCAAGTATGGTAACTGTACTAGCTGATTCAGCTATACGTGCAGCGGATCTTGATGAAGCCGAAGCAACTGCGGCTAAGCAACGTGCTGTAGAAGCAATGGATAATGCAAAATCTGATACAGATATTGCTCGTGCGCAAGTTGAACTTGCGGAAGCTGTTGCTCAAATTCAGGCGATCTCTAAATTAAGAGATCGTTTGCAAAAGACTGGGATGGCTTAAACGTTTCCCTCATAAAAAAAGCGCCTTAGGGCGCTTTTTTTTTCTTTAGTGTTTTTACAAAATAGAAAGCTGTTTTGTAAAGTCATTATAATCAGTCAATCAGTTGTTGTTATCCGACTGGTTTTACTATTGTCATAATAGGAATCATGATGAGTCTAAAAGTCGTTATATTAGCTGCGGGTAAAGGTACTCGTATGCGATCAAAAATGCCAAAAGTATTGCAGCCTTTGGCTAATAAGCCCCTTTTACAACATGTTATTGATACAGCACAAAAACTCCATTGTGATGAAGTTATTACGGTCATTGGCCATGGTGCTGAAAATGTAAAATCCAGTGTTGTTGGCCAAAACCTTGTCTTTACTTTACAGGCAGATCAGCTAGGTACGGGGCATGCTGTTATTCAGGCGAATGACTATTATTGTGATAGTGATACTGTGCTTATTTTATATGGCGATGTTCCACTGACTGCAGTGGCTACTTTAGAAGATTTATTATCACTCGTTGGTGAACAGCATCCTTTGGCTTTACTGACCATTACCCTGTCAGATTCTACTGGTTATGGGCGTATCGTTCGTGATCAACATAACTCAGTACAATCTATTGTAGAACAGAAAGATGCCTTGCCAGCTCAGTTGGAAATAAAAGAAGTCAACACGGGTATTATGGCTGTTAAGGGTGCTCAGTTGAGGAAGTGGTTATCTTCTTTAAAGAACAATAATGCCCAGTCAGAATACTACCTAACCGATATTATAGCGATGGCAGTTTCAGATGGTTTCTCTATACAAACCACCCAGCCAAATAATGAAATTGAAGTGCTAGGTGTTAATGATAAGGTTCAGCTTCAAAGTTTAGAACGTCTCTACCAAAATCAGCTTGCTCAAAATTTGATGATTAACGGTGTTACTTTAGTGGATGCCAATCGTATCGACATACGGGGTGAAGTTTACATTGCTCAAGATGTCATTATTGATGCCAATGTTATTTTTGAAGGCCAAGTCACCCTTGGTGAGAATGTAACAATTGGCGCTAACTGTGTACTCAAAAATGTACAGATTGCAGATAATACTGAAATACACCCTTTCAGTCATTTAGAAGATTGCATTGTGGGTAATAGTTGCGTTATCGGACCCTATGCACGTTTACGTCCGGGAACTGAACTGGCTGATAATGCTAAGATTGGTAACTTTGTTGAAATTAAAAAAGCTCGCATCGGTCAGGATTCTAAAGTGAACCATTTGAGTTACATTGGTGATACCGAAATGGGTAGTGGTGTCAATGTGGGCGCAGGAACCATTACTTGTAATTATGATGGTGTAAACAAGCATCAAACCATTATAGGCGACAATGTTTTTATTGGCTCTGATACTCAATTAGTTGCGCCAGTTCAAATTTCAAAAGGAGCCACTATTGGAGCAGGTTCTACGATAACTAAATCTGTGCCTGAAAATCAATTGACACTCAGTCGTTCTAAACAGCTAACTATTAAGGGGTGGGAAAAACCCACTAAATCTTAATCGAATTACGATAGATTAGCGATGGAATATTTCGAAATTAATCCCGACCTCTGTGAGCTTTTTAAAGCACAGATATTAGCTCAGCATTGGCAAATACGCCATCAAGATGCTGGCCAAACGCACTTAGTCGGTTGGGGGTATGAAGTCACTTGGCAAAAAGATAATGATTTGGCCATACTTCGCTATTCAGATAAACAAGGTGTGGCTTCGGCTATGATTGAAGTCAGTAAAAACGCACTCCCTGAAATCCAAGCTTTATTGAAAGAGCTCAATGAATAAAGTACAAGCTTATATCGCTCTAACACGTATAAATAGGCCTGTTGGTATCTATTTGGTACTTTGGCCTGCCTTATGGGCCTTATGGCTTTCCTCAGAGGGTGTACCAAGCCTTTCTGTATTAATCGTATTTATCTTTGGAGCTATCTTAATGCGTTCGGCTGGTTGTGTTATTAATGACTATGCGGACCGCAATTTTGATGCTCACGTGCAACGTACCTGTCAAAGGCCTCTAGCAACAGGCGCTATAACTTCTAAAGAAGCATTAGGTTTTTTTAGTCTCCTGTGTTTAATGGCGTTTGGCTTGGTTCTCACGTTAAATAGCTTAACGGTTTGGTTATCTTTTGTTGCGGTATTCCTCGCGATTCTCTATCCCTTTATGAAGCGGTACACCTATTGGCCTCAAGCTTTTCTTGGTGCAGCGTTCGCGTGGGCCGTTCCTATGGCGTTTGCGGCCGTATTAAATGAAGTCCCTTGGTCGGTTTGGCTTATTTTTACGGTGACTTTAGTTTGGTCTCTTATTTACGATACCGCTTATGCGATAGGCGATATGAAAGACGATTTAAAAATAGGAGTGAAGTCTACTGCGATTTTATTTGCCAAGCACCTAGTGAAATGGATCGCTCTATTTCAGTTAATTATGTTGGGATTACTGTTATGGATCGGTCAGGTTTTTGAATTGGGTTTCAGTTATTATTTAAGCTTATTGGTCGTTACTATTTGGTTTGGATATGATTTAAAACGATTGGCCACACAGTCAGCAGAAATGGCTTTTAAAGTATTCCTGCAAAATCATTGGATTGGTCTCATTATCTTATTGGGAATAATGTTGGACTATGCATAACAATCAGAGTGAAGTGCTTAGCGAAGGGCTACACTTTTACTCAATGCACTCTTGTTGCTGGTATTTGGAGGAGAGTTTCTGCTTCTAAGCCCCATTCAGCTTCTTGAGCAGCCTGTTCTAATGTTTTTAAGAGGATGCTAAGCACATCAGAATGAAAACACAGTTGCGTACTTTGTAAGGATTCTGCTGTTAAACAGAGTTGAGCTTGCTCAGAGTTTAAATCCCTTAAGGTAATTTTTGTTAGTAAAATTGGTATTGTATTTTGCGAATCATTTTGATGTTCTGCCAACTTGTCACCACTGATCACGCTTCCTTTAATTTGCAAGTCGGGGCTGTTTGACTCAGTTAATCCCATCGTCATAGGATCATCAAATAAAGCTTTTCCTGTTACAGGGTGTATGCCGTGAAGCGCTGGTAACAACAGCTTTAAAAATCGTCTTGTAAACCAGGCAAAATAAACCTGTTTGCTTGAACACTTAAGGTCAAGCAGGATTCGATCCTCACCGACACTGTAAGAAGCCTGTATTTGATTTATTTGATTGATCATAGTTTAATGGAATTTCACTTCTCTACTTATTTTAAGGGTTTATTGTTCTTAGGTTAGAAAGGAGCTCTAGTTGTTATTCAACAACCGTTTTATTATAAACCTTAAGTTAGTTGCTTGGCTGATATTAAGCTGTACTTCAGCTATAGCTAATAGCTCAAATCAAGAGCAGGAAACCTTAGCTTATACCTTTCAGGATAATACAAATTCGGCCATTCAATCCACGTTAGAGGTGTTGGAACAAGCACAAGGCACCCTGGGTCAATATGTCTATGACACGGGTGAACGAATTGATCTGTTCTTTGGCTATGAAGATACTAATCTAATCCGCAAAGGCAGTCGGCTCGATATTCTATTACCAATCACTCTTTATGATAATAGTGATATGGATACGTCAGTCAACTTTAGAGTACAGATAGATTTGCCAAGAACCCATCGTCGATGGAAGCTTTTTCTAGCCTCTTTTGAGCAGTCTTTAGATGAGTCATTAGCCATTTCATCTGGTATTAATGAATCAACTACTTCTTTAAATGATTCAGGGGTAGAAGACAGTAACAACAATTCATTGGGTGCCATTTATAACTTATTTGAATCAGATAATACTAAAGCCAATTTAGATTTTGGCGTGAATGCTTCAAGTTTAGTAGAGTTCAGTCCTTTTGTACGAGTAAAGCTTCGTTATCGTAAGCCTATTACTGCTAACTTATCGAGCAGATTAACTCAAAATCTGTTTTGGGAAACGGATCGTGGCGGAGCTATTAAGCTTAAACAAACCTTTGATTACACACTTAATAAAGATATATTGCTGCGCAGCCAGACTTCTGGAGTATGGTGGCATACAGATGAGTATGCTCAAATCAATCAATCCGCCATTTTATTTAATAAGCTTAACTCCCATAGAATGCATGCCTACTATGTACGAGGACAGTGGGATAATAATTTAGATGAAATGGAATTTAGCGGAATTGCAACGGGTTTTAATTGGCGCGAAAAACTTTACAAAGACTGGTTATTCGCTGAGTTAGAACCTAAGCTGACTTGGCAGATTGAAGATAACTTTAATCGTCCCGTTGGAAGTGTCATGCTTATGGTAGAAATGCGGTTTTATCGACATAAATAGGTTTAAAGGTTGTTCAGACATTAGTTTGGATTGTCGCTTGAAGTGCACCTAAATTTAATTTCAGCGCGAGGTTGTCTGCTGTCACTAAAAGGTGGTTTGCTTTCATAAAGCATTAGGATATTAAGTCTTTTATGAGAGGTGGTACAAAACCTTTGCGCGGCTTTAGTTATTTTGCTTTGCAGAACACCAATACCTGAATATCCCGCCTCTTTTTTAATAATTGAATAGGTATCAGGCCCAGTTTGAACAATTTTAACTTCTTGCGTACTACAGGCATTAAGCGCAATGGTTAGGATAAAAATGAGCTGGATTTTCTTCATCATGCCTTCTAGTTTACCTGAATCATATCATTATCTCATTTAGGCCGTACTGTGATATTAAATGATATTACTTAAAAATCAAACTTGTGTTTTGCGCATCTCTTGATTGTGAATGCTTAATGTGGAGCTCCTATTGTAGGGTTTAAGCTGAATGGTTCAAAACTTGGCTCAACAATACTGTTGCTATGAGGATCAGGTGCCGCTTTTTTACAGACGCCTTTACCAATTAAGGTGTTAAGGTTTTTAATAGAGTCTTGAAAGCCTAATTTAGCGGCCGTTGTAAGAAAGCTACAGGCGTTATCGGTATGCTGCTCAAAGCCATTACCATAGAGTAACATCATTCCTATATTATGCATGCCTTGCGCTGAACCTTGATCGGCTGCTGATTGGTAGAGTTCGGCTGCTCTAGAAAAATCTTGTTCTATAAAAATGCCTTGCTCATACATGAGACCTAGGCTGAGCTTGGCCTCAGTAAAGCCTTGCTCAGAAGCTTTTTGAAACCAGTGAAAAGCTTTTTCTAAAGATGATTCAACGCCCTGACCATTAATATACATGTGGGCTAAGTTATTTTGGGCTTCTGCAACACCGTTGTCGGCGGCCAGTAATAGCCACTTAGCCGCTTCTTTATCATCTCTAGTAACCAACTCACCTTTATGATAAATGGTTCCCATATAGCTCTGCGCATTGGCATTACCCGCTTGAGCTGATTTTTCAAGCTGTTCATAGGCTTGAGATGGTTGTTTTTCAGTACCAATGCCAAACAGTAACATGTGACCGACTAAAAATTGGGCTTGGTCATTGTTCTTTAAAGCATCGCTTGTAAAGGTTTCGTAGGCGGCGGTGTAGTTTTCACTTTGAAACTGTTCAATACCTAGGTCAAAAGGTGTTTTTTCTTGTGCCATTGAAGAGGTTATAAACCCGATCAGCAATATGAAAAGGAGTGATTTTATTTTTAACATAAATGTCCTGTTTTGTTCAAAGAGTGCCACATTCGAATTTTGCTATAGACTGTAAAGAGGTCGAAATGTGGGGCTGACTGTAAAAAAATGATTCGGTGATTTTACAGAATGATCCATAATTTACAAGAAGGATTCACTTTTGCTATGCAGAGAGTGATACGTACGCCAGTAAGAACGGAGGTGTTGAAGTTTGTTAAGGATCATTTTAAAGAGAAGAATGATTGAAATATCGCTAAAAAGGCGTTTTAAAACGCCTTTTTAGCGGTAAAGAAATGACAGATTATCCATCCTGATTAATTTTTTTAATAAGATCTGCTAAAACTGTTTTTGCCTGATCATTATCAACCTGACAAGTACCTGCGGCTAAGTGCCCACCGCCATTGTATTGTAGGCAGAGTTCACCTACGTTGGTTTTAGATGAACGGTCTAAAATAGATTTACCAATCGCAAACACGGTGTTCTGTTGTTTTAATCCCCATAAAACGTGAATTGAAATATTTGTATCAGGGAATAGCGCATATATTGCAAAGCGATTGATTGGGTGAATAATCTCTTCATCTCTTAAGTCTAAGACGGCCAAATTATTATGTACCACGGTACAGCGTTGTAGTTGTTCTTTAGCGGCTTCTTCGTGCTCAAAATAGAGATCAACGCGCTCTTTTACATCAGGCAGCTCAAGAATTTGTTCAATGGTGTGGTCTCGACAGTAATCTATTAACTCCATCATCAATTGATAGTTAGAGATGGTAAATTCTCTAAAACGACCTAAGCCTGTGCGGGCATCCATTAAGAAATTTAGCAGTGGCCAATTCGTTGGATTAAGAACTTCATCGCGATTAAATTGAGCTGCATCGCCTTTATCAACGGCTTCCATTAAGTCATCAGAGATACGAGGAAAGGCCA
>Ga0316204_10005740_pt1 | contig 20059 bp, 13 predicted proteins | sample 6monrhotite_MG_2_FD_205661 | JGI IMG/M metagenome (GOLD analysis project Ga0316204, IMG submission 205661) | Microbial mat bacterial communities from mineral coupon in-situ incubated in ocean water Damariscotta River, Maine, United States -... | ecosystem: Environmental > Aquatic > Marine >...
AATGATAAATTTGTTGCCTTGGAACTTCTTAAAAATGCCAATATTGCCGCCGGCATGGTTTTACCCGGATGTCAGGATACCGGAACCGCCATTATTATGGGCAAGAAGGGTCAATATGTCTGGACAGACAGTGATGACGGCCGTCCATTATCCCAAGGAATGGTAGATACCTATACCGAAACCAATCTGCGCTATTCACAACTTGCTCCGATCAGTATGTTCGAAGAGGTCAATACCAAAAATAACGCGCCGGCCCAGATTGATATATTTGCCGCCGAAGGCAATGAATATCATTTCTTATTTCTGGCCAAGGGCGGCGGCTCGGCCAATAAAACATTTCTGTTTCAGCAAACACCCGCCATAATGCGCGAAGACAAGCTTCTAGAATTTCTGGATGATGCCTTGAAAACACTTGGCACATCTGCCTGCCCGCCCTATCATCTGGCGGTGGTGATCGGGGGCCTGAGTGCCGAAATGAACCTGAAGACCGTAAAGCTCGCCAGCGCCCGCTATCTGGACAGCCTGCCGACTGTGGGCAACAGCTATGGTCATGGGATTCGCGTGCCGGAACTTGAGAGAAAAATTCACAAGATGACCCAGAGCTTTGGTATTGGCGCCCAATTCGGCGGCAAATATTTTTGCCATGACGTGCGGGTTATTCGCCTGCCGCGCCACGGGGCCTCGGTGCCAATCGGCTTTGGCGTATCCTGCTCCGCTGACCGCCAAGCCAAGGCCAAAATTACCTCGGAAGGCATCTTTCTAGAAAAACTGGAAAAGAACCCGGCAAAATATCTGCCGGAAATTTCAGAGGATGACCTCCATGAGACGGTGGTCAAAATTGACCTGAACCAATCCATGGACCACGTCCGCGCCGAACTGAGTAAATATCCGATTAAAACCCGCCTGTCGCTGACGGGTACGATCATTGTCGCCCGTGACCTGGCCCATGCCGCTATCCTGAAAAAACTGGAAGCCGGCGAGCCTATGCCCGATTATATGAAAGATCATATTGTCTATTATGCCGGTCCTGCCAAAACACCGGAAGGCTATGCCTCTGGCTCATTCGGGCCAACAACAGCCGGCCGGATGGACAGCTATGTTGAATATTTCCAGGCCCGCGGCGGCAGCATGATTATGCTCGCCAAAGGTAATCGCAGCAAACAAGTGACAAGCTCCTGCCACCAGCACCGTGGCTTCTACTTGGGATCTATCGGCGGCCCCGCAGCGATATTGGCCCTGGATAATATCACTAAGGTTGACGTATTGGACTTTGAAGATTTCGGCATGGAAGCTGTCTGGAAAATCGATGTCAAAGATTTTCCGGCCTTTATCGTGATTGATGACAAGGGCAATGATTTCTTCCAAAATCTATAAAACAAAATTTGAAGGAACCGCTGATTTGTCCGGCCATGACAACATATTGAGAAAACACTCCATTGTCATATCCGGCCATCAAACCAGTATTACCCTGGAAAATATCTTCTGGGATCAATTGAAGGCTATCGCCCAGTCTCGCGGTATCAGCCTAAGTATATTGGTCACACAAATTGATGTTCATAGAATAAGCGATGATGCGAATGTCAACTTAAGCAGTGCCATTAGAGTATTTGTCTTAAAAAGCCGACTTGAAGACTTTTAAACCTCTTGTTCTTATTTGGTAAACCTCTTATTCTTATTTGGTAAACCTCTTATTCTTATTTGGATTTTGTGCCTGACTCTTATTTATTTTTTTCGTCAGACTTCTTTTCAAATAGCTTCTCAAGCAGGCGCTTGCCAAATTCCTCGGCAACTTTTGGCTCACCTGTCGTTTTCTTAACCGAACTCTGGGCCGGACTCTGAATTGGATTTTGAATTGGCCCAGACCCAGAAGGCGGTATGCCCCCCTTCTTTGAGGGATCTCCGAAGATACCTTCAAGGCCACCCTCATGACCAATAAGTTGCTGCAACAAGTTGGAAGCAATTTGCGCACCCACATATTTCTTAAGGCGGTCGGTCTTAAAGATAATATGCGGCTTACTGATATCACCCGTAACACTGACATCAATGGGCGGCGCATTGGGATGAGCCACGAGACCCAACCAACCGTCCGAACGAATAGTCCACATCATAAGGTCGAGGGCCATTTCCACATTTGACTTTGCCCCGTCCAGTTCAATATCAAATGAGCTGAATTTTATTTTTCCATCCTTGGCGACAAAGTTGCTTTGACCGCCTTTATAAGAGGTCTTCCCGCCGGAAAGTACCTTACCCAAAAAATTAAGAAAGGCCCTTTCACTGGTCATATCTGAACTGGCCATATCTGATATTCGGTTGCTCAGAGCGGGGATATCAACGCCGTTAATCTGGCCGGAGCTGGCCATGATATTGCCCGCCCCGGAAAGAGATGACACCATATCATATTGGCTCTTGCCCTCGCCGGCAAACTGACCGGACATGTCAAAAAACCCTGTCACGGGGGTAATGCCTGCCGACGATTTTGTCGCCTGCGGTAATGAGGCCTTCTTCAAGGCGATATTTAAGGCCATTTTAGGTTTCTTCACACCGCCAAATGTGCCCGACAATGCGACATCGCCGCCAAATAACCGGCCGGTAAAATTATTTACGGAAAGCAGCCCATTTTTCAGATTTGCCTCAAACGCGGCATTTTCAAAAATATACGCGTTATAGATCAAGCTTCCCGCCGAAATGTTTAGCTGTCCCTCAAATTCAGAAAATAATGACAAATCCATGGCCGCTCGTGACCATTGGCCATATACTGGACCCGCTTTATTTCTATTGGTATTTTTTTCCAGAAAATCATGCAACGGAATATCACCCGTCTTTAAGTTAAAATCAAAGACAGGCTTATCAGCTGCCGTATTTAATTTACCAGAACCACTTAGTTTAACCGGCCCCACATCACCGACGATATTACTGAAAATATATTGATCCCCCACACCCGCCACTTTCACCTTAAGGGCAATAGCCCCAAGTTTTCTTGCTGACGGTTTAAAGTCCACTCCCAGGCCACGAATAAATTCTTTCGTCTCTGCCCCCTTCATATCAAGAGTAAGATCAACAGTTTCGGATTTGCCTTTGCCTTTTTTTCTGCCGCTAATCAATATTTCTCCGGCGGCGACATTCATTTTTCCATCAATGTCTATGATATCAGGGCTTGCCTTGATGTTCGCCCTTAATCTTACAGGACGGTCATCTGCTGCCCGTGGTTTATTCAGACTTAGGTCCAGTTGATCGACCAATGCGGCAAGGCTCATAGACTGCATATCAATTTCCAGGTCGGCACTGCCAATATCGGGGAATTTCTTCAGGGTGGCGCTGCGAATTGTACCGGCCACATCAAGTTTCTTCACGCCAAAACTGGATTTTAGATCCACATCCATTTTCTCTAATGTTGAGGATATGGCGCCCGAAAGTTTCATTTTTCCCAATTTACGCAGGTCTATAAAATTATCCCGATTAATGTTTCTTTGTAATCCTGCCAGCGATTTGGCATCAGCGGAAAAATTCACCGTAACCGCCGGCTTGCTGCCAAAGTTCGCGCCCGTTCCCGAAGCGTCAATATTTATCCCCGAAACATCCTGAAATTTTATAGTTTTTGCATCAAGCGCACCGCCCAATAGTAACCCCTTCAATTGGCCGGAACGAATTTTAATGCCGCCGGCCGTGATATTAGATAAGGCTATTTCATAATTGGCATCAAATTCACTGAGCCGCGCAAAGATTTTTTTCAAATCATAGGCGTGATCTGTTTTTTTATTTTCGGGGCCAGTTTTTGGGCCAGTTTTTGGGGAAGTTTTTGGGGAAGTTTTTGGACCAGATTCCGGCAAATTATTACTGGTCATGTAAGAATCAAGATTGAGATTCTTCACGTCAAGATTAATGCCATAAGAAGGCCGTCCAGAAATGGCATAGGATATGCCGCCCTTATAATTGACAGCGTCCAGCGTGCCATCCATTTCATAAAGCTGCAACAGGTCAGATGTCATCTTTAGGCCGCTTTTATAGGAAAACTGCGCCAATTGACCGGCCGGAATATCTGCAGTATCCACCTTAAGCCAGTTCAACAAACCCCGTAAATTACTCGCGTTCACAGCCATATCACCGGTTAAAGTAACCTGAGATTCTTTTTGGGCATCCGGCGGTGTGATCCGGCCCTTAAAGAATAGGGACGCGCCCCCAGGCATCCGCGCCTGTATTGCCGGAATACCAATCATGCCCTCTTTGGCCAATAATTTCACCGCAATCTGGCTGGCAATTTTACCATTATACTTTAACGCACCAAGTTTCAGGTCGATGTTACCTGACAGTCGGTTCACTATATTATTTGTATCAATTTGCCCGTCTTCCGCACGGGGGAGAGGGGATTTTTCATTGGCGCGGATATTTTGATATTCTCCAAATGCACTTAATAACGGGTCCATATCCAGTTTATTGACAGATAATGCCGCCTGTAGGTTAATTTCCTCGCCAAACGCGATATGTCCATTCCCTTGCCCCCGGCTCTGACCAATGCGTATATTCAGCTCACTGGCTGAAAGTTCATCGCGCTTCGCGTTGATCATAGTTTCAAGGGCAAAGTCTTGGCCTGTTTTCAAGTGAGCCGGGTTTTTCAAACCTTTAAAACGATCAGTAGCATTCAATACATCCCCTGCGTCACTGGCCGTAATTTCCAGTTTTCCGGCGAAAGACGGGCTCTTTTCATCAAGCATAACACCACCAATTACATTGGCAGAGATGCGCCGGTCGAGCATAGTTATCGCAAGCTTTACCGGCATCTTCTTGCCTTGCCTGTGCTTCCCAAGATTTAAATTCAGATCAACGCCCAATCCTTTATACCGCGCACTGCCGTCCACAATAAAAGGACCATTAATACTTTTGGCCTGCACATTGGCATTTATCTTCCTGAGCAGACCTATCTGATGGGATGTCATATCTTCGAAACTGATTTGCCCGTTGACAATCTGAAAATTGTCGAGACTGATATCTTTCGTCGCGGTCTGTTGTTCCGTGCCCGGGTCATTGGCATTCAAGACCCAATTTGCCCGGCCATCGCTCAAAACTTCCATAGCAATAATAGGGTCTACAAGAATAAACTTCTTAATCTTCACACGGCCCCCGAAGATAGAAGACAAGACAGAGGGGAAGCTCACCTGTATATCAAGAGACTTGAGAGAAAGTAGATACTCTGCTTTCCCGCCATCCATATTGAACACAGTGATATCTTTTACGGAAAGCGCAGCCATAGGTAAAAGGGACAGAGAAATATCCCCTTTAATTTCGACATCCCGCCCCGTGAAATCCGTCGCGGCTTGTTCAAATTGCGTTTTATATTCATTCCAATTGAGAAAACTTGGAACAATTAAAATTACCCCAACCAATACTACAATCAATATACCAAAGCCAATGCCCAACTTTTTCAAGTTCTTCTCCACCTACCCTTTTTAATCCGGCAATCAGCCAAAATTCATATTGTCTTTTAATTTATATCATAATGGCATTGTAGATGACACAATAACCATGGCAATAATATGGCTTATTGCTCATTTATTTTCTTCATGGTTAAATCCAACCAGCATGAAATCCTATCTTAAATCATATCTTCAGTATTCCCCAAAGAGATTAACAGTTTTCTTATTTTTCCATAAAATTTTCAAATATTTTAATGACAATCCGATATTCTTGAGGGATAAAGCCCCGTAAGAATATACGATGCCTTCCCGCAACAGGCCAATGATGGACATAAAATATGCCCAAGCAAAATAAAGAAGAAGATAAATATGGGCCAATTTTCCTTGAAACAATCGTAAAGGAAGATTGGATAGATATTAATGGTCATATGAATATGGCTTATTATATCATTCTATTTGACCAGGCTTTGACCAACTTTCTGGAAGAGATTGACCTCGGTTCAAATTACATCAGGGAAAGTGGAAAATCGGTATTTGCTTTGGAAAATCATGTGACATACCAGCATGAATTAAAACAGGGCGACCCAGTCTGCGTTCACTTTCAGCTACTTGATATAGATCATAAATTCATCCATTATTTCATGCGGCTTTTGCATCGGGATAACGCGACTGTTTCCGCCACGATAGAACAAATTTCCCTTAATGTGAATATGGACAGCAGAACGCCCGCCCGCTTTGAGCAAGATAAAATGGATATTCTGCGCCAAACGGTGGAAAGACATAAAAAACACGGCATACCCCGCGAAATAGGCCGTTCAATCGCCATCCGCCGGCCTAAAAAAGATCTGTAATTTAAAGATATATATAGTATATAGAAATCATGTCTGACCCATTCGACCTTGATAACTTCAGCGCCCATGATATGCCTTTTTCGGATGACCCGGAAACGGCCAATACTGAATTTATGCCGCAATATCTGCCGCAATATCTGGAGGGTTTGAATCCCCCCCAAAAGCAGGCGGTTGAAACGATTACTGCGCCCCTACTGGTGCTGGCCGGGGCGGGCACGGGGAAAACCCGTGTCCTGGTCACACGGCTTGCCCATATTCTGGCCACTGGAAGTGCTTTCCCCGGACAGATTCTCGCCGTGACCTTCACCAACAAAGCGGCCCAGGAAATGAAACAACGGGTTGGCCGGATCATCGGCGATGCGGTCGAAAGTCTGTATTGGCTCGGTACTTTTCACGCCATCGGCGTTAAGATTTTGCGTAAACACAGCGCGCAGGCGGGGCTGGCAAGCAACTTTACTATTTTGGATACTGATGACCAGCTGCGCCTTGTGAAACAGATTGTCCGAAGCCATAATATTGATGAAAAAAGATGGAATCCCCGCATTCTGGCAGGCTTGATTGATGGCTGGAAAAATCGTGGCCTGCGCCCGTCTCAAGTCCCCTCGGAAGAGGCACATCATTATGCGGACGGTAAGGCTATAACCCTTTACGCGGAATATGGGGCAAGGCTCAAAGCCCTGAATGCCGCTGATTTTGGTGATTTAATTCTGCTGTGCCTAACATTATTTCAAAATAACGCGGACATTCTGGCCGATTATCAGCGCCGATTTAAGTATATCCTGGTTGATGAATATCAAGACACCAATGTGGCCCAATATCTTTTGCTAAGGCTGCTCGCGCAAAGTCATAAGAATATCTGCTGCGTTGGAGATGATGACCAATCCATATATGGTTGGCGCGGCGCAGAAGTCGGAAATATCCTGCGGTTTGAAAAAGACTTTAGCGGTGCCAAAATAATCCGGCTGGAACAGAATTATCGTTCTACCAGTCATATCTTGGGCGCGTCCGGCGGCCTGATAGAATCCAATGAAAACCGGTTGGGCAAAACCCTCTGGACAGAAACCGAAGGCGGTGAGAAAGTCACCGTGAATCCCGTATGGGATGGCCGCGAAGAAGCCCGGAATATTGGGGAAATGATCGAAGCGCGCCAACGCAGGAAACAAAGCCTCAGCGAAATGGCTATTCTGGTGCGTGCCGGATTTCAAACCCGCGAATTTGAAGAACGTTTTTTAACCCTTGGCCTGCCGCACCGGATAGTGGGGGGCTTTCGTTTTTATGAAAGAGCCGAAATTCGTGATGTAACGGCCTATCTGCGGCATATTCACAACCCGAATGACAGCCTGGCCTTTGAACGCATCATAAATGTGCCTAAGCGCGGCCTTGGGGATGCTACCGTCAATAAGCTGCATGCCATTTCCCGAAGTCAGGGCTGCTCCTTGGCCAAGGCTGCCCACTTGATTATTGATAGTGACGATTTGCGCGGCAAAGCCAAAAATACGCTGCGGAAACTATTGGAAGATTTCGACCGCTGGCGAGAACAGGCGCAGGATAATGATCATTTGGCCCTGACCGAAACCATTTTGGACGAAAGTGGTTATACCCAAATGTGGCGCATGGACAAATCGCCTGATTCAGAAGGCAAGCTTGAAAATCTGAATGAACTGGTAAGAGCCATGGAGCCTTTTGAAGGATTAGAGGATTTCCTGGAACATATTGCGCTTGTCATGGAAAATTCCCAAAATGATATTCAGGATAAAATCAGCATCATGACCCTTCATGGTGCCAAGGGGCTGGAATTTGAAACCGTATTTCTTCCGGGCTGGGAAGAAGAGCTACTCCCCAGCAAAAAGTCCTTGGAAGAACATGGGAGCAAAGGCCTTGAGGAAGAACGGCGACTCGCTTACGTGGGTTTGACCCGGGCCAAAAAAGAAGCCCATATTTTCCATGTCTCTTCACGGTATCTTTATGGCAACTACACAAGCCCAATCCCGTCCCGCTTTATCAATGAACTGCCCGCGGAGCATGTTGAATTCAACAGGCCGCAAGCTATGTATGGCCAGGCAACCCATAGCCGCCATACCAATTCACCGGCCCATTTGTCGTCAAAATATAATGATGCATACAATGAAGGGAATAACGAAGGGTTTAGCGTGGATAGCCCAAAGCCACAACTGGATCGCGCCCGCGCAAAAAACACCATTTCATCATCCTACGGGCAGCGTTCGAGCAAGAAAGATATCCCCTCCCCCTTTAAGGTGGGAGACCGCGTTTTTCACGACAAATTCGGCTATGGGATCATTCTCATGATAGAAGGCAACAAGCTGGAAATTGATTTCGAAAATGGCTCACCCCGCAAAGTCATGGACAGCTTCGTCAGCCAAGCTTAATGGCCCTGCTGTTAAGATCAATCGTCACATAAAATAAAGTCATATATAACTCAACAGACTTATAAATTGACCTAAATAACGGATTAAATAAATCATATGGTAAGCTGGAAAATTGACTTAAAAGCCGATACGAAACTCATTCCTCTTATCCAGGAAATTATCTATGGTCTTGATCCTGAAGGATTCCCAACCCTGTCAGATTTTGAAATCATCGAGAATGGCCGCCGCCGCCATATGGAGGCCTTTTTCACCCAAGAGCCTGATTTGTCAATATTGCAGCAAAGATTATTGACTGTTCTGCCCGATTTCGACCTGGTCCAGGCTGAACTCAGCCTGTCACCTGTTGCAGAAATGGACTGGGTTTCTGAATCTCAAAAATTGCTAAAGCCCGTAGATGCCGATCCGTTCTTCGTCTATGGCAGCCATGATATGCATAAACGCCCCGATGATCGGATTTGCCTGCTGGTTGAAGCCGGGCAGGCCTTTGGTACGGGCCAGCATGAAACCACCCATGGCTGTCTTTTGGCGATCGGGGAATTGGCACAGGAATTGACACAGGAATTGACACAGGAATTGACCGGCCCCAAAACCCCCACGTCAGCTCTGGATCTAGGGTGTGGTTCAGGTCTGCTTGGCCTTGCCATGAGCCGGGTCTGGCCCATCACCGTCATCGCAAGCGATATTGATCCCATCGCCGTAGAAACCACAATCCAGAATGCGAAAGCCAACCAAATTCCTGTTGTCGGGCTTGAGAGCGGTACAGCGGGTATTGCCGCCCTTGTCAGTGATGGTTTTGAAAATACTGAGCTTCCCGGCGCAGGGCCTTATGATGTGATCGTTGCCAATATTCTGGCGAAGCCCCTACGGGAAATGGCCCCTGATATCGTTGCCAACCTGTCAAAAGACGGGACATTAATCCTCTCGGGACTACTCGGAATACAGGAAAATGACGTGTGTGCGGCTTATGAAAATGAAGGCATGGAATGCATCAGGCGTTATATACGGGGCGAGTGGCACAGCCTTATGTTACGACGAAAGTAACCTGGTGTTAAGACGAAAATAATCAGGTGCCCCGGCGGAAATAATCTGGAAATTTGCAAAAAAAGAACCGTGATGGGCAATAGCGCATCACGGTTACAGTAAAATTTAGTCTTACGCGACTTCTTCACTCAGCACATTATCATTGCTGGGCTCTGGCACGAAACCTTTATCATGCATGAGGTCCATAAAATCATAATCCGGGGTCGTCAGCTCAATCTTCGAAGACAGCATCCCGGAGAAGCCATTCAAAATGGACTCCATACCCTGCGCATTATCCTGCACATTTACATCTGTCTGAGGAGCAAAACCTTTGTCCTTCAACAGATCCATGAAATTGTATGTCGATACAAAATTTGTCATTGATCTTATCCTTCTTTATAAAAAACCTGTTGAATATTAAATCTATAATACATTGACCAAACAGCTCATCCATTCGGCGATGATCTATATATAAAGATTAAACCATAAAATGAGTAGAGTGATTTTTTGCATTACGGCCATGCAAAAAACGCATATCACAACATCTAGTGTCCATAATCATGCATGGCCATAGGGTATAATTATCCTGGATAATACGGGAAGCTTACAGAGGCTCGTCTTCATTTAAGAAGCACAGGATTCATACCAAACTATCCCATATATAAATCATTTTCAGGTATAAATCATTTTTAGGCATAAACTATTCTCTGGCAAAGACAATCAACTGATCAGTTTCAGCCATTCGTCTTCCGTAAGCGTCTTAATGCCCAGGTCGGTGGCTTTTTTCAGCTTTGAGCCCGCCCCCGGCCCGGCGACCAGAATATCGGTTTTCTGAGAGACTGAGCCGGATACCTTGGCCCCCAGTTTCTCTGCCAATGCCTTGGCTTCTTGCCGGGCCATTTTTTCAAGACTGCCGGTAAAAACCACCGTCTTACCGGCAACAGGAGAAAAACGCGTATCTGGTGCCGCAAAGTCCGCGACAGCAACCTCTGCCAGAAGCTGATCAAGCACCGTCCTGTTGTGAGGCTCGGCAAAAAAACTGATCAGGGCTTTGGCAACTTTCGGGCCAACCCCATCAATATTCAACAATTCGGCGTAGGCCTCACTATTCTCATCCTGCGCCGTGTCAATGGCAGCAATGAAATTCGTCATGGTCAAATAATTCAGGCACAAAAGCCGCGCATTCTGCTGTCCGATATGCCGAATGCCCAGCGCAAATAAAAAACGATCCATGGCAATTTGACGCCTGTCATTAATCGCCGTCCATAGATTAGAGACCGATAAGTCCCCCCAGCCTTCGCGGTTTTTAAGCCGGGTAAGCCCCTGCCGGTCTCGTTCTTCAAGCGTAAAGATGTCCGCCGGACTTTCGATCATACCCTCAGCAAAGAAAAAAGCGATCTGCCGGCTGCCCAAACCATCAATATCAAAAGCATTGCGCGAAACAAAATGCCGCAGGCGTTCCACCCGCTGAGCCGGACAGATCAATCCGCCGGAACAACGCCGCGCCACCTCGCCTTCTTCCTGCACCAGATGGCTGTCACAGGATGGGCAGCGGGTGGGAAAAACTATTGGCTGGCTCTTTGCCGTCGTTTTTGCCACCTCTACCACCTGCGGGATCACATCGCCGGCCCGTTGAATGATCACCTCATCACCAATTTTAATGGCCAGACGCGCTATTTCGTCTGCATTATGAAGCGTTGCATTAGAGACCACCACCCCGCCAACAGTCACAGGTTCCAGCCGGGCTACCGGCGTAATAACACCGGTGCGGCCGATCTGATAATCCACATCCTTTAATATGGTTCGGGCCTTTTCCGCTGGAAATTTATGGGCAATAGCCCAGCGCGGGGCCCGCGCCACCATGCCCAAACGATCCTGCCAATCCAGGCGGTTAATTTTATAAACCACCCCGTCAATATCATAAGGCAATTGCGTGCGCATATGGCTTATTTGATCATAATGCGCAATGGCCGCAGCAGCCGTATCACAAACAAGGGCAAGCTCATTAACGACAAAGCCCCAGCTTTGCATTTGTTTCAGGCAGGCCTCTTGCGAGAGTCCAAATGGCGCTGAAACATCCCCCCAGCCATAGGCAAAAAAACGTAACTTTCGGGAGGCCGTTATCTGGCTGTCCAATTGACGTAATGATCCCGCCGCCGCATTACGCGGGTTGGCAAAGGGGGGTTTTCCCGCCTGCTCCTGATGTCTGTTCAAGACAAAAAAATCATCCTTTGCCATATAAACTTCCCCGCGAATCTCAAGAATATCGGGCCAGCCTTGCCCTTTAAGTTTTTTTGGGATATCTGTGACGGTCTTTAAATTCTCTGTGATATTCTCACCAACTTTACCATCACCGCGCGTCAAACCCTGCACCAATATTCCCTTTTTATATAACAAGGCGGCAGATAGCCCGTCAATTTTTGGCTCAGCCATTAACGCGATACCATCACTGTCCAATAAATTTAGAAATCGCTTCACCCTGGCAACAAATTCATGGACATCTTCCGGCCCAAAAGCATTATCCAACGATAACATTGGCCTGGTATGGGCCACTTTGGCAAAACCGCTGGTCGGACGGATACCCACTCTTTGCGCCGGGCTGTCCTCTCTTATCAAATGAGGGAAACGGGCTTCTATATCATTATTACGTTTTCGTAACAAATCATATTCCGCATCCGAAACTTCTGGTGAATCTTGATCATGATACAGTTTATCATGGCGTAAAATCTTAGCCGCCAATTGCTCAAGTTCACGCTTAGCCTGTTCTTCACTAAGGTCTGTTACGAATACAGAATGTTTTTTTTCCATCATTTCTGCATCAGGCTCGCGGCCGCAGCGCGGGCTTCATCGGTGATCTTGGCCCCCGCCAGCATGCGGGCGATTTCTTCTTGCCTGTCTTTCTCATCAAGGGAAGTGATGTTGGTAAATACCGCCCCGCCCTTTTCTATTTCATTTTTTTCAATGAGCCAATGATAGGCCCCCTGGGCGGCAACCTGCGGAGAATGGGTGATCACGAGTATTTGTGCCTGCTCTGCCAAACGTTTCAATCTTTCGCCAACCGCATCGGCAACAGCCCCGCCAACACCGCGATCAATCTCATCAAAAATCAGGGTAGGTGCCGTGGTTCTGCTGGCCAAGACCACCTTCAAGGCCAGAATAAACCGGGATAATTCACCGCCCGAGGCAATTTTAATCAACCCGCCAAAAGGGGCTCCCGGGTTTGTGGAAATTTGGAATTCAACCCGTTCACCGCCGCCGCCGCGCCATTCAGATGGATCAAGCGGCGTAAGCTCGGTTTTAAAGCTGGCTTTTTCCATTTTAAGCGGCGCCAATTCCTCATTGACCAGCCCGTCAAGTTCATGGGCAGCAGCCGCACGCGCCGCGGACAGAAAATCCACAGAAGCCTGGAAGGCTTGCTCAGCCGTAACAAGTTCTTTAGTCAGTCGCTGAACTTCCTCATCACCAAATTCAAGGGCCTTGAGCTTTTGCGTAAATTCCGTGACAATGTTTGGCAGATCATCCACCAGACAATTATGCTTTCGGGCTGCCGCGCGCAGGGCAAAAAGCCGCTCCTCCGTATTTTCAAGTTCATGGGGATTAAATTCAAGATTTCGCAATGTGGTTTCCAGTCCGACAATCGCCTCCGTGGTTTCATTGGCCGCCCTGTCAAGCGACAGGATAACCGGATCAAGAATGCGGTTATCCTGTCCCCCAATACGGCTCAACCGCCGAATGACGGAGCGTAGCGCGGCATCAACACCGTTCTTGTCCAGAAGGCTTTTAAGAATATCATTCAGCCCCTCTGACATTTGTTCGCCCTGCATCATTCGGCTACGCTCATCGGCAAGCTCAATTTCTTCTCCGCCGCAGGGCGACAGGCTTTCCAGTTCCGCCAGGTTATGACGAATATAATCTTCATCGGCCTTGACCTGCGCCAGCTTTTCTTCAGCTTCGGCAAGGTTTTTTCGAATATTGACCAGCAATTCATAATCCGACCTGACCCGATCAACCAATTTATGATATCGGCCATAATCATCCAGAATTTTTCGGTGCCCATTTGCATTCAGCAAGCCTCTCTCGTCATGCTGGCCATGAATTTCTACGAGCATGTCACCGGCCTCCCGCAGCAGGCCCACGCTGACTGGCTGATCATTAATATAGGCGCGGCTTCGGCCATCCCTGGTTAAGGTGCGGCGCAGAATCAGCGGCTCCCCCTCATAAACCAGCGACTGACTTTCGAGAAATGTCCAGATGCCGTGATGTTCTGAAAGGGAGAAAACCGCGCTAACACTGGCTTGTTCTGCACTGTGACGTACAAGCTCGCGCCCACTGCGCCCCCCCATGGCAAGCCCCAGGCTATCCATTAAAATAGATTTTCCAGCGCCGGTTTCACCACTCAACACGCAAAGACCGGCTTCAAATTCAATATGAAGTCGATCGATAAGAACAATATTGTTTATTGTCAGACTATTGAGCATCAAGGGCACACCCCGAGAACAGAAAACCCCGGTTTTTTATGGTTGTTTCACGTTATATTTCTGCATCAGATCATAGCTATGCCTATACCATTCGCTGTTCGGGTAATTGGCCCCAAGAACAGCCGCTGTTTTGTAAGCTTCCGGCAGAATACCAACGGCTAAATAGGATTCTGTCAAACGATGCAAGGCTTCCGGGACATGGCTTGTTGTCTGATATTTTTTGACGACGCTGTTATATCTGCCAATTGCCGCAAAAAAGTTATCTTTATTCTGATAGAACCGGCCAATTTTCATTTCCTTGCCCGCCAAATGATCACGGGTTAGGTCAATTTTCAATTTGGCATCCGCAGCATAGTCTGAAAAAGGAAAGCGACGTACGACTTCGCTAAGGGCCGCCATGGCCATTTCAGTTTTCTTCTGGTCCCGCCTGATATCGGCGATCTGCATATAATATGAAATGCCAATCAGGTAATACGCATAAGCGGCATCTTTATTTCCGGGATGAAGCGCGACAAAACGTTCTGCCGACAGAATAGTCTCTTCCAAATTATTCGCTTTAAAGTAAGCATATGCAGACATTAATTGCGCACGCCTGGCCCAAGACGAATAAGGATGTTGACGTTCCACCTCATCAAAAGATACCGCTGCAAATTTATACTGCCCCTTGTTCAGATAATTCAGGGCCAGATCATATAATTCAGTTACGGTTCTTTCCTGATATTTCAGGCGATCTGTACCAGAACAGCCCATCAATAATCCTGCGGTCACCAACACCAAAATCAGCGGTTTAATCATTTTGACTGCGCTCAGAGAAGCTCGTTTTAACACCATGTTTATTCCATATTTTTTCGGGCTACCAACCCGTTAATAATCTGCGACTATAACACGCCGGCCAGGCAAAGAACCAAACCATTTATATCTATCAGTTTAACTCTTTATCAGATATGACACAAATAGGGAATTATTAAGGCAAAAAAATCCACTTTAATCCTGCCGCCGCCGGAATACTGTCGGGACAAATTATCAATTCTATAGCGTGTTTATCCAATAATATTTCTTGACTTGATTAGACTATGCCCACATATGTTATGTTATTACGATAAAATGTGGTGATGTAATTGTATAAACTAACGCGTAATTTACTATTATTTATGTTTTGTGCCGGGATTTCTTCTGCGGCAACGATGGCTGTGACTGCGCCCCTGCATGCGAAAGAATTAAAAGTCATTACCACCATAAAGCCGCTTCATTCATTGATCGCGAATGTGATGGGTGATAAGGGGAAACTGGATTTAATGGTGAGCGGCGGGATTGACCCCCATATTTTCCGCCTAAAACCCTCTAATATCAGGCAAATTCATAATTCGGATGTCATATTTTATATTGACCCCGATCTGGAAGTTTTTCTCAAAAGCATTGTCAAACGCAAATACGCCAATTTTTTGGCCGTACCCATCGCCCGGCAAACAAACATCCATCTTATGCCTTACCGCACCAGTAAAATTTGGTATAGGGACGAAAATATATCTAAAGACCATAAAGGTCATAAAGAGCCTGCCGCCGAAGACCTGCATATCTGGCTTGATCCATCCAATGCCCGCCGTATGGTGCAAATCATTGAAGAAACCCTGTCCAGACTGGATCCCGCCAACAGCTTAACCTATATCCAGAATGCACAGAAGACCATTAGCCGTCTTTATACAATGGAAGAAGATATCCGCGAAAAATTGCGGCCTCTTCGCCAGGAATCAATGATCGTTTACCATGATGCCTTTCAGTATTTCGAGAAATCTTTTGGTCTGAAGAGTGTCGGGGCCATTGCCTTAAAGTCAGATCAAAATCCCAGTGCCAAACATATCAAAATATTAAAACGCCTGGCCAAAGAAAAAAAGGTGACCTGCGTATTGGGCATGCCGGGTGCGCATCCGCGTATTGCCACCGTCGTGATGAGCGGCACCAACGCGGGCTTCGGCGTTGTTGATCCACTTGGCCTTTATATTGACAAGGGGCCTGATTTATATTTCGAATTAATGACCGAAATGACCCAGAATATTATCGACTGCCAAGACAAGGGTGACCTGTTCGAAGATTATCATAACCTAAAATAAAGCCAGTCTACAATAAAGCCAGTCTGCTGCTAGGGCCCGGACCCTAAAAAGCGTAATCCTCAAAAACTCTTGAAATATCGCCGCCCCATTCGCCATAAAATTTTTCCAGCATATCTTCTGCCACTGTTTTTTTGCGCTCAAGAACACCATACAATGGGTTGAGAAGAATTCTTTCATCCTCACCTGTGCTGTTCGTTCTGGCACGGCGTTGCAAACCTTGAGCGGAAAGTGCAACCATTTCTTTGGCAATATCCAGCACCGTGCCATTCCTGAATGGCGTTGCCAATGCCTTAAGTGGCACATTCGCCCGCAAATATTCATGTTCTTCGTTGGTCCAGTCTTTGACTAGGTCCCAAGCCGCATTAAGACTGGCTTGGTCATAAAACAGTCCCGTCCACAGGGCCGGCAAGGCACAAATCCAGTGACCTGTACCGCCGTCCGCACCACGCATTTCAAGAAATTTTTTCAACCGGACTTCAGGGAATAACGTACTCATATGGTCTTCCCAATCCTGCATGGTCGGCTTGTGACCCGGATACCCCGGCAGCCTACCCTTCAGAAAATCCCGAAAAGATTGCCCGGCCACATCAATATATTCTCCCTCGGCGCGCCCTGGCCGATAAACAAAATACATGGGTACATCAAGCACATGATCCACATAAGCCTCAAATCCCATATTATCCTTAAACACAAAAGACAAAATTCCGCAGCGATCCGGGTCTGTATCCGTCCAGATATGACTGCGATAGCTTAAATAGCCATTGGGCTTACCCTCTGTGAAGGGTGAGGCGGCAAAAAGAGCTGTGGCAATTGGTTGCAGCGCCAAGGAAACCCGAAATTTCTTCACCATGTCTGCTTCGTCTGAATAGTCCAGATTGACTTGAATGGTTGACGTCCGCAGCATCATATCAAGGCCAAGGTTACCTTTTTTCGGCATATAATCACGCATGATGACATAACGGCCCTTTGGCATAAGCGGCACATCGGCGCGGCGCGTATTGGGATTAAACCCCATACCCAAAAATCCAATACCAAGCTTTTTACTGACCGCTTTGGTCAGCGTCAAATGACTGGAAACCTCGGCGCAGGTTTCATGCAGTGTTTTGCGCATGGCCCCGGAAAGCTCAAGCTGCCCACCCGGTTCAAGCGTCACCGACTGACCATTTTTTGTCAGACCAATGATATATTTTCCTTCCATCATCGGCTTCCAGCCAAATTCCTGCATGGCGGTTAATATCCCATGGATACTTCTTGTGCCCGCGTAAGGCACCGGCTTCAGGCTATCGATACAAAAGCCGAATTTTTCATGTTCTGTCCCAATGGACCAGTCCTGCGGGGGCTTGGAGCCTGCGGCAATATAATCAATCAATTGCTGTTTATTTTCAATGAGTCGATCTTTGGCAAGCTTGTTATCAATTGGCATAATATTTTCACTATTCATTCATTAGGATAAAACATGTGAACCTTTAAGGGTGCAATGTCAATACACCATTCACGACTTTATACCCGGAAAGATTTTTTAAGAAACTCATGCCAAGCAGAGAATAACTCAGCCCCTCTTCCGGCAAAACCGCGCCGGCAATATTTTTTACCCTGATTGGCCCGACATCAATGGTCGCCAGCATTACCCGCGCGCCATATGTCGTCCCATTAGCCGTTTTATAGGGTCTCGTGAAACTTAACTGGTCCATGGCAATACCAATATTTTCCGCATCCTTTTGGGTGAGTGCCACGTCCGTTGCTCCCGTATCAACCATGAATAACACCGGCGTACCATTCACATCAGCCTGGACAAAATAATGGCCGCTCTGATCCGCGCGGTAACTCATGCTTTCGCCCACACTGAAGCCTTTTGCGCCGTCCAATACGCCCGCCGTCAGCCAGATACTATACCCCAGGGCAAGCACGCCAAAAATAATCGCCCAGGTGGCCAAATGCCGCAAGGCCGCACTCGGTGAACTGCTCACATGTGCCCAAAGACCAGCGCCGACAAAGGTCAAAAGCAAGCCATTATATATCAAGCTTCCCATAATATTCCCGGTGACCATATGATCCGGCATGAGCCAGGCCGCTATCACTAATATAAATAAAAACCCGATAATCCCCACCAGAAAAATGGGCGGGCGGGTGCGTTTCACGCCAGATTTATTACGATCATTAGAGTCATTATGGTCATTTTCGGGCTTGCCCGGCCCTTTTGAATTATGGGCGTTTTTATCCGGGCGCGGGCCCCACGGCGAGGGCGGTGTTTCATTATCAGTCATCTGCGTAATATAGGGCTAACCTGCAGAGATAAAAAGACAAGAACATCTTTTTATTGGATTATTCCGTAAAATATGATGATATAAGGTATTTCCAGATGAATAAAAAAAGAATTGCACCCTATTTATGCCCATTCGATCATATCGCTTATGCTCAACTATTCTGGCCCTGGTCCCCTTAACATACCACGTAGCATGGGCCGAGGAATGCCCCAACCCACCGGGCTGGATTCCGCCTAATTTGCCCGCGCTGTTGTTTGAGCATCGCCTGTGGGCCACCGAAATTCTGCCGCCAGATATTAAAGATCCCCGCCGGCTGAACTTATGCCATGCGGATCTATCGGGTATGGATCTGTCGGGCGTTAATCTCTCCCACGCCAATTTAAGCATTACGCGCAACGTGGGCACCAATTTCAGGGGTGCAGATATGAATAGCGCGCGATTTGACGGCGCTTATATCAGGGATAGCGATTTTGAAGCGGCCCATTTAACGCGGGTATCCTGGAGTCATGTTGAAATCTCTGGCAGTAATTTTACCTATACGGATATGAGCTATAGCCTGTTTCAGGATGTTAAAATTCAGGCCAGTGACTTTACCGGCAGCCACCTTGAAAAAGCCAAATTCCAGCGATCCGAACTTTCAGGTCTGAACCTGCAAAATGCCGCCATCAGCCAGAGCATATTCACTGACAGCAGCCTGTCAGAAATTGATTTTCGCGGCGCAGATTTAAGCCAAACAAGCTTTTCTCGTACCAATCTTGACCAAGTGAATTTTTATTTTGCCGACCTGTCACGATCCAGATTAGGTCATTCGACATTACAGAATATCAATTTTAAAGATACCCTCTTGTATCTTGCCGACCTGAAACATATTGATATTGGCGCAGAAAAGCGGGACATTATCGCTGAATTCTGTTCGAATCTGACCCGTGCCCGCGACTGGCAGCTCAGCTACCGCCCTAAAAAATTCCTCTGCGGCGCGAAAATCCTGCCCGGAAAGTATGAATGAAAATATTGCCCAAAAAATATGAATGAAAGTATTGCCCATAAAGTTTGAATGAAGAGAGCTATTGCGCCCTCTTCTTCGGCCACCAGATGCCATAAATTAATAAATTTGCGCCTAATGCTGGCAAGCGTAATATGAAATAGGCTCCCGTTAAGACCACGTTATCTGCAAAAAAATCCATTGAGATCACGCGACTTAAACCCTCCCAGACCACGGCGAGCACCGCCATAATACCCGGAATTTTGCCATATCTTGGCTTCAGTGTTAAGGGATTAGGCACTTGATGGCATAAAAGTTTATGCTGAGATCTCAAAGTTTTTCTGTCAAATTTCCGCATCGCGTCCCATGGCTACTTTCAGATTACCCCCCGACCAGATTATCCCCCGACGGCATATAATCGGGAGATAATTTATGGGGCTGTACCAGTTAATTAGCCCATATATAGTTTAACCCATTGTTTTAACTGTCTTAGTTGAGCTTTTGGATTAGGGTTATTAAACCGCCACTCACATTCCTTCAAGAATAGAGGAAAATGCTTGG
>Ga0316204_10005741_pt1 | contig 20054 bp, 24 predicted proteins | sample 6monrhotite_MG_2_FD_205661 | JGI IMG/M metagenome (GOLD analysis project Ga0316204, IMG submission 205661) | Microbial mat bacterial communities from mineral coupon in-situ incubated in ocean water Damariscotta River, Maine, United States -... | ecosystem: Environmental > Aquatic > Marine >...
CTTTTACAATGATATTGAACCCGCTGGAAAGCAGGATATGACCTGGGAGATTGCGGATTTTGGTTTTGAAATCAGGCTATCTTCCTATGTTCCTGATCTTATTCGAAATGGGATGAAAACCCTAACCGATAAGCTTCTACAACACCTTGAAGAATCAATCGAAGATATTGATTATTTTGCCATTCATCCGGGAGGCAAGAAAATCCTTAGAGTCGTTGAAAACTGTCTGGATATTGCCAATGATAAATCAAGACATGCCCATGAAGTGCTTAGTGAAAATGGAAATATGTCCTCCCCAACCATTCTTTTTGTTTTGAAAAAAATTATGGAACAAGCTCAAGGTAGTGAAGCAAATATTTTGGCTTTTGCCTTTGGACCCGGACTCACTCTAGAAAGTATGATGTTAAAATCTACAGTTTAATGATCAATCCACTCTACCTTCTCTTCAATTGGTTTTCGTTTACCTTTAGGCCAGCTGCCATTATACTTCCCCAGATATAAGAATCCCATTAACCGATCCTCCTTTTCCAGTCCAAAAAAAGCCTTTGCTTCATCATAGAAAGTGATGCCGCCCGTGGTCCAATAACATCCAATTTTATAGGCAGAAGCAGTCAAATACATATTCTGAACTGCACAGGAAACTGCAGCAATTTCCTCTACTTCTGGGACAATCAAATTTCTTTTCATTCCAATACTGATAATATGAGAACATAGCTTCGGCTTGGCTTGAAGTTTTTTATACTTTTCTGGATCAAAACTATCCTTTTTAATACTTACCATTCTATAGAGTTCAGCCTGAAATTTTGATAGCTTAGCTATCCCCTCGCCTTTAAATACTCTAAATCTCCAGGGCTCAGTAAGCTTATGTGTAGGCGCCCAGTTTGCATTTTCCAGGAGTTGCTCAATAATTTGGTCGTCAACTGGTTCACCTGTAAACTGATTAGGATAAATAGACCTGCGGTTATGTATAAATGTACTGACCAGTTCTGGGCTAATGTTCATGCTTTTTTTAACTAAATTTAAAGACAGAATTTTTAAAAACAAGCGGTATTTGCTTTTAGGGTTTCCCCTTTCTATTTTTAATACATTATGGCAAAAATCATTTCATTCATTAGCCGAAAAGGAGGGACAGGGAAAACAACCAATGCCATCAACCTGGCCACTATGATGCACAGCCTTGGGCATCGTTTAATTCTAATTGAAACCGATACTAATTACACGCTCAATACCTTACGTAAAATGGAAGTATTTAGGACTGGAGCTAAAGACGAAATTCTATTTAAGATTCTGGGTTCGGAAAATGAAGAATTGGTGGATGAAATCGAAAAACTGAAAAGCAATGGAAAACTGGATTTTATCCTGGTGGACAGTGCCGGTAAAACAACTGACGAAAGCATAAAGAAGCTTTGCTTGCTTAGTGACGTCATATTAGTCCCAACAAGTCTAACACAGAATGATATGCTGGTGACTTATCAGACCATTGAAGACATTAAGCCAGCTAAAAAAATTAATTCAGAATTACAGATACTAGTATTGCCTAACCGCATTCATACTATGACCAAAATTGAGACTATAAGAGATGCACTTAAGGAACTCGATGCCGATATTCTGGATATTAAAGTACCTTCAAAAAAAGTGTTTTCTAGTTTTAGTACAATAATGCCAGAAAAAGAATACCTGGATATGACCAAAGAAATCCTTCGTCACGTTTAATCTTTAAAATTTTTGAATTATGGCCAAGAAGAAAGGAGCTACATTAAGCGAATTAGATGCATTTTTAAAAAAAGATCCCAACTCACTGGCAGATGTTGAAAAACTCTCTGGCCAGTCCATAGATAAAGGCAGCATGGATACTTTATCCATTGATCAACTGGTTGCTCAGATCAAACAGATTGCGGCAAACGAAAAGGAATCTGAAACTCAAATATTGTTAAAATTGATCCTCAGTGCTTTGGAAAATAAAACTGAAGAAAGTTCTTCAGATATTCTACTAATGAATACTGCGCTTTATTTGCAGCATGCCGAAAAGACAGGGAAAAAGTTAAAAGATTTATTATAATTAATTTCTTTTGACATTCTTAAAAGTGTCGTTAGAAAGTATTAAATTATAATTAGGGTTAGGGGTGGCAACCCCGAATTTTAATGAAAATTGATTTCAAATAAACTCAGTTCTGATAGAATCTTTCTATCTCCTCCTCATAATTTGAAGAAATAATTTTACGTTTCAACTTCATGGTAGGAGTTAATTCTCCGGTTTCAATATCCCATGGAATCCCCAATAACTTGAATTTTTTTATACGCTCAAACTGAGCAAAATTCTCGTTGAATGTTTCCACTTCTATATGATATTTAGATATCACCTCCGAATGATTAACCATATCAGAGTCAGTCGTATATTCTATACTTCGGATTTCACACCATTTTCTTAGTCCTTCAAAACTTGGAACTATCAGGGCTGAGGGATGCTTCTTCCCTTCTCCAACCACCATCATTTGCTCTATTAAAAGAGACTCCTTAAATTTATTCTCAATGACTTGAGGTGCAATGTATTTTCCACCGGAAGTTTTAAACATTTCCTTTTTTCGGTCAGTAATCCGAAGGTACTTCCCATCAACCAGTTCGCCCACATCTCCGGTATGAAACCAGCCATCTTTATCAATTACTTCAGCAGTCAAATCAGGCTTCTTATAATATCCTGCCATAACGTTTGTACCTCGGGCTAGAATCTCTCCATCTTCCGCGATCATGACTTCCACATTTTCCAAAGGTGGCCCAACACAACCAACTCGCATATCTTCCATTCGGCTAAAACAAATGCCTGGAGACGTTTCGGTAAGTCCATAACCTTCTAATACAGGAATGCCTGCCGACCAGAAAATTCGACTCAACCTAGGTTGCAATGCTGCTGCACCTGAAATGATAAATTTGATGTTATTCCCAAGAGCTTCTCTCCATTTACTGAATATGAGCTTATTGGCTAGTTTAAGTTTTAAATTATAGATATATCCCTGATCCAGGTGAGGTTCGTATTTTGATCCCAGATCTACTGCCCAGAAAAACAGACTCTTTTTGATTCCCGTTAATCCTCGGCCTTTATCAATTATCTTATCGTATACTTTTTCCAAAAGGCGCGGAACACAGGTAAATAATTCCGGCTTTATCTCCCTTATATTATCCCCAATTGATTCCAGTGACTCTGCGAAGTAAATGGAAATTCCCATCACCACATAAGTATAAGAAGCTGTTCGTTCGAATATATGACAAAGAGGCAGGAAGCTTAGAGCTTTACTCTCCTCTGGAACAAGATTTTTTGGAAATACTTGAGAAACAGAATAAGAATTGGAAAGAATATTTTGATGAGTGAGCATTACCCCTTTAGGCCTGCCAGTAGTGCCTGAAGTATAAATTATGGTCAGAAGATCTTCGTAGGTCACCTTGTCTTTGAATGATTGTAAATCAGTATCTGTATTAGATTTACCAAGGCTCTCTACTTCTTTCCAAAAGGGTATCGACCCCGACTGATCAAAACAATAAACTTTTTGAACCGAGGGGACGGATGACGCTCCACTCTTCGCCTTTTCATAGATTTCCTCATTCCCTGTAAATACAACTTTTACTTCTGCTTCATCAAATATGTACTCATAGTCTTCAGCAGTAATGGTAGGATACATAGGAACACAAATTGCTCCAATTTGCTGTATCGCAAAATCCACAAATATCCACTCAGGTCGATTTTGAGAAATGATGGCAATCTTATCCCCTCGATCTATGCCCATTGCAAGCAGCCCAAGACTTATATGATCTGCAATTTTTTTTACTTCTGAAGTGCTATATTTTATCCATTGACCATCTACTTTATTAGCAAGACAATCATTCTGAGGAAAATTTTGAAGCTGATAATCCAACACGTCAAAAACCCTCTTTAATGAGTTATTCATACTTGTCTGTTTATATTGGGAATCTGATTATAATCAATTTTTGAATTCTAATCAAATTAACCGCAAGACGGTTGTTCAATTAACGATCAAGCCAGCGTTTAAATGAAGGAGTTTTTTCGGAACTTATAACAATATCATCATCATTATTTCCAGGTTCCAGTTTAAGTTTTACCCTACCTTTGAAATAGGGATGAATCTCCTTAACTGCCGAAATTTTTACCACATATTTTCGATTTATTCTAAAGAATTGATCAGGATCAAGCATTTGGTCAATCTCCTCTAAAGTATGGTCCATTGGACTTTTAGATCCATCCTCTGTGACCACATAGGTCATCTTATCATGGGTGAAAAAATAAGATATATTCTCTACAGGTATAGTCTGTATCCGATGCCCCAGTTTTACCAGGAACCGTTGTTTATAATCTTTATGGGTTTGCAAAAGCAGCTCAGTCAGCTTATTTAGTTTTTCTGATGAAGAAGATCCGGACTGAGCTTTAGATTTAAGTTTATTAAGACTGATTTCTAGTTTTTCTTTTCGTACCGGCTTAAGCAAATAATCAACACTATTCACCTCAAAAGCTTTAATGGCATATTGGTCAAATGCGGTAGTAAAAATAACAGGGCTTTCAATTTTTACTTGTTGGAATATCTCAAAACTTATTCCGTCCAGTAGCTGGATGTCACTGAATATCAGTTCTGGAGCTTCATTTGAAGCAAACCATTCTAATGATGCCTCCACTGACTTCAATGTAGCAGCTACTTCAATCTCAGGATCAATTTCCTTGAGTAAATTGACCAGCTTCTCACTGGCCAGTCCTTCATCTTCCAAGATTAGCACCTTCATATATTAGAGTTTTCTACATCTAAAAGAGGAATACGGACCACAAATTGTCCATTTTCCTCTCCATAAAACACTTCCTTATCGGTATAATAAGCATATCTGCTAACAATATTTTTAAGGCCACTTTTTTCTCCTTTTCGGGATTGGACCTTTCGGAGTTGTAAATTGTTCCTGATAATAATATAGTTGTTATCTTTTGGCCTTACCGTAATCGTTAATGCCTTAGTTTCAGAAACAATATTGTGTTTGATTACATTTTCTATCAACATCTGAAGGGTTAAGGGTGGCAAGTACTTGCTTAGAATTTCGGGTGGCAAGTCCATGTCAAAACGGATCATATCTTCAAACCTAACTTTAAGTAAATACAGATAGGAGTCCACAAAATCTAGTTCCTGCCTTAGACTAACCAGTTCTACTCCTTCATTTTGTAAAATAAATCGATAAACCTCGGCAAAACGATCCAAAAATTCTTTGGATTGATCCGCACTTTTATCAATCAGCGATGACAGTATGTTTAGGTTATTAAAGAGGAAGTGCGGGTCCAAATGATTTTTCAATGCCTCCAACTGCGATTTAATACTTTCTTTCTGAAACTTCTCCGCTTCCACTTCGGACCTCCTCCAGGATCGGAGAAACTGGAAGCCGAAATAAATTGAAATAGTAGGCAAAATTATTAATGCCCCATATATGTTCATAACAATAAGTTGTTCAGCGGTAGGGGGGTCTACCGTGAACAACTTTTTGAAGAGGAAATATGAAATATTAACGATTAAGAGAGAAAATATCAGTCCAAAAACCAGTTGCGCCAGAAATCGGATTGATCCATATTTCAACCATGGCAACATCCTGTCTAATTGGGAACTAATTAATATGTTGACTAACCATAAAAACAGAATAACTAAAATGATCCAGGTCGTTGTAATAAAGTAGGCATGAGGAAGGTTATACAAAAATCCATAGGCCACAAGAATAGCCAGCAGGATAATCCCTATTACTATAGCCGCAGATCTAAACTTTATTCCCTTCAACTTGATTACTATTGACACCTCTGACCTGAATTTACTCAAATATTATTTCACTTACTTTCTTCCAAGCCACATAAATAGGCGCCTTGGCACCTTTTTCAAAGATCAATACTCCACTGTTTCTTTCGGAAACATCCTGTGAATCTCCGATCAACACCTTACTTCCATTTCTTAACTCTACCGTGGAGTAATTATAATTTCTTGGAGTAATTTTATTAATGTTTCTTATGGGAATAATGTATTCCACCTGATCATCTTTCCCCTGGATCAATTCAATATCTAATGCCTCATCAATATCAAATACAATGATTCCGGTATACTCAACTTCAGCTTGAGTCACAACTTTGCCTTCTAATTTGGAAGGCTTACCATAAGAACGGTAAGACTGTCCGGATCCTTTAGACTCTTCAAAAGTCACTTCTTTAAATTCATTCCAGGGAATATCCACTCTTCCAACTTCATCCATCGATACAATAATCCCTCTATTTCCTGTATTTACATCATTAGTTCCACTAATCATCATTGACCTGCCAGATTGGAGCTCTACATAAGAACTATTACCTTCATTTCTAATTTTGGCTATTTTTTCAAAGGCTATACTCATATTCCCTTCCTTGCTCTTCCCATCCAGTTTATCCTGGCTCATTCTTTCATCATGGTCCCATTGAATATATCCTTCAAATTTTCCATTTTGTCTGGTCTCGACCTCACCATATAATGGTTTACCAAAACGTTCACTTAACTTTTTTGGAGTTTCCTTAAAAACTACACGATCTATTCTATCCCACCTGATTTTCACTTCTCCTAATTCACTATCCATAACATGGACTGAAGTCCCGACGTCATTTGAACCTCCACTCAATTCCATATAAGAGTCATCTTTTAACGTCAGCATCAACCGATTTCTTCCAGTTACTTCTATCGAACTTATATCACCAAATCTGCAAGAAAACTGATGAAGCACGTTAGAGTATTCATCACTCCAAATACTAATAATTCTCCAATCAATACTCCCCCAATCCCGCTGGGTTGCATCTTTCTTTTCAGATGACGATAAATATTTGAAATGCTCATTGGATGTTTTTGTTGCATTAAAAATGTCATGCCAGTAGGCTTCCTCCTTGCCCCATCTAATCTGACCTTCATACTTATTCCCGTCTATGGTAGATACTTCTCCATAGATAAATCCCTGATCCTGTCCATATATGCCAGTAGTCACTAAAGCGACTAAAACAAGGCTAATGTATTTAACGATTTTTTTCATTTCTGTAATTGGTAATTCACACTCAAATATACGGGTTAATATATCCATTGAAGTTCCATTTCAGACTTAGTAGTCTATTCCATGGATGAAACGGGACTTCATATGGATGAATCTGCTAACAAAAACCGTTTGTGTAAAATTTTGTAACCCTAATCTATAATTTAAGTTTAAAAATGTAAACCCATTGCATTATGCCAGAACAGGAAGACCATATATTATTATCCCAACAAGCCAGTCTTAAGCGTGTAGCAGTCCCCCTCTTTCTGGTCACAGCAGGCATCTATCTTCTAGCGGCAATTAACCAGTTCTTTTTTGTTTGCCAGGTTGACCATACCTTTGTTTTCTTTGGGGCCATGTATGGTATTTTCGCTTTCGTTTATCTCTGTCATTCGACATCTGAGAGTATCCAGAAAATGTTATCCCCCCAGGAAAAATCTAATAAAATTTAGCAAGTTTTTTCGGGGAAACTCCAAGAAAATATAGCCCTACTAATACCATATTTTTGAATTGGTTCCATAAATACCCCTCCGCTTCAAATTTACGAGCAGAAGTAACTACAGCAGAGCTAAGTTTAACAAAATCTCCTCTTTTACGGATTCTTTCCTGAATTTCAAGATCTTCCATCAAGGAAATATTCGCATACCCATTTATAGCCTGAAAATCAGATTTTCTAATAAATATACCCTGATCCCCATAAGTGAATATGGAAATATTAAATCGGCTAAACCAGGAATAGATATTGAGTAAGAAATTAGAGATATCAAATTTTAGGTAAAATGAACCTGCAATGACCCCCTTGCGAGACAAAGAGAGAATAATTTGATCAATATAATCATAGGGAGGGATAGTGTCTGCATGAAGAAATAACAAGTATTCTGCTTTGGCAGCAAATCCTCCTTTATTCATTTGAATAGCACGCCCTCTCTCAGAGTTTAGTATTTTCACATTTGTGTACTCGCTGACAATATTCAACGTTTTATCATTTGAACCTCCATCAACAACAAAGATTTCCGTATCCTCGTTAGCTCCAAGAGTATCCAGGAGTAATTTGATTTGATCCTCTTCGTTTAGAGTTGGAATTATGACGGAGATTTTTGGTAATTTATCCAATGGTTTAAAATTACATAATTGAATAACGCAAAATACCTTCTTCCTCTTCTTATTTTCTTTCCCTTTTTCCAGGTTTCTGCACAGGAGGATGTCCTCCTAACTGAGTCCGATAATACCTTCGTTCAGAAGCTTAGAGAAAGTGAACCCCGTCCAAAATTTTTTGAACTTAACTACTCATTTGTAAGAGATGTAAGCATCTCCTCCAAGTCAGATATTTTTGATCGTAATCAAAATGAAATTGAGTTTAACCCAAGGTTTGAACTTAAACTAAAGGCACCCATTATTCTTAAAGAAAACTTAAGTATTATTGGAGGATTTGTGTGGAAACAAGAATTTTTCGACTTCGAAAATACAAGCCCGGAAGCAGAGAGGTATTATGAAAATCTGGATCGACGCAATCTTCAAAACATAGGCCTAAGGCTATATGTAAAAAAGAACCTTTCAGATGACAAATTCATTTTTGCCTATTGGAATGGAAATCTAAACAGCGATGACGTTTCATTAAGTGATTTTATTGATCAGCTTAGAACTAATGTCTCTGTAATATTTGTAAAAAAAGTCAATGAGCTCACCCAAATAGGTTATGGTGGTGCATTTGGCTATACGTTTGGTGGCGCCAATATATTCCCTGTATTTATGTACACACAAACTTTCTCGAAAAATTTTAATATTGAAATGCTTCTACCTAAGTCAATAAAATTAAGGTATACCAGTTCTGCAATGATGCACTACTACATGATTTCTGAGATTAATGGGGCTAGTTATTTTCTTAGGGAGCCTACAGTAGAGGGGTTTGAGAAAGTTACTTTTCAGCGATCTGCAGTAAACCTGAAATTCAGATTGGAGCGGGAGATTTATGATTGGCTTTGGTTCGGACTTGAGGCAGGATACAATATTCCTATTAACCTCTTTATTTCTGAGCCTCGAAAGAATCGTAAAGATGCGATTATCACTTTTTCAGCATCCGCCACGCCAATATTTGGGTTTTCCCTTTTTGCCGTTGTTCCTAAAAAAATCCATTATAAAAAAGCCAAAAAAGGGTAATCAGGGTCTGTATTCCGGGATAAAATAGGTTATGTATCGTTGTGCCTGTTCATAATAAAGAGAGGAAGATTTAATTTCTTCAAAATAGCCTATCGCAAGGTCCCAATGACTATTTACTTCCTTCCCATATCTTTCGGCATATTGGAAGTACTCTTCCTTATCCATATCCACGAGTAAAGATAATATCTGGAAGCCCGCCTCATAATGAAATACCCCCTTTTGGTATTGACATTCCTCTATTAAGGTTTGAGCCTTTTCATAATTAGCATAATCTGACCCAAGCCTCGAAAAACTTTTTTCGGCCATCTCAAGATGATGATGAATGCGAAGCTCGAGTAAATTTAATTCCTCAAAAAGACTTTTTGTGTCAATTTGGTGTATGGATTCCAGAGTATCCAGGGCTTTTGACAAATGAGCATATCCTAGACGAAAATGAGCTTCTTTAGACGTTGGGTTATGTCTGATTACCCTTTCATAATGTGCAATCTCTCTCCCATAAATATCTTTGGCCAAATTAACCTTTTTCTTTTTCTGCCCGGAAGGGACATTTTTACCGGTTTCAAATTCGTCTAAGGTTATAGGAGATTGGATAAGCTGCCATTCAGGATCTTCCGGTAAATGATCTATCAAGAATATATGTGGTTCAGTAAGAAAATATTTTTCCAGATTATCTGATGATGCCTGAAATTCTGCAACATTGGAATTTGAAGCCGCCCAAGTGACATCCAACAGAAACCATTCATCCCTTAACCTAACCGCATTCCATGCATGATTTGAAATGGCAAATTTCTGACCAGCATCATAGCCATACCCTTTAGAATACCCTAGAATTTTTGCGTTTTCTACTCCGACTTTTGTGCATAGGGCACTGAAAAGATTCGCATACCCTTCACATATTGCCTTCTTATCCTCCAATACTGTTGGGATAGTTTGCCCCTCATAACGCGCTGCTATAAAAGCTTTCATATCATAGGTGATATTACCGGCAATCCAGAGATAAATACTTCTTACTTTTTCAAGGTCTGAGCTCATGCCCTCACCAAGATATGTTGACAGTTCATCAATATTTTGTGTGTATTCTGAAGGAATTTTATTTATATAGGGTTTGATGCCACGGTATGATCTCAATTCATCTCTGCTCAGATTGATGATCTGGGACTGAGCCAAAGAAATAGTTGGACATAGAATTATGATAACCCATAAATAATGACTGATGGGTAATTTTATCCCCCAATCTATTCGGTTTACAATGAAACTTTTTGCTATAATGCAATAAGAAAACAAAATTCTATTCTATGTATTTAAAACGACATTTTCTTTTTTCGATAGCGATATCAGGAATTATAGCTTTATTTTCACAATGTTCTCCAAGGTACGGTGCTCATTTTCAATCAACTCCCACGAATAATTATAGTCCTGTATCTAAAAAAGATCTTACAGAAAATAACGTAAGCCAGCCGTTTAAAGTTGAACCATTCCGTTCGTTGGATAATGTAATTTCAAAAATTCAACCCATAGCAATCGTATCTGCTCCTATGGCTCCCGGTCTCGAACAATCTCTTCCCCCAGTGGAAGTCATCAACCCTATAGCCCTAAGATCAAAAAAAGAACTTAAGGCTGCCAAAAAAGAATTAAAAAGGGATCTAAAACATCAAAACAAGAAAATTTCCAACCAAAAAATCTGGATTGGGGTCGTGATAGGAGTAGCTGGTATTTTAGTTTCCATCCTTGCCTCAGGGAGCGTGGGGGCAATTGCAATAATTGTTGGAATAGGATTTATCGCCTGGGGTTTGATAGAACAGGGAGGAGTTTAAACTATTCCACAATAAAAATACGTATAGTCAGTATGAGAAACTTTTGTGGTGTAATCATTCTGCTGTTAAGCTTTTCTTCTTGCCAAACATCGAGAGTTGTCAGTTTTTATAATGAAGAAGTTGATTTTGGAAAGTATAAGACCTTCGCAATTATAAATCCCGCAAATCGCAGTGAAAAATTATCCCTTGAAAATAAGCAAAGTGATGAGCTGATTGAAAAAGCAATCACTAAGGAACTAAATTTTAAAGGTTATAAAAGGGAAGAACCTGCAGATTTATGGGTCTATTACCGATTCATTCTGGATACGAATGTTAATTATCATATCAATGACTATTATCCAAGTAGACAGTATTACGATTCCAATCAATATGTAAATACTACCGAATATAAGGAAGGTCTTCTCCTGATTGAAATGCGGGATCCAGATACAAGGAAAACCATTTGGCAGGGGAGTCTTGACCTGAAATACAAGTCCCGTAACAAATCAAAAGTTGATCCGCTTAATGATGCAATGAAAATGATTTTTGAATCCTATCCCTTCCTGGCAGGTCAGAGCAAGCCTATTAAACAGGAAGAAAAATAATTATTCTTTAACTATCACAGAAATGGTCGCACTCATAGCTTCTCCATAAGATTGGTGAACGCCATCTGCAAATTGAAGAGTGAGTGTATGGGGCCCTGGAGTTAACTCTAACTCGGTTTCTATACGACCATCACCATAATGAATATGTTGCCCATCTGCAGGGACTACCTGACCCATTGGAATCGGTGAACCATCCACGATCATATGATGGTGACCAAAATTAGGTTTGATCATACCGGCAGGTTCCACTTCCATTCCCTCTACTCCCATTTGAATCATCAGTGGGCTACTTACCTCCTCGCCATCTTCAATATTAACAAAGAAGGTTCTCTGTTCCTCCCCAATCTCATACATCGGTTTCTCCTCTTCAATCATAGATACTGGTGCAGACTCTTCTTCCTCTACGGCTTTAGAATTTTGACCACAGGAAACTAAAGTAGCTCCAATTATTAATGCAGTAAGTGTAGTTCGAATTGAAAATTTCATAATAATTATTTTGATCAACAAATATAACCATAATTGAACGGTAAATCGTTCGTAGATGTACAGAAAAATTATAATAATAATAGTTACGGAGTAGATCGAAAGACATAATTTTAGTTGATGGTTTTCGTTTATTTAAGATTATTGTGTAATTTTTTACAACAGGAATGTATGTTTTCTATTCTTTTTCAAACCTTGAGAGCTAAATTTCTGTTATTTAGAAAAGCCACTGGGTTATGTGTTTTTCGAAACCTTACATAGCGATTCTACTCATACTAGGCCTGTCATTTCAAGGTATTGCCCAGGTTCAACTTGATACTACCCAATCCATAGAATATATGGTTGAGAAAATTCTGCTTGGAGACGGGGTAGTTGTGGGTAATGTAAAATTCCAGGGATCCTCCTATTCTTTGGCTAGTTTTACTGATCATTCTGAAAATTTCAGTATTAAGGATGGAATATTGCTTTCTACCGGGAATGTTTATTATTCGAAAGGGCCCAATAATCAATTCCACGCAGGATGGGCCAGTAATCAGAAAGGAGATGAAAGCCTCGATCAACTGGCCAATGGAGAAACCCGGGATGCCGCAATTTTGGAATTCGACTTTATCACTGCTTCAGAAAATATTGCCTTTAATTTCATTTTTGCATCGGAAGAATACAACGAATATGTTGGGTCTCAGTTCAATGATGTATTTGGATTCTTCGTTTCCGGGCCTAATAAGCCTTTGGAAAATATTGCCATAATACCCGAAACTACTACACCAATTACTGTAAATACCGTCAATTCCGAACAAAACAATCATTTTTTTGTGGATAACTCTTTTGAAAATACAACAGATCGGTTCATCTGGGATGTCCGGGAGAAAAAAGTAATTGAGAACCCAAATTTCCTTCTCGACCTACCCTTACCCAAATACAATATACAGTTTGATGGATTTACTACCGTTCTTACAGCCAGAACTACCGTTATTCCAAACCAGATATATCATATAAAAATTGCTATAGCCGATGTAGCTGATGGCATTCTTGATTCTGGAGTATTTCTTGAAGCAGGAACCTTTCACAGTTATGGAAAACAACTGGTAAAAATTAATAATAAGTTTAGTAGATCAACGGTCCCTAAGCGTGGAGTAGAACCGGAACCCATTGCATCGGAAATTGAAATTAAAGAGCTCCCTGAATCTACATTAAGCAGCAAAGATTCTTTACTAATCAACCGAATATTAAATGTAGAATTTGAATTTGATTCCTATTCTTTTTCGGAAACATCAAAAGATATAATCAATGATGTATTTTCCATTCTGAAAAAGAATCCAGATTCCTTTATAGAAATCAATGGTCACACCGATAATGTAGGGACAGAACACTATAACTTTTTGCTTTCTGAAAGAAGAGCACGAGCAGTGTCCGTATACCTTGAAGAACTTGGTTTACATAAAAGTCGAATTAAGACTACTTACTTTGGTGAAAAATCTCCTATTAAAACCAATACCAATGAAAATGGTAGGTCTAAAAACCGACGAGTAGAATTTGTGGTTCGGATTTCAGACTAAAAATCATCCATAGCCTCTTCTATTGCATCCAGTTTGGTTTCTGAAAATGCGCCAGATGTAGCATAAATAATTACGCCATCCTTATCCAGTACGAAAAAATAGGGAATGTCCTTTTTCTCGAAATCCAGAGCATCCTTATACTTTTTCAATTCGCCCTTATAAAATAAAATGTGTGGAAATAGACGCGAATCTACTTTATCTAACGCTTTTTTCTTAGCAGTACTCTGCGCTGCTGATTTAACCCCAGTAAACATGGGAACAAAATATACATTCACATCATAGCCAAATGAATCAAAAAGACCGGGCTTCTCAGGTTTGTAAACAAACTTCTGATAAACCGGTGAAAACCATGTGTTAAGATCATCTTCTGATTTCTTGGAATAGGCCATTCCAACCAGAGTAAACTTCCCTCCCGAATCATCAGGTATAGTGATTACATCATTATTTACTGTTTCTGCTGCCAGTTGTGGAAAAGTAGTTCCTACCTGAGCAACTAATGAAAAGGAACAAGTCAGGAAAAATAGAATTAAGATGCTACGTGTCATAAAACAATATACGAAGAAATTGGGATTCTGGTATGTAGATAAAAAAACACCCTCCGTCCTGGAAGGTGTTTCCCCAATACAAACATATGAATCATATGCTAGTTTTTTGTAATGCCCTTTTCCTTTACAGTAATACTAAAAGAAATGCCTTTACTCACGCGGGTAGATTTTCCTTGCAGCAGCAGCGTATACTTACCTGCAACCATGGTTTCATCCGACTTAATGGTAAGCGCTACCTGATTTGACTTGGTCTTTTGCTCTTCAAACTCTACATAAAGACCTTTAGGTAATGAATTAACCACTAAGCTAATTTCTTTATCCGTATAAGATTTTGAACGATAAATATTTACATCCAGGCTTGTTGTCTGACCTGGTATCAATTCAATTGAAGATTCAGAAACACCCAATTTAAATTCTCTTTTAGGTATTGCTTCTTGTGCAAGTACATAGGATGATACTGTAAGAAACAGCATCATTACGGTTACGGTTTTTATTAGATTTCTCATTATAGAACAATTTGTTTGAATGGTCGAATTTTGCGTTAAATAATATCCACCCCGATAAGGAATGGATTGTTTTCAATTACATATACGGACTTTTCGAACAATTTGTTGTGTTGTTCGAAAACTATTTAAAAAAATTATTTTTTACTTATGCCTTCCAGCATTAGGTTAACCGTAAAAAACACCTCATCATTAATTTTTTTAAAGTTTGCTTCCTTTGGTTCCTGATTAATAAATTGCATAAAATTGTCGTACTGAATCGATGTTTTAGTATTTAAAATTGCTTGAGCCACCTCCCTTGCATTTGTCTCTGAAAAGATCCCCATCTCTACGCCCTCATGTATTTTTGCCTCAAAAAACTCACAACTTTTTTCATTAATCTCATTAAAAACTTCCATAAAGAAGTTGCGGGTCTCCAGGATCACTCGCATGGAAATATTATATTTGAGTACCACCTTTTTGTAATGATTCAAAGACTGGCTTATATACATTAGGATTTTCTCTTTTGGATTTTCCTCCTGCTCAGCCCCATTTACAAACTCTTCCATAATCTGTCCCCAATCTGAGACATATGCACAGCAAAACATCTCTTCCTTGTTTTTATAATAATAATAAAGAGAAGACTTTTGCATGCCTACTGCTTTGGCAATATCATCAACACTGGTCTTACTATATCCAAGACGATTAAATAAGGATTTAGCGGCTTCAAGTATCTGACCTTTTCTATCCATTGCGTAAATATACATAAATTAATAAGTCGGATTATGCATACTTTAAATTAGATAAATGGGTGTTTTGTGAATAAAATAGTTCATCCTAAAGTAAACTTATTTGGATAATTTCTGTTTCTAAGTATACAATGCTTAAATGAATGCGAATTGAACAAAAAACAACTCGGGTAGAAGATAGGATGAACTTTATCCAAAAGATAGAGCAACTAAACCCCCATCATCTTTTCTTATACATGTCAGTATTGGGCTCAGCTCTCATCTTTGCCTGCCTACTGTTAGCATTTAACCTAAGTTATATTCCAGAATTTAAGATTTATTTTCCACTGGCTTTTATAATGTCTACAGTGTTTTTACTTGTGGCAAATCTTGCGGTCAAGAAGACGGTCATTCATCATAATAAGGAGAATATGCATAAGGTGGTAGTGTATTCCGGTATTGCACTTATGCTGGGCATTTGTTATATATTGACACAATTTATAGCATGGCAGGAATTATATATACAGGATGTAAGAATGTCTGGCTCTGCATTCGGATCCTATTTATTTCTAATATCCGGGCTTCATGTGTTGCATTTGGTCGGAGGAATGATATTTCTTTCCATAACGTTTTTTACCTATCTAAAAGCTTCTGTTGATCCGGTTAAATCACTTATGCTGGTCACCAATCCATACCAGCTTGTAAAACTTAAAATGCTTGTAACATGCTGGAATTTTTTAGATATTGTATGGATTGCCGTGATGATTAATTTCATCATTCTACTATAATATCTTATGGAGATTACCAGATGTGAATGGGCCGCCGGAACTTTCCCAGCTTATGAAAGATACCATGATGAAGAATGGGGTGTTCCCGTTCATGATGATCGAACACATTTCGAATTTCTAATCCTGGAAGGTGCTCAGGCAGGATTATCCTGGGCTACCATTTTGAAGAAAAGAGAAGGTTACCGGCAAGCATTCGATCAATTTGATGTTCAAAAAGTAGCACAATTTACCGAAGATCGAATCCAGGATATACTAACCGATCCGGGTATTGTAAGGAATAAGCTAAAAGTAAACTCTACAGTAACCAATGCTCGGGCTTTCCTGAAAGTACAGGAGGAGTATGGATCATTCGATAAGTATATTTGGCAGTTTGTGGATGGAAAACCCATCGTAAATCACCGGACAGATATGAGTCAGATTCCCGCTACTTCTGCTGAATCAGATGTCCTCAGCAAGGATTTATTAAAACGAGGGTTTAAATTTGTGGGTTCTACTATTATATACGCTCATATGCAAGCCATTGGAATGGTCAATGATCATACTACTGATTGTTTCAGATATAAAGAAATACTGGATGCCAAATCTTAACATTAATGGAACCGATATTTTCTATCGGGATGAGGGGCAGGGAGCTGAAACACTGATATTTGCTCATGGCTTACTCTTCAGCTCTGAAATGTACCGGAATCAAATAGAGGTTCTTAAGGCTAAATACCGTTGTATCTCCTTAGATTTTAAAGGTCAAGGTAAAAGCGGGATCGGGAAAGGTGGTTATGATATGGATACCTTAACAGATGAGGTCCTTGAGTTGATTGAAAAGCTTCACATTCGCAATTTTCACTTTATTGGATTATCCATGGGTGGATTTGTTGGAATGCGTCTGGCCCTTCGTAACCCCGTTGGACTTATCTCACTTATTCTTTTAAATACTACAGCCGAGAAGGAGCCAATAATAAATATTCCTAAATACACCATGCTTAACTTCATAGCCAGATGGTTTGGGCTAAAAAAGGTGATTGACAAAGTACTGCCAACAGTATTTTCACAAGATTTTCTTTCCAACCCCAATAGGGCGGATGAAAAAAAATTCTGGAAAAACCAACTCATTTCCAATGACAGGATTGGAATTACACGGGCGGTTAAAGGAGTTATTTATAGAAAAGGTGTGGATCATGAAATTGCAAAGATCAATATCCCAACATTAATTGTATCCGGAGAATATGATGTAGCCACTGTACCTAAATACTCAAAGAAAATAAATCAAGCTATAAAAGGCTCTAAGTGGGTTTCTATTTCTGATGCTGCCCATACTTCCACAATCGAAAACCCTGAAATGGTTAATAAATCCATTATTGAATTTCTTTCATCTATAAGGTCTACGGTTAATTGACTGAACTAAGCCCAATCTCCCCCGGAAAACCGTTATATTTGTTTCGATAATTATTTAATATCTTACAATAATTTTTTAGACAACGGGTTAGGAATACGATAGTTTGAATTCATTTTTCGCACATATTGGAATATCAAGGATGCTCAAATTGAGTATTCTGATTGTATTGACTTTGCTTCTTTGTCTATCTGCTTCAATTGACTTGCAGGCGCAAGAAAAAATGGATAATCGGAAACTGCAGACCGTCGGAAAAAGTGAGGTATATGTAAAAGGAAAACCCAAAAGATCCAATAAGAGAAGAGGCGATAAAAAAGTAAAAAATAAGAAAAAAGAGGTAAGGCAAACTGAAAGAGTAAAAAGGAAAGAACAGAAGGTAAATCCTAAAACAACCAAATCTGTCACTAAATCTGTTGATCAGAACATTAAACCAAGATCAATATCTTCACCCGGTCAGGTAACTCCGGATAAAAATGTAAATCCAAGAACATTCAAACGCAAGGAAGGAGCCAGAGACATACGAGTTGTCCCCAGAACAGTTAAGAAAAAGGAGATTACGAGGGATCAGACTGTCACACCCAGATCTAAGCCCTCCTCTAATGGACAGACAAAGGATGTCGATATTATCCCAAGGTCTGTGAAAAAATCAAATATTGTGAAGGATATTCCGGTGATTCCCAGATCAGTAAAACGCTCAAATGTAGTGAAGGATGTACAAGTGATTCCTAGGTCTGTAAAAAAATCCAACATTGTGAAAGATGTGGATGTGATTCCTAGGTCTGTAAAAAAATCCAACACAGTGAAAGATATTGAAATCATACCACGATCTGTAAAACGATCCAATGTGGTCAAAGATGTAGTAGTTACGCCCAGAAGTATTTCAAAAAAAGGAGAAGTAGCTAAAGAGGTAAAGGTTACTCCACGTTCTGTAAGTGGTGAACCAAGAGGCAACTCTCCTCTTCCTCAGAAGTATGGGCCCAGTGAGGAGTCAAAGTATACTGGAAAACAAAAAGGAGGAGTTAAGTACAGCGAAGGGTATCTTAATTATCAAGGAGATCAGAAACAATCCAAGTTAAGATACGCTGAAGAACATATAAACTATAAAGGTGATCTAAAGGTAAAGAAGAAAACCCCGGATCAGGGACCTGCAAAATATACTGGAGATGTAAACATTAATAAAGTCACTAAATTTTCAGAAGACTATCTTAATTATCAGGGTGATCAAAAACAGTCCAAACAAAAATACAGTGAAGAATACCTCAATTATCAAGGAGATCTAAAACTGGTAAGGAAAAAGCCAAATATGGCTGAATTAGATTATACGGGTAACATGAAGGTTAAAAAAGATGTATCCAAAGGACTAACCAAAGATATATATGCCTATCAGGGAGAGATGAAACTCAAGTATATGGCTAACCGTTCAGAGCACTATAAAAAGGCTACACGGGGCATTGACAACTATACTGGAGATTTTAAAGATCGAAAACCACGCTACAGAACACATCCAAGTGGTCAGTTCAATGACAATTCACTAAAAAATAATGTAGCTAGAAGCACGGAAAACAAGTTTAAGAAGTTCTGGAATAATATATTTGCAAAAAAACAACAGGCTCCGCATCTACGAGATAACGATGTAAAACCAAAATATGATAAGGGGGAAAGTGAGATCTGGAATTATTAGATGATGAATTGGATAGAATTAAAAGATATGCATGGCTTAGAAGAAGCTAACCAAAGCTCCTTTGATAAGCCGGTAGTGATTTTTAAACACAGTACTCGATGCTCAACTTCTGCACTGGTAAGAAACAAACTGGAAAGAAATTGGGATGATCAGCAGGCAATTGGCATCAAGGCTTACTTTCTGGACCTAATTCGGTATCGGGAGATTTCCAATGCTATAGAAGCAAAGTATGGCGTATATCATGAATCTCCACAGATTATCATTCTCGAAAATGGAAAAGCTTTTTATAATGCCTCCCACTTTTATATTTCATTTGATGATCTTTTGGATAAGATTCCAGCTTAGTAATTACACATCTTCATAATCTACGTATTCACCTCCTTTAAAACCCTTGCCGCTCTTTTTCTCCTTACTAGGCTCATAATCAACATTAACATTGCCTCCCGGAGGACTGTACTTTTTACCACCTCCACTACTTGGACCACCTTTGCGTGTAGATTTCCCTCCTGCGAGCATACGCAGTAAAAAGCCGCCTACTCTAAAAAATAGGAAGAAAAATAGAAATAGAATTAATAGAAACTTTAGCATAATACTTATTCTGTATTATATGAACTTACCTGCTTAGGTATAGGTTTCGTTCTGCATAGATTTTTATGAAATAATCATCAAGCAAATCGTCAATAAAATAAATTGCTTCGCCAGTTGATTTCATTTCAGGACCCAGCTCCTTATTTACATTTGGAAACTTATTAAAGGAAAATACAGGCTCTTTAATGGCATACCC
>Ga0316204_10005742_pt1 | contig 20053 bp, 24 predicted proteins | sample 6monrhotite_MG_2_FD_205661 | JGI IMG/M metagenome (GOLD analysis project Ga0316204, IMG submission 205661) | Microbial mat bacterial communities from mineral coupon in-situ incubated in ocean water Damariscotta River, Maine, United States -... | ecosystem: Environmental > Aquatic > Marine >...
GGTTTCACGGGCGTGGCCCGAGCGCCCTGGACCTCGCCGGGGCTGGTGCTGTAATGCAGGCCCAGAGCAGCAGCGCGCTTGGCATCCGCCGCATTCTCGCGATCGATTTCCTCGATGTCGTAACCGGTGGCCTCGACCGCCTTCCTGCGCGACATCAGCCCGGCTTCGATCCCGAGCAATTGCGCCTGAATGTCTTTGAGCGGATCGACCCAATCCCAACGTGGCGGGATCCAGTGCACCGGTTTGGCCCTGGCCATGTCCGGCAGATCGAGTGCGCCCGACAGCGCCGCCGCCTCCAGCCAGCGTTGCCATACCGGCCGACAGAACTGGTGCGCCATGACGCCATGCTGAAGCTGGCCGATGCGGCGGCGGAACTCGACAAGCTCGGCGCGCAGGCTCGAGTAATTCGCCTGGCGCACGTCGCCGGTGACCAGGTGATAGGGCAAGCCAAGGGATGCCGAGATCGCCAGCAAGGTACGATATTGAAACGCCTCATAGCCGCCACCCACATCGGCCGGGCTCGAAAACTTGATGTCCTCGCCGGGCAGCAGAACCTGCAAGGTGCCGGGTTCCAGACTGGCAATACCGATGCCCTCGCCGGTATCTTCCACTTCACCCATCAAGGCTTCTTCGGGCGCATTCTTGGTGATGAAGCCTGCAAACATCGCCGCGGTTTTCTTGCGGTCGAGCTCGGCGTCATCGTATTGATCGAGCAGAAACAGCCGCACCATCGCAGGTGCGACATGCGGCAGGCCGCGTATTTGCCCCGCGTCTATGGGGCGGTAGATGTGCAGGACGTCCTCGGCAGGCACCCTCGTTGTGTCCGGAATGACGTCCCGCCGGTCCGTGCTGTCGCCGGGATGGCGGCGGCGGAAATGATAGGCGACGCGCCGCCCGATCAGATCGAACTCGATGCCGCAGCGGATACGGTTGCCGTTGGGGGCGGTTTCGGTTTTCTCGAAGGGGAGCATTTCCGATTGCAGCAATTGCAACTGCATCGGCACCAGCAACCCGTCCTCAGCACGTCTCGGCCGGATGCGCACGAAGCATTCGCCAGCCACGAACATCTCCCGCGCAATCATAGCCTGCAGCCCGTAGAAATCCGTCAGCCCGTCGGCATCAGCCTGATCAGTCCAGGCCAGCCACAGGCGTTGAACCCGGTCCCGTAGTTCCCCGTCCTCGATCAGGGACGAGGGTTTGATGCCGTCGCCGACCAGATTGGCGGCGTAAGCCTCGCAGGCATTGGCGGCATAGCCGTTGGTGACGACCAGTTCGCGCGAGCGTGCCAACAAGCGTGGCCCGCCAGAGGCCACCAGCGAGTTGATGTTTTCCAAAGGCGGTTGCCAGCCGCGCAGGCGACGGCGTGACATCGCCCCTTCGAGACGGGCGCGCACGCCGCTAGGGCCGCCGGTGGGTTGGCGGCGAAACGCGTTGAACAAACCCATTACAATCCCTTGCTTGTGGTCACCCGCACCTGCCGGATCACCCTGCGGCCCTCGAGGCTGGCAATCTCGCGATCCAGCACATCGATGGCGCGGTCGATTTCCGCGAGGCTTCGATACTCCACCGTTTTGCCGTCATAGCTGACCCGGGCCACACCGCTGGCGCGTGATGTCGCCAGCGCCTCGCGGCGGGTTTGCAGTTCTGCCAGTGTGGCCACATTCACCTCATATAATTCGAGCGCACGGAACGGCGCTGGTTTGCGGGGCGGGTGGTGCGACCACTGCGGCTTTGCCGCGCGGCTTTCTCCGTGCCTGTGCCGACCTCGGCACCAGGAGCCGCAACCTGCCGCTCCAGCTCATCCCATTGTTTGTCCGACCAGCGATCGGCTCCGAGGATCCATGCGGCCGCGCGGGCATAGACCCGGCAATCGAGCGCCTCGTTGCGTTCGCGCAGTTTCTGCCATTCGAGCCGCGCGAACCCGCGCTTGTTGCGCACCGTCACCAATTGCTCGGCGACCAGCTGCTTCAGCCATTCAGAATCAATCCATGATGGCAGGTGCAATGTTCCAGACGGGAACAATGCTCCAACGGCCATTTCCTCGGGCGTCGGCCGTTCGAGCCGCAAGAACCGATAGGTCTCGGATTTGAACGTCGACACCGCCACCGTCCACAGCCGTGCGCCACGGCGCAGGCGTTTGCCCGCAATGGTGGCGTCCACAAAAGTCGGCCCCGAGACAGGGCTGGCGCGGTTGAACCCTTCCACCCCCTTGACCGGTGCCACCTGCCCAAACCCGACCTTGCGCGCCCAGCCATAAACGGCGGGGGTTTCGTAGCCGGTATCAACGGCCAGTCGCGCGATATTCATCTGGCTGCCATTGGCATGACTCCATGTCCTTCCCAGCAATTCGGTGAGGCCATTCCAGCAAGCCTCCGAGCCCGGACCGCCCTCAATGACGATGTGGTCGATCAGCCAGCTTTCCAGCCCGCGTCCCCAGGCCCAGACGTCGACCTCGATCCGGTCTTTTTGAACATCAGCGCCCGCCGTCAGGAACAGAGCGTTTGCGGGCACAGTGCCTGCGGCCCAGTCTTCTTTCCTATCCAGCAGCCTCTGCCAATCCGGGGCTTCGCCGCTCTCCACCCAGGTTTCGCCGAGGATGGTGTTCTTGAAGGCGCGAATGGCATCGTCAGATCCTTGGGCTGCCTCCCAGCTGCGTGCGATCCGCTCCCAACTCAGCCAACCAACCGGCGAATAGAGTGCCGAGAGGTGATACCCAACCGTGGTCGGGTCAGCACTTTCTGCCGTCGCCCGCCATTCTCCGGCTTCCAGCATCGCCGTCTTGTGATGCTCGGCAATCGGTTCTTCGCAGGTCTCACAATGATATGTGGCGGTTTCAGGCTGGCCTTTCTTCCAGCGCAGCCGTTCAAACTTCAGCCATTGCCGCGCGCCGCAATGCGGGCACGGTACAAAATACCGCCTCTGGTCCGAGGCTTCAAATTCCCGTTCGATCCGGCTCACCCCTTTGACCGTTGGCGTTGACACCAGAAACACCTTGCGCCGATGTGCAAACGTCAAGGATCGCGCCTCGGCCAGAGATACCGGATCGCCTTCCTCGTCGGCCGAGGCTGGATAGGCATCGACCTCGTCGAGAAAAATGTAACGCGCCGGGGTCGAGCGCAGCCCAACGGCTGAGTTCGCCCCGGTCATGATCAGAATGCCCCCGGCAAATTCCTTTGACAGCATCGTATTGCCCGCATCGCGCGACCGGGAGGGTTTGACCTTGCCCTTGAGCACGGCGCTTTCCTCGATCAGCGGATCAATGCGTTGGCGCGAGTTTCTCTTTGCCAGTTCCACGGTCGGCTGCACCGCCAGCATTGGACCCGGGGCATGGGCGATCACAAACCCGATCATGTTATTGCCGGCTTCCGTCGCACCAACCTGGGCGGCCTTCATGAACACGACCCGCTGGGCAGAATTATTGGGCGATAGCGCATCCATGATCTCGCGCATGTAAGGCGTGCGGCTGGTGCGGTAGCGCCCGGGTTCGGCCGAAGCACGGGAGGCCAGCATCCGGTATTGGTCGGCCCATTGCGACACTGTCAGGTCAGCGTCGGGCTCAAGCCCCTCGGCCCAGACCCTGAGCAGATCATCGTGTCCGTCGAATTCCCCGATGCCAGATGCGGTTTCAGGCGAGATCGAACCGGACATGCCCACCGAGCTCTTCCAGCTGGGCGCGCACATGGGTCTCGAGGATTTTCTGCATCAGGCCTGTCTCCAGTGTTACGTCCGGCCCGTTTTCCGACAGCGCCGCCGACAATTCCGCCGCCATCAGCGCCGCAGCCCGTGCGGGCCAGTTGATCCAGGCATCCCGCTCCTCGCGGGCCAGCCGGAATACCAACGCCTTGGCGCGGGTCTTGTCGACCAATTCACCCTTCATCTTTTGCAGCTTCAAACGCCGCTCCTGCGCTTTCAGCACCTCGTTGGCGGTCTTGGCCTGCAGGAAAGTAGTGTTGCCGCCGATAGCCGGAGCCTGCAGCCCCTGTTCGCGCAGGGTTTCGCCCACGGCCGAAATCGCTGCATCGGGCACCGGTTTGAGTTTTGCCCTTGCGATGCCGCGCTGTTTTGACGGATCCGTCATCGCCGCGCGCTTCCGGTCCGAGGCCGCCGCATCAATCGAACCGTCGGCATGCAAAACCAGCCGACCGGCCGCCTTGGCCTTCTGGATCGCGCCGCGCGACAGGCCCGCATGGGTGGCGTATTTCCGTTCGCTCAGGCCTTGCATATACAATCAAACCCTTTCGTATAAAGCACTGTTATTGCTTCGATTATCGTTGATTAGGCCCGCGATAAGAGCAAATCTGATTACAACGAAAAGGAGCCAGACCATGACAAGCAAAACCAACCAAACCGCCCCCGCCGACCTGATGGCCGGGATTGCCAAAGAACACCTCTTCATCGAGACGCTGGAAGAGCGCAAAAGCGACAGCCTCGACTTTCACGAGGTTTCGGTCTGGGGCATTCAAGCCGCCCTTGAGGCCGCCTACGCCGCAGGCATCGCCGCCGCACGGGAGGCAAAATGATGACCCGGACCAACGACAAAGCCCTTGCCGCCTTCATGGCCCGCAAGGCTGAGATCGACACCATGCTCGCCCGCCTGCAGGCGCTGAGCGACGAGCATTTTGAAGCCAGCCCCGACGACATCCACTGGGGACATGTGGGTGATCTGGCCGACATTTCAAAGAACCTGTGCGAGATTTGCGACCGCGCCTTTCAGGAGGGCGAATACGCCGAATAATTCACGGCCCTTCCTGCCCGCCCCGCCACGCGCGGGGCTTCAGGCGGTAGAAGGGCCGCGATGGTCGCCGCCCGAATTACGGAGACGAACGATGTTTTACCAGAAACTCCTTCATGAAATTGCGCCCGACCTGAACCCCGCCGGAGTCGAGGCCTCCATGCGCTTGCAATACGGCACCCTCAACCATTTGCCCCGCGAGGTTTTCGCCGAGGAAGCCAAGATGGCCGCCGACTGTGAACGCCAGTCGCCCGGATTTCTGCGCAGCACCGCAGAGAGCTTTGGCATGGCCGACGAATTCAGTGCATGGGAGGCAAAGGCATGAGTAAGCTCACCAAAACCCAAACTCTCATTCTGTCGCGCGCATCGCAACAGGAGGACCGCATTGCCCTGCCGCTGCCGGACCGTCTGCGCGGCGGGGCGGCCAACAAAGTGATCGTGCCCCTTATCCAGAAAGGTTTTCTGGACGAGGTCGAGGCTGACCTCCGCAAGGGCGAGCCCACTTGGCGCAAGACCGGAGATGGTCACGGCACCACGCTGGTGATCACCGGCGCAGGATTTACGGCCATCGGGGTTGAGCCGGTTACGGCGCAGCCCGATCCGGCCAAGCCGAAACCTCGCGCGGGCACAAAACAGGCCATGTTGATCGAAATGTTAAAAGCCCCCGAAGGTGCAACGATTGCCGAGATTGCCAAGACTACGAATTGGCTGCCTCATACCGTAAGGGGCGCGATGTCGGGCGCGCTGAAAAAGCGGCTGGGCCTGACCATCACTTCCGAAAAGGTCGAGGGGCGCGGTCGAACTTACAAAATCGCTTCCTGATCGGCATCATCCATTATTGCCGCCGTCCTTTTTGGGCGGCGGTTTTCGGTTTCCCCATGCGAACCCTGATCGCCTCGAATACCCGCCGCAGCGTGAACGATCTGGCAATGCTCACCACAGTGAAGATCAAGCCAAGTTTCAGGTTTTGGGCCAGCGTCATCTGCAGGCCGAACAGCGGAAACACCAGCATCTGGGTGACCACGGCGACACCGTAGCCAACCACGACATTGGCGATGACCTCCACCAACGACATGGCGCGCGATTGTTTCATTGCGTCACCCCGTCATCCATCATCGAACCGAGCCGCAAGAATTCGGAACGCATGCGCTGCAACCAAGGGGACCACGCCGTTGCCACAGAGCCGAAGTCTGTCCACGCGATTGGCCAGCCCATCAGCGCCTCGACGAAGGCTGGGTTCAAGCTGCGGCGCTGATCCGAGATACTCTCGCCATCCCCCGAGATCATCAGGGCCTGGCGGGAATACACGGCAAAGTTTGCCAGTTGATCCATGTGATTGCGGGCCGGTGGCTGCTGTTTCACATGCTCGGGGCTGTTGGTGCCCTTCCAGTCCCGCGCCAGTGGCGTCGGCCACATGGCCGCCACATGGGTCAGGTCGGCCAACCTCCGATTGCCGCCGCTCGGCTTGCAGCCGTCGCTCGCCATCGGCGTCGGCCAGTCCCGCGCCATGCGGTCCAGCCCATTTTCGTTCCTGCGCGAACCGCCCCGTGTGCGAAAACTGTCGGTCTGGGGTGTCGGCCACATCGCCGCCTTGGTCGCAAGGTTCATTCCGTGTGTACCGGCCAGTTGCGAGGGCGTCGGCTTGGTCTGACGGTTCTCGTTGGCACTGGCCCGCGGTGTTGGCCAGTTGGTTTCGTCTGGCGAGGATGAACAGCCGCTGGCGCTTGTGCGGCGCGCCGACTTCTGCCGCCGTAAACAATCCTTCCGTAACGCCGTAGCCCAAGCCTTCCAACTCGCCTCTGACCTCGCGATATCCGATGTTGAGATGATTGGCGACGTTTTCCAGAAACACCCATTCGGGTTGGCACTCCCCAATGATCCGCGCGAAATGCGGCCATAGATGGCGGGGATCTTCCACGCCCTTGCGCTGGCCCGCAATGCTGAAAGGCTGACACGGATAGCCGCCAGTGAGGATATCCACCGTTCCGCGCCATGGGTGGCCATCGAAGGTTCCAACGTCGTCCCAGACAGGTGCTGTATCCAGGGCCGCGTCTTCCATCCGCGCCACGAGGGTGGCCGCAGCATAGGCTTCCCGCTCGACGTAACACACAGTGCGATATTCTGGGCATGCGATGGTAAGGCCGAGGTCGATCCCGCCTGCTCCGGCGCAGAGCGAGAGGCCGAAGAACGGGTCTGCTGTTCCGAAAGCGTTTCCGGAGGGATGTAAAGCCAACTCATTCACGGGTCTCAGCGCGGGTTATCTGCCAGATCGGTGAAAGTCTGATCCGTGCCATCCAGCACCGCATCCTGACCAGTGAACTGCTGCCAGCGCTCGACGGCTACATCGATGTAGGCCGGGTTCAACTCGATCCCGAGGCAAACGCGCCCGGTGGTTTCCGCTGCGATCAGCGTGGTTCCTGAACCCATGAACGGCTCGTAGATCGCCTGACCGGGGCTGGAATTATTCAAGATCGGGCGACGCATGCATTCCACCGGCTTTTGCGTGCCGTGCACCGTGTCAGCATCCTGATCCTTGTTGGCAATCTGCCAGAGCGTGGTTTGCTTGCGATCCCCGGCCCAATAGCCCTTGCCGGTCTTTTTCACGGCATACCAGCATGGCTCATGCTGCCAGTGATAATCGCCACGGCTCAACACCAGGCGGTCCTTGGCCCAGATGATCTGCGAACGAACATTAAACCCCGCCGCCTCGAGGCTTTCGGCCACGGTGGCTGCATGCAGTGCGCCGTGCCAGACGTAGGCCACATCCCCCGGGAACAAACTCCATGCCTCGCGCCAATCGGCCCGATCATCGTTCAGCACCTTGCCGGTGCGTTTGGTGGCCGATGCCCCGGTTTTATTGCGCCAAGCCGGATCGTATTCCACACCGTAGGGTGGATCTGTGACCATCAACAGCGGTTTTATCATGCCAAGCACCCGCTCAACATCGGTGGCCACGGTGGCATCACCGCAAAGCAGGCGATGGTTCCCCAGAACCCAGAGGTCCCCCGGTCGGCTGACTGGGTCTTCCGGAGGTTCGGGAAGGTCATCCTCGCCTTCAGTGTCGGTTTCCCCATCCAAGCCGGACAGCAGGGCGTCCAGTTCACCGTCATCAAACCCGATCAGTGACAGGTCAAAATCCTCGGAGGCCAGCAATTGCAGTTCCTCGGACAGGATCGCCTCGTTCCACTCGCCCAATTCCGTCAGTTTATTGTCGGCGATCCGGTAGGCGCGGCGTTGCTCGTCCGTAAGATGCCCGAGCACGATCACCGGCACCTCGGTCAGACCGAGCATTTCGGCGGCCAGCACCCGGCCATGACCCGCGATCAGCTCGCCATCATCGGCGACAAGGCAAGGCACGGTCCAGCCGAACTCGGCCATGCTGGCGGCAATCTTTGCCACCTGATCCGTGCCGTGCATCTTGGCATTTTTGGCATAGGGTTTCAGGCGGTCGAGCGGCCATTGCTCGATCGCGTCAGGGGCGAAGCTGAGGGTCATATCGGTTTTCTGTGATCTCTGAATGCTGCCGGTGGATTCCGGCGGGTGGACTCCGCTACCGGATTCCAACTGGATTTTCTGGACCCCGAGGGGTCCACTTGGAAACCACCTGAAACGGGCGGCTAACGCTTTGTTTTATTGATTAATTCTAAGGGTGATCGCGCAACTGGACTCCGGGTGGCTTCCCAAAAAAATCACCCTGTCGCTAGAGAACTTGCGCGCCTAGCCCCCCCGTATACGTTTTGCACAGGAAGGGACCCGTACAAATCATTGGGGTGCTCAAAGCGGGCACTTTTCCTGCGCTAGCATCTCTGCGCGTTCCTCTCCCGAGTATATCCAGAATATAACCTTATGAGGTCACTTTTGTCCCAGCGAAAAGTGTCCGCCGGACACAATTCTATCCAGCCATCAGAACTGCGACGCACCCGCCAGTTCTATTATGCGCCGCTTCGAAAGCTTGCGATTGAACCGACGTTTATTCAGAGTGAGCGCGATCACACAAAGCCCGTAAACCCAATGCTGATGGGCGGCCGAGCGCTGCAACCCGACGGTCCAGCAGATGGTTTTCCAGCGCTGCCCGTGGGCTTTCATCCAGACGATCTTGCCATCCGACGGCACGAGACACGCGGTCCAGGCCAGGGTTTCCTCCATCCGGCTGATTGCCCGCGGCGAGGGCAACACCCGCATGGGCTTGGGTTCCTGTCCAACCTGATCGGCAAAGCTGTGGAAGTATTCCGGCCAGGCGTTGAAGTACCCCTGCTGGCGCGGTTCGGGCAGGCGTTTGAGAACAAAGGCGGCCTCGGCAAGGCGGGCCTCAACCAGGCTCGGGGTCCAGTCATTCATCGCGGCGTCTCCCCGTCCTGCGGGCGTTTGCCATAGAGTTTCTCGCCCAGTTGGCGCACCAGCTTCCGTTCCGGCCATGTCAGCCGGTCATCGTCGATCGCTACAGCCAGCACACCCTGTTCCTTCCATCCCTCGCGCTTGACCTGATCGGGCGTGCGGCGGTGCCCGCCATAGCCCCTCGGGGTAAACCTCATGCCGTTCATGCCATGCCTCCCTTCGTTTCCAGCGCCCAGTGCAGGATGGCGATAGCGTCGGCCTCGTTGTCATCCGCCGGGCTGTAACCCTTGGCCCGAGCAGCTTCGATCATCATGGCTTTGCTGGCATTGCCCTTGCCCGTGGCGTGTTTTTTGATCGTGCCAACCGGCACCCCCTGATAGGGCACGCCCCGCATTTCCGCCCAGGCGGTCAGCGTGGCCATCAGCCCGCCATAGACATGCGCGGCGTCGGTGCCCGCGTGGCGGCGGACCTCCTCGAACCAGATGGTTGCGATCGGCCCTGCGAGTTGGTCCAACTCGGTCAGCCAGTTTACGAACCTCAGGTAACGCATGCCCCCGCCATCAAAGCGCCTCGGGCGAAACGATGTGGTCCCGCTGGTGATCAACCCGTCATGCCCGCGCATGGCCCAGCCAGAGGTGGTGCCAAGGTCGAGGGCAAGGATGGCTCCGAGGGTTGGGGCTGGAGTGGTTAGCGCCGGGTCGGGCTTGCAAAGGTTCGGATCGATGGTGTTCATGAGGTGGTCTCCTGTCGTTTGAACTGCTCGGGGTGAAAGGTTGGGGCTAACAAGCCTGCCCCGGGGTAGGTGGTGTCTCTCCCGCCTGTAGCGGGGAGGACACCTACCCCTTAGGGTAAGGAAATCCGTGTTTTGTGTTTTGACGTAACCTGTTGAAATTAAAGGTAGAATTTCAAAACACGGATTGGTTTTCCCCGAGGTGTGATTTGTGTTTTGTGTTTTGACGCAAGCCGTTGATTTCAAAGGTGTAATTCCAAAACACAAAACACGGATGTTCAAAACACAACCTGTGTTTTGGTCAAAACACGGACAATCCGTGTTTTGAAAACGGGGGAATCCGGGGGTGATTTTCATGGGGTACCCTCCCCGTGCTCGACCCATGTTTCTGGATCTTCGACAGGTGTCAGGGAGCCGGTTTCCTCGCACATGAAATCGCTTGGCAGCACCCTGATAAAACCGGGGGACACTTCGCCTGTTTCGAGATCAACCACGTCCTGACCCGTGTTCAGCAGCATGTCCCTGACGCAGAGATAGCCGAATTTGGACTGGTTTTTCTTGAGGCCGATTTCGGTGGCTTTCTTGCCGCGCAGGAACTTCACCTGTCCCTTGGTCGCCAAAACCCGCAGCCGTTCCCGGATGCTGGTTTGCCCGCCAAGACTACCCTTGTTCTCAAACTTCGCGGCGAACTGGGTGGGGGTGAACATCTTTCCGCGCGCGGCCTGCTCGGCGACCATCTGCAGTATCACATCGCCTTTTCGCACTCGCTCAGCGTCGTGTTTCGCACCCACGTCCTTGCGCACAAGCCGCTCGTTCATCGGGTTCAACTCGACCCATTGGCCTTTGATCTTGTCGATCAGCTTTGACGGCAGCGCCGGTCCGTTGCGCAGCTCGATTTCCAGTTTCCGCTCACTGGCTTCCTCATCGGGGCGGTGCATGATGATGCCCGAGGTGTAAAACCCGCGCAGCGAACTGGCGCCGGACAGGGCCAGAAACGGATCCTCCTTGACCTGGTTCTTGCCGAGTTTCTTGGTATGGTGAACCAGGATCACGCCGCAATCGGGGTTCACGGCCTCGCGCAAAACCTCGACACGATCGCGCAGGAAAAACATCATGGCACCGTTGTCGTTTTCACCGCCGCCGTCGGGCCCGCCATCAAAGACATTGCGGATTGGATCGATGCAGAGGATATCAACGGGATCGTTGGGAAATGCCTGCTGGACTGCATCGGCGGCCAGCGCAGTGCCTTGCTCGTCCAGCAGCAGTTTCAACTTGGGCGTGGCCACGAAGGTGTCGCGCGCGGCGGCAATCACATCGGGCGGCAGGACGATCTGCTTCAGCCGCTCGCGCAGGTAGTGATACTGGATCTCGGCCTGCAGATAGAACACCCGCAAAGGGCGTGGCGGGGTGAAGCCGTCGCACCGTTCGCAACGGAGGAACGGAACACCGGCTGCCATGTGGACGAGCCATGAGATCAGGAAATCGCTTTTGCCGACCTTGGGTGCGCCGCCGAGCACCAGCAACCCGCCGGGCGTCAGCACTCGGGGTGCAATGATATCGTCGGGCATCGGCGTGGTGTCGTCGAGCAATTCGCCGAGGGTGAAGGCGGACATTTCCGGTGCATGGACAACACTCTCAGCGCGCAGCAGGGGCGGCCCGTTCTTTTCCACATGTTTGGCCCAGAGCCGATCGGCCTCTGTTTTCAGCCGCGCCGGGGGCCAGCTTGGCCGCAGCATGGCGGCATTGTAACCACAAATTCCCTGCCAGCCTTCATCAGGCGACATACGACCCTCATGCACCATGCGGATGAAATGCCCGATGGCGGCGGAAGCGCCCTCGAACCGGGTCCAGTCGTCAGCACCGCCCTCGTGCACGGGGTTGGTCAGGACCGAACCGAGGGCAGGTTTATCAGGCGTTTCAGGCGTGGGGGCCATCCCAATGCCGGGGATTGTCGGCATCTCACCGACCCGTTCGCCGAAATCCGCGAGATCCACCTCGATCTCATTGTGTTGCCGGATCTGCACCACGCGTTGAAAGCCATGTTTGTGATAGACACTGCCTGCCACCCGGATCGGCTGGTGCGCCGAACGGAAATGGGTGTCACCGCCAACCTTGATGGCAATCTCACCGCGCAATTGGCAGAGCCGCGCCAGATCCTCGCCTTCGGCCGGTTCGGTCAGTTTCCACCAGACATGCAGTTTGGTCGCTCCGTCCGGCGTGCGCCCGCCGCTCTCGATAATCAGTGTGGGCTGGCCGAGATGCTGGACCAGATGGTCAAGCTTGGCCGGAATGTCGCCGGTATCAAGGTCTACGATGATTGCCTGCATTTGCAGGACATCGGCCGAACTGGCCTGACCCGGTTCGGCAACGGTACCCGGGATCACATAAACCGCCGCGCCCTCGCGCGCAGCCCATGTGGCAAATGTCGCGAGCTTTCCGGGCGCCGTTTCGTCCGCGTCGATCCAGATATTATGCGGCCGTTGCGAACGGTGCGGACTGCCATCCTTGCCCTTGCCCTGGCCCTTGTCGACAAAACCGCGTACGGGGATCAGACCCTCGCAATAGCCGAACACCACATCAAGGAAGGTTCCGATCTGTGCCCCGTCCGGCTCCACCCCGTCCGGCTCCACCCCGAACGGATCATCGAGCGGGGCAGCGTGCCCTACGAGGGCATCGTGCCCTGCGAGGGCCGCGTCGTTGAAATCTGTCCACGGATTGAACTGAATGATGTTGTCGTCGCTCATGTAGGCAGCCCCCAGCAGCGGTCCGCGTAAGAGCAGAAGCGGCATTCGAAGAAATCGCGGGATTGGGCGACGCGGGGCAGCAGGTCGTCCGCATCTGTGGCCTGCAGGATGCGCACGCCGCGGTCTGACATGCGCTGCGCCAGTGCGGAATCGAATGGGACAAATTCGTGATAAAGCTCGGCCGTGTCCTTGTTGATGGCGGTGAACAGCGCCGGGGCTTGGGAAATCCCCGACACCACCGATTCCATATAGGCCTGATAGATCGCGATCTGGGCGGCATAGACCGGCTTGGAAATGGCGACCCCGTCCTTGACGCAGGCGCGCCAGTTTTTGGCGTTCATGGTCTTGCACTCCCAAAGCGCAGGTGTGCGCAACCCAAGCGCGGCGGGCGACCCGTTAATGATGCCATCGACGTGGCCACGAATTCGGCCGCCCGCGACCGAGAAGCCGAACTGGCTGCCATCGGCTTTTTGCGTGACGAGATCGATGCCGGCGGCGCGCAACCAGCGAATGGCCAGATCCTCAAGCATATGACCGATGGCGAATATCCGCAGAACCTGGCCGCTGAAATCGCTACCCTCATCTTTTGACGCTTGCGCAAACTCGAATTGTAGCGCCCGTTCGCAGGCCACGCCGAGGCGGGATGCCCCGAGGTAGGTTCGGGGAATTTCTGCATCCCGCTCGGCAATCAGCGCCGCATCAACCAGATCGTTGATGTGCTCAGCCATGGACGGCCTGTGGTTGAAGTCCAGTGTCAAAATGGAATCTCCGATGCTTGCGATTTCGCGATGTCGGCCATGGCCTCGCGGAACCCCTCGACAGCCTCTTCGATCAGGGCGCGGACTTGGAGTTCCGTGAGATCTGCCAGCTTTGACTGCCAGCCGATTTCCTCCATCAGCAGGGCGACGCGTTGCATGGTGGCGGCAATGGCGGCGCGTTCTTCTTCGGTGAGATCAACCATGCATGCATGCCCCCGTGCTCGTGCCGCCCAAAATCCCTGACAGGCCATCGAACAGAACCAATGCGACGAGCGGGAGCGTTTCCGCTGATGGGGATCGCGCCAACCAAAACCACGGGTGGGTTGCCGGCAGACTGCACAGAGCGAGCCACGCGGATGCCATAAACGTTGCCGGTCGGTTGTTGTTGGGAATAACGCCATTGATCATGCCGCCCTCCCGATTGCATCGGCAGCATTATCTGCCCCGAACACCAGCGCGCGGATGGCGTTGCGGTTGAAGCGGAAGGACAAGAGCGCCGAGGCCTGATACCGCGTCAACCCGAAATCCTGCCGGTACTCGGCAGGCAGATATTGCAGCTGCTTTTGCGTCGGCGGCTGGGTCAGCCAGCGCCGGGTCTTGTGGGCGCTCTCATCACTCTCGTGGGTGTTCAGCCAGTCATCGGCGGCAGCGAGGCAAACCGTGCGTTCCCCCACGGCCAGCAATCGGGGCTGTTCTTTCTGTCGACCGCCAATCCCGTACCAGCGGCCATTGAGGAAGAACACGCCACCCCAGGCAACAAATCCGTTGGCAATAAGGGCCGCGTCATCGCCGAACAGGTCACACCAGCGGAAACTGGAGCGCTTCAACAGGTCGATCTCGGACATGACAAATTCAGACAGCTCCGATGCGCCGTCAGTCTCGTTACGTTCCCAGAGATGGCCGCAAAGCGGGCATTCCATCACTGCCAGCGGCACCGTCGCCTCGCAATCGGGGCATTCCTTGGTTGGCGCTTCGCCGCTGCCCTCGCGGCCATCGAGATCGACATCCTGTTCCAGCGAGCCGTGCAGCAGCGTGGACGTGCCAAAATCCAGCACGATGCAATCGGTTTTTACAACGCCCGGATGCTTGGCCAGATCGACAACTCGCAAGCCTCGCCCGACCATCTGCATCATGGTGGACTTGTAGGAACTGGGCCGCAGCAGTACGACGCAGGAGGTGGGCGGATGGTCCCATCCCTCGGTGAGGACAGCGACGTTGACCACCACCCGCAATTTGCCCACGCTGTAATCCGCCAGCACCGACTTGCGCTCAAACCCGCCCATATCGCCATAAATCAGGCCTGCCGGCACCCCGGCGGCGTTGAATGCCTCGGCAACATTGCGGGCGTGATCGACGGTTGAGCAGAAGACGACGGTTTGCCGATCGCCAGCCTTTTCGCGCCAATGTTCGATCACGGCATCGGTGATGGGCGCGCGGTTCATGATCGCATCGACCTCGCCCATGTCGAAATCCGCCACCGTTTTGCGCACGCGGCCCAGATCGTCCTGCACGCCAACATCGACAACGAAGGTGCGCGGCGACACCAGATGACCAGCGGCGATCAGCTCGCCAATGCGGATCTGGTCAGAGACATTGGAGAAAACCGGCCGCAGCCCCTTCTTGTCGCCCCGGTTCGGCGTGGCCGTGACCCCGAATATCCGGCAGTCGGGATTGCGATCCAGCGCCTTGTCGATGATGCGCCGGTAGCTGTCGGCGGCCGCGTGATGCGCCTCGTCGATCACCAGCAGGTCGAGCGCGGGCAGCGTGTCGAGATTGGCGGCGCGGGCCAGCGTCGGCACCATGGCGAAGGTCACCTGACCCCGCCATGATTTCTGCCGCGCATCGACAACCGAGGTGGAAATCCCGGGATTAACGCGAGTGAATTTGCCACGGTTCTGTTCGGTCAATTCATCCCGATGCGCCAGCACGCAGGCCTTGGCATCGCTGTCACCGACCATGTTTCCGGCCACTGCGGACAGCATTATGGTTTTCCCGGCACCGGTTGGCGCGACACCAAGCGTGTTGCCGTGTTCATCGAGCGCGCCAAGGCTGCGCTCGACAAAGAGTTTCTGGCGGGGGCGGAGTAACATGCGCAGGTCCTCCTATTGTGCCCAGGACGGACGGCCGGTGGCCGACGGTGCCTGTGTGCCCTGCGATGGCTGTGCGCCCTGCGGATTCTGGGATTGCTGACCCTGCGAAAGCGGAGGCTGCGCCGGTGGCACGGTGCCCATGATTGCCGCGTAATCCTTGTGGTCAGGCGTCACCGCAGAACGGATTTCGTTCTTGTCGTCCCCGTTGGCATCGGTACCCACATCCATGCGGGCGATAAACTCGATCCCGTCGAGATCGGCAAAGCCGCCAATCCGCCGCGCCGCCTGCGCTTCGGGCGACATATCCTTGTCGGAAATCCCGCGCGCCGAGTTAAGCATGCCGCGCACAAAGCTGCGCCCCATGTTGGTCCAGTCCGGCCCTTTGGGGCTGTAAAGCCCGATCAGCGTAAAGATCTTACGCCGCGCGTATTCGCCCTCGGTCACGGTGAATTCACCATTGAGATAGACCGCGCCGGTGGAGCCGCGTGTGGCATAGCCGCCGGTCCAACCTTGTGATGGGTCATCAAACCCGCCGGGGCGGATGGTCAGGCGCACCTTGACCAGCGTGCCCTTGGGGATCAGGTTGATATTGGTCTTAGCGTCGTTAAAATCATTCCAGGAACCCATGTCGGGACCCTCCTTTTCGTTCAGTTAGGGGATGTGGTTTGATCAGCCGTGTTGGCCGATTCAGGGGATTGGGCCTGGTCGAAGGTCAGCCGATCCAGTGCAGGCGCACCGGGCGTTCGGATCTTTTCCATCAGGCGGCCGAGATGCGGCTCCTCGACTTGCGCGAGGCGACCCGAGCGATCTTTGGCGGGAAAGCCCCACGGATTGATGGTCTGGCAAACGAAGGCGCGATATGGCTCACCGTCGTCCCCCGCGAGTTCGGCTATCGTGATGACCTCGTCCACGATGCCGGGCAGTTCCAGACCGGTCTTGGAGCCGTCAATTTGCGGCGAAAACACCTTGCGATTGAAGTCATCAAGCTTCTCGTCAAGGATGCCGACGAACCAGATATTTTTGGCCCGTGTATGCTGAAGATGGGTCAACCAACCGATCATCTCGCGGCCATGCAACCCGTAAGCCCCGCGCACATCCGGCTTGCCGGTCTTTTCCGACATCGCCTCGGGTTGGCCCTTGCACCACCCGAAACACAGCCGACCCGCAACCGTGATCGAGTCGATGAAGATGGTCTCGTATTTCCCGAGCGCCGCTGGATCGCCAAACTGCTCGCAAACAGCTTTGTGATGCGCCGGACCATAGGTTTGATCATCACGCAAGGCCGGGTTCGGCCCACCGATGAAGACCGCGAAATCCCTGCACTCGGCCCAGGTGCGCGGTCGGATGGTGTCGCCCTGCCAGCCTTCGACGGCAAGATCACCCGCTTCGAGATCCATGAACAGGGTTGTGGCGGGATCGAGCGTCCAGAGCAGGCTGGTTTTGCCAATTCCGGATTTCCCGAATATGCAGCCTTTGATGCCGCGGGCTTCTGCCAGGCGCTGGTCGGCGCTAATGATGGGGAGGCTCATTGCGAGACCCCCTCATCCAGAAGGGTGATTTTCAGCTTGCCGGGATGGACAGTGCGCGCATCGCGAAACGCCTCCTGCATCGAGGTGGGCCAGGCTGCGAATTTGCGCTCGGCAACCTTGTAGCTGATGTCGATGATCTCGGTGGGATCATCCCCTGCGGCGCGGATGCGCTCAACCATCCGGGCCAGTTGCGCCTGATCCCAGGCAATGCGCTTGGGCAGATCGGTTTTGACCGTGATCTCGCCATCCGCAAACCGAACCGTTCCGGTGTTTTTTTGCGCTGACCGCCGCAGATCATCGGCCTGATTGGCGTATTTCAGGGCAAGCGCGCCGTCGAGCCAGTTGCAGGCCATCTTGGCCGAGCGCAGTGCCTTTGTCGTTTCCTGCTGCAACCGCGCCAGCTCTGCTGCCGGCAAGGCCGCGATTTCACCCACGGGCATGTGCTTGAACGTCTCGGGCGTGATGTGATTGGGAATGTTCATGTCCATTCCCCTCGCGCCATTGCGCCCGAAGAATTTCTGTGCACGTTCGGTGTGGCCTGACGGATCTGCTCGGCCTCGAAGGCCTCCACATCCTCGAGCCGGTAAACGACCCGACCGCCAAGCTTGATGAATTGCGGGCCCTCACCGGCCCAACGCCACCGCTCCAACGTGCGCGGTGAAATGTTCCATCGAGCCGCAAGCTCGATCTGGTTGAAATGTCTGATAGGCATGGGCCTCTCCACGAAGTTAATGGTTGCGTTTCGCCCTAGCGCCTTTTGACGCTAGGAATTACCCATTAATTTCAGTGTTTTGGCCGCTTCTTTATATAATCAAGCTCGATTTTCTTTGTGACATTCCGCACGAAAAAGGCCCTGAAAAATCAGGGCCTGTGCGGTTCAATTGTGACATGGTACAAATTTGTTTGTGACATTGATCTCAAGGCTGGGTGGGTGGCGGTCCCTTTATCTTGATGTCCGCGATGTCAATTTCACGCAGATTCGGGTTCAAGCGATAGCCTACGCCATGGAGATTTTCGATGAAGCTGTCCTCGTTCTGAGGAATACCGAGATCCGTGGCCAAGGAAGCAAGCTTCTTGCCTATGCGAGTTCGTTGTTGACGGACTGATTGCTCGGTCTTTCCCAGACTGTCGGACAAATCTGGTGCGGATATGCACTCTGCCATCCCTGCTTGGCGCTTGGCTGCGCGGAAATCGGCCAACAACTTTTCAACCATATTGTAATCAACTCCATCAAGCGTCAGGCCGTTGCGGAAAAGGACGCGCTTCTTCTGATCATCAATAGCAAATTCAAGAATTGGCGCCCCGAGCCGATCCATGAACTCTTTCGCCTGCGCGTCATAGTCCGACGGCGGTTGAACGGCGACGTTTTCAACGTTTCTCGACAAGGCAAGCAGAGACCCCGGAAGAATTTCGCCTTTGACCAATGCCTCGGCATTGTCGCGGAGCGCCGCTACCATGACTGAATCAATCGATGCCGCTTGTCGCTGGAACATATCAAACAGCCGGGTTCCGGCCTCCTGCGCAGTCAGACCCGGAAACTCGCCCAGGGCCGAAACGAACTCGGAATACTCCGATAGAAAACGGTTTTGGGAAACGCCCCTCAGTTTATTGAAGAACGCGACATAGCTCAATGCCATCCGCAGCTTCTCGTCGCCAGTTCGATCAGAAGTCAGCAAGTCGAGACAATACGTCGATGTAGGTTCAAATTTCTCCATGCCTGCGGCAAGCACGGCAAACCGGCGGTCGATACACTGGGAACATTCACCACAATGCGGTTGGGCCTTTGTTCGCGAATGCGTTCTGGTGCAACTGCATGTCACCGGTAACAAGTCTGACATCCCGGCGTCTTTGATCAGCTGAACCACTTCGGGCTTTGTCATCCATTGCAGCGGTGTATCGATCGAGATTTCCCGCTCCAGTATCAGTGAAAACAGACGTTCCAAGCCGCGTAAAACCCGAGGATGAGTTGTTCGGGTTGCGCGCCCACCCACAATGTCACCGGATACCGGCGGGTTCATGCTGACAACACCATTTTCGTAAAAGGTGAACCGGTCTTTTCCTGCCATACAGGCAATGACCAGCCCAAGGCATGCGAACAGGAATGATCGGGTGCGCTGCGTGTGTTCCACGGTTCGCGCGCCAATGTTGGACACGCAAACGGGTACGAAAGACACCTGCCTTTGACAGCCCCGGTCCTTCAATTCCTTGATCAATGCATCCTGAACGCTGCGGATTTTCGTCGCTCCGGAATGACCGACAAGCAGCAGAGATTTATTGTTTTGCACGATATCATTCACCGCGCCCGCAAAGGAATCGATCCCGCCCGAGAACAGCGCCACCTCATCCACGACTGGCGCTGCATCAATCAGGTTGGGAAAATACTGTTCCTGGATTTCCGCTGGGTTTTCCGACAATGTGAATTCAAAGGTGTAGGCATCATCGGACAGAAACCCGAGCGTGTCGCACAGTTCTTTCTGAACTTGCGCATCTGACCAGACATCGGGGCAACGCACGGGGATACTGAAATGAAGATCCCGACGCCAATGATTGCCATAATCCTTCAACTTGTCCGAGCCCCGGGAAGCGCGCTGATCTGCGCAAAACACATAGGCGGCGATTTCCAGCAGATCGGCAAGCAAATCAGGAACATTCCCGAGCATCCCGCGAGTAATATAGTCGACGCGCAGATTGACGTTTTTGGCATCGCCGTGAACGTCCAGCACGATGGCATCTTTGTCACCGGTGGTTTGACCGCCGCATTCTATCTGGAATCTTCTCACGCCGTTCCCTTTCTTACATCGAGCTCCGTCTGCATTTTGGTAACCGTGTAACTTGCAAACCCACGGATGGACTTCTCGGTAATTTCCTTGCCCTCGTGAAAATGGTTCTTGCCCAACCAATCCTTTGCAAACCCTCGCATGATCAAGGACGATTCATTACAATGCCGGGAGATCGCAGCATTGAAGTTTTCGACATCATTCAGGGATCTCGAAACCCGGTCCGGGCCAACCATCCGGTGCAGATCGCGGTCAACAAAGTAATGAATCGTGCGATCAACGAAATTCGCCATGAACTCCTGCGCCATCGCTCCGAACTGTTCGGTCGAATGCAGGCTCGCTACTGTAGACCGGATGT
>Ga0316204_10005744_pt1 | contig 20049 bp, 17 predicted proteins | sample 6monrhotite_MG_2_FD_205661 | JGI IMG/M metagenome (GOLD analysis project Ga0316204, IMG submission 205661) | Microbial mat bacterial communities from mineral coupon in-situ incubated in ocean water Damariscotta River, Maine, United States -... | ecosystem: Environmental > Aquatic > Marine >...
GAAATATAGGCGACAATTTCACCTTAACCTGCGATAATTTATATATAAACGTTGTAAAGCTCTACATTTAACATGGAGGACGCATTATGACAACTCATAGCAAAAAATCTGATTATCTCAGGCAGGGTAAAGATGAACGGCTCATTCGTGAACTGGATCATGATCCCTATCATTCCAAGAAAAAGCTGAAAGAACCAACAGCATGTCCCGAATGTGATGCCGTATTCACCCATGGCAGATGGGCCTGGGCAGACAAACCGCTAGCTGAGGCGGAACAACATCTATGTCCTGCCTGCCAACGAATCAAGGACCGTGTGCCAGCCGCATTTCTGACTATTCGTGGTGATTTCTTTACGCAGAACAAAGATGAACTCATGAATCTGATCCACAATTATGAAAAACGTGAATGGGCCGAGCACCCTTTAAAACGTATTATGGATATCGAAGAACAGGAAGATGGCACCGTGTTCACATTTACCGATGCCCATCTGGCTCGTGGTATTGGTGACGCGCTGCATGGTGCTTATCGCGGTGAACTTGATTACCAATACACCAAGGAAGATATCATGCTCAGGGTGACCTGGTCACGATAATGGTTCATGAAAACCCGGCAAGGTTTGCTTGCCGGGCGATTATTGAATATTTTCAAGCCTGATAGCAGGCATGATATGTACAAGTCTGGCACATGATATTGTAATCCAAACAATTGAATATCATTAATGGTATGGAACAACTTCAGATTGGTCGTTCCTTATCCAGCAATCGAAAAATAGTTGATGATAGCTTTGATATTGGTATTTATATGCGCTTTAATAGCGTTAGTGATATGAATTCCTATTTAAAGCATCCGCGCCATATTGAATTGGTTGATATGCATATCAAGCCGAATATTGATAAAATTATTATCTATGACTTTTAGCTTAAAAATTAATGTATGAATACTGCAATCCGCTTCCCTTTGACTCTCGATATAATATAATAGTGGTAATTGATTTGCTCTTCAGGTTTTCATAACAATGCGACACCAGTTATGTGTTATTTTAAGGATATGCAGATGAAATTATTGACTTCCATTGTTCTGGCTTGTGTGTTCACTTTGAGTTGCACCACGATGAATTCTAAGAGCAAAACGACTAGTAAAACGACTAAAGCAGAGCTAGGAGAAATTATTTTCTTTGACACGACTCTGTCCCAGAATCGCAATCAGTCCTGTGCTTCCTGTCATGATCCCTCAACCGGATGGTCTGGTCCGATATCCCATTTTAATGCCGCGGGTGCTGCCTATGAAGGTTCTATTAAGAATCGCTTTGGTAATCGCAAGCCACCCTCAGCAGCCTATGCCAGTTTTAATCCGGTATTACATATTGTTCCAGAGGAAGATGATCTGGTGGTTGGCGGTAATTTCTGGGATGGCAGAGCAACGGGGGAAAAATTGGGCACACCGGTGGCTGACCAGGCACAAGGACCCTTTTTGAATCCACTGGAACATGCCTTAGCAAATAGCGCCTGCGTAGTACATCGTGTCTGTACGGGGGTTTATTCAGCAACATTCAAACAACATTGGCCAGTTAGTTGTAATATCCCGTGGTCGGACACTATTGAGCCATTTTGCCAGGGTGATATCAAAACCCTGGTCATTGACGCCAATGTTCAAGCCAGAATCAATAAGACCTATGATGAAATTGCTCTGACGATTGCGGCATTTGAATCGTCTGATAAACTTAATCGATTTACCTCTAAATATGATTATTATCTGGCTGGCCAGGTTAAACTCACAGCACAAGAACTTGAGGGCCTGGAACTGTTTAATAACAAAGGAAAATGCGCCGATTGTCATCCCAGCACCTCAAGCGACCCAAATGTGCCACCATTATTTACCGACTTTACCTATGATAACCTGGGCGTTCCCCGTAATTCTCACAATCCATTTTATACCCAGGAAGAGTTTAATCCCGACGGTGAGCGCTGGATTGATAATGGACTGGGAGATTTTTTGGCTACGCGTTCAGAATGGCAGCATTTAGCACCTGCAAATCTGGGCAAGCACAAGGTACCAACCTTGCGTAATGTAGACAAACGTCCTGATCCACAATTCGTCAAAGCCTATGGTCATAACGGTTATTTCAAGAGTCTGAAAGAATTTGTGCATTTCTATAATACCAGGGATACACTGAAAAGATGCAAGCAGGGTAGTCCTGGTGAAAAGCAAAGCTGCTGGCCGGCCCCGGAAGTTTCCAGCAATGTGAATAGCAGTGAATTGGGCGATCTAAAACTGACGGATAAAGAAGAAGATGCAATCGTGGCATTTATGAAAACGCTGTCAGATGGATATGAAAAATAATCGAGCTCTAATATCGATTAACCTATGCTTCGTCGATTAATTCAGGATTGAAACAGGCATATCCGGTGCCTTTAGATTTGGCCTCATACATGGCCAGATCGGCGTAGTGAATGAGTTGCTCAACATCATTGCTGTCCTGTGGGTAGTTGGCGATGCCGATGCTGACGCCCAGATGCAGAGTCAAATCATTTAATTTTATCGGTAATGTCACCGCGGCAATGATTTTCTTTGCAACATTGATGGCATCGTTGCACCCCATTACGCCTGGTAACAACACTGCAAATTCATCGCCTCCCATACGGGCTAAAGAATGTTGATGTTCAGTATTTTCCTGGGTGATGTGCATTCGTGCCATGTAATCACTGCCACGTAAAACGCCGATGATTTGTTGAGAAATGGCTTTTAATACTTCATCACCTATCTGGTGACCATATTGGTCATTAATAGGTTTGAATTTATTGAGATCAAGAAACAGCAGGGAAAAGCCCTGCATATTCCGGGATGAGAAATTGCTCAAGCGTTTTAAATCTTTATAAAACCAGGCTCGATTGGGCAGTTGCGTTAAAGGGTCACTAAAAGCCAGGTGTTCCATCTGATTATACAGGCCTTTCAGTTCGGCGCTCATATTATTAAAATTTTCGGCCAGATTTTTCATTTCACTATTACCAAGTACCTCAATCGGTTCGCCCAGATGTTGCCGATCGGACTGGATAAGGCGTAGATGAACCGTTAATTTCTTTAGCGGTGCCAATAAAGTCCTATCCAGAACGATAAAGGCTATCAGGATAGCAAGACCTGTCAGTGCAAAAACTATCAGCAATATCTTTAAGCGGGTATTCTGCAAGTTCTTAAGCAGGCCACTAATATCTTTAAATAATGTGATATTCAATACCGGTGACTGGTTCAGGTTTGTGGCCGTAAATTGTGATAGGGCCCAGTTGGGCAAAGAGCTTTTACTTGACCATTCTCCCGCATGTACTATTATTTTGCCATTGGCCAGCCTGATTTCTATCGGGCTGTCCAATTCTTTCTGGATCGCCAGCAAGCTATCAACCGGATTGCTCAGAACCATTAGATAACCACTTATCTTCAAGCCTCCCAATGGCACAATCAGGGCATGCAATGCGTAGTTTTCATCCTGACACAAGTCAGAAAATATTTTCAGTCTTTCGGTTCCCTGACGTTTTTTTGCCCTGTTTATCGCATTTTGACAGGTTGCTGCAGAAATACCCTCCAATGCGTTTTCACTGGAACGAACCACTTCTGCAAAGTCCAGATCAAGAATGGACAAACTTGTCAGCTCAATTCTTTTTGCGGTAACAAAATACTGATGAAATTGATTATTCAGTAAAGTCTGTAACTGGTCTTTATTGAAGGTTTTTACTGCTGAACGGAAGTCCGATGTTTTTAGCAGCGATTGTGCCAGTTTTTTCGTGTCGTTCTTATGTTTCTTCAGATCTTCGTGTGCTTCATATTCAAGTAGTCTGGTTAAAGAACGCTGTTCATTTTCCAGCACCAGAGTTTTGTACCATTCCCCGGTTAATAAAGCGAAAAACAGTCCGAGAAGGCCCATCAATAAAATGGTTATAGCCAGACTGAAGCGGGCTGAGAAAAGATCTACGAGGTTAAACATTCATTGAATCTGCTATTTCTCTATGACTGGGTAATTTTTGGACAACCACTCTTCAAAACCTCCTCGAAACCAGTAAATTGTTTTAAAGTTGCAGTTTAGGGCCTGTTTTGCTGCAACCGCACTGCGGCCACACTCTGGTCCATTACAATAAAATATAACGGGGCTTGAATAACTGGGTATAATATTGGCCAAAGTCTCACAAGTGGTGTCAATATCAGGCAGATTGACAGAACCTTCAATGAATCCATGTTCACGATCACTGGGAATTCTTGAATCAATAATTAGAATATCTGATTTTTCTGTTACTAGTTCAATGAGCTGTTCTGCGTTGATCTTGACCGTACCAGGGATATTTTCTGGAGAAGGTGGCGGCGGGGCCGCCGTAGCCATTGGGCAGACTGCAATGGCAAATAGTATTACGTTATACAGATAGAATTGTCTGTGCAATAAGGGCATGTTTGACGACTCCTTCTGTTATAATCTGTTTCAGGTCAATGGCTCAGATGAAGTATAGTAAAAAATAATAATTTTTCAATTTTGACCAAACTACCAGTCGATTAATATTTTTAACAAACATTTTAATACGTTTTTTATCAAAAAAAGATGAAACTGATATACACAAGCCAGGATCGTTTTATGGTGTGGGATGTGAAGAATTCTCTGGAATTAGCCGGATATCAATGTCACATACGCAATGAATACGCCGCAGGAGGGGCAGGTGATATTGCGCCAATCGAGACCTGGCCTGAGATTTGGCTGGATAATGATGAGCAGTTTGAAAACGCCGTGAATTATCTTAATAGCGATATTCTTAAATCAGTGCCTTCAGGCAAGGATTGGCTTTGTGGAAATTGCGGAGAGATAAATGGCGCATCATTTGAATTTTGCTGGCATTGTGGTAGTGAAAATAAAGCTGAAAACTCTGGTTTTTAGAGCCGGTTTTTAGAGCTGGTTATTAGAGCTGACAATCAGTTCTGACTATTAAAAGAATTTTTAGCCATAGGGGTTTTCCTTAAACTGTTCCTGGATTATTTCTACCTCAGCTATATTAGTAATTAAAGCCTCCACACAATCTCGGTCCAGTGTCTCTCCAGCCAGTTCTCTCAGCGCCTTGATGGCCTGATCATTGCTCCAGGCAATTTTATAGCAACGCTTGCTGGTCAAGGCATCAAAAACATCCGCTACCGCTACTATGCGGGCTTCAAGCGGGATATCATTCTGCCGTTTACCTTCCGGGTAGCCACTGCCGTTAACTGCTTCATGATGAAATTCAGCAATATTACGCAGAATATCCATATGCTGGAAATTATCCAGGCCAAAGTTCTTCAGCAGATCATCAATCATTTCCCGACCTTTGCGGGCATGGGTTTTCATAACGGTCATTTCTTTAGCATCCAGCTTATCCGGCTTCAGGAGTATGTCATCAGGAATCGCTATTTTGCCAATATCATGCAGAGGTGAAAACATAAAAACATGTTCGATATAATCATCATCCAGTTGATATTGATCGGCCAGGACATTGGCAATGAGACGGCTATATCGTGACATGCGATCAAGATGGCTACCAGTCTCCGGATCACGAACATGGGTGATGCTGCTGGTGGTTTTAATAGCGGCCGTCAGGGTACGGACAGAGCTGATTTCATTAATGACCATTAATGAAATCAAATGACCATAAGTGTCGATCTGGCTCAGTATATTTTCAGTAAATACATCTTTTTCAAAAGAGTTGAAAAAGATGAAGCCAAAAAAATGGCCGTCATTAAACATGGGCAGAGTATAACTGGCAGCATAACCATGTCGGCCAATTCTTTTCGTATGCTCATTCTGTCCATTTTCAAAAGTGAGCATATTGTTGGCCACCCGCGGAAGACCTCTTTCCAGGATCTGTTTTAGTGAAGGCGCGTCTTCAAGTTTTGTCTGATAATGATCCAGTGGATTATCATCACCACTGCTGTGCAGATAAGTCTTTAACATGGTGGTTTTAGGATCATAAATTGCTACCGCTATGCGGGCAATAAAAGGAAATATTGCTTTTATGGAATGATGGGCAACAACAAGTTTTTCCTTTAAAGGACGATTTTTGTTCAGTTCTTCCAGGGTGTCTCGATGTTCTGGCATAGTTATCCTGTTTACAAGTTATCCTTTTTATGAGACGCCTTCTCAAATTTCTTCTTAAGGATCGTTTGCGAGATGAATCAGGTGTATGTTGTAAATTCTTCACAGAGTCTGACAACGTCTGATTAAGCTCAGTGAACCGAAGATGTTGGCGTTTTTAGCTAATTATACTCCATTTTATAGTATGCAGCAGTCATATAAAGTGTAAATATTGATCAGGATATCATTTTGTGACACTCATCAAAGGTATTTTTCCATGGTAGAAAGTGATTCGATGCTAAGCGATATCTGCAAGGTGATGGGAATGTTGTTTGCAATTTGAAAGGGGGGCATAATGCGACAATAAGGGAAATAATCGGTTAAATTACAGTAAGCATTAATGGACTTATACAGGAATACGCAATGCAACCACGAATCAGCATGATTACACTCGGTGTTCGCGATTTGACTGCGGCAGTTGAATTTTATGAAAAAGGCCTGGGATTTCCGCGCATGGAATCGCCACCGGAAGTGGCTTTTTTCATGCTTAATGGTACCTGGCTGGGTTTATATGGTCGAGAGGCATTGGCCGAAGACGCAACCGTTCCTGCCGATGGTCAGGGATTTGAATCTTTTACATTAGCCCATAATGTCCATTCGGAATCTGAGGTCGATGAGGTGGTTGCACAGGCGATTGCTGCGGGAGCGACTTTAGTCAAGAAGCCGCAAAAGGTATTCTGGGGTGGTTATAGTGGTTATTTTCAAGATTCAGACGGGCATCTTTGGGAAGTTGCTCATAATCCTTTCTTTTGGATTGGGCCTGCTGACGACAGCAACTAACTAATATCACATGCAGCTGTCGACTCTGATGCTCTTGTGATTCTCTTTCTCACCACCGATGGCCATATCGATTGCTTCGATAGGGTTGACTATAGCCTCCGGAAGACTGACCGCGATATTGGTCACTTCGATAAATCGGGTCTTTCTTTCCATAGTTCTTCATCCATAAGGAATTACCAGCGCGACGACGAGCCTGATCCAGTTCCTTACGAGAATAACGCCGTTCTGGCGAAGGGTATTTTTTTTCCAGTTCATACCAGGAATCACCATAGGTTCGTCCATATCTGGGCTTTTTATTTTCGGCAATCGCGGAACTGATAGTTATCAAAAATATGCTTGCAAAAATCAAAAGAATTAACTGTTTCATATGGTTCTCCTGAAAGTGGATGTATCATTAGCATAGCTAAATTATCAGAAATTTTCATCAAAAATGGATTGAAGTTGCGAATCAGTTTGATTTCTTTCTATGTTAATAATCTTTTCTTCAGTATCCGGCGCAGTTAAAATTTTGGATTGCTTCGTGTCGCTATCTTGAATAGTTTTTGAATAATCAGGATCATCACCAAACCATCGGTAGCGATAGTTTCCAATCAAACCTGAAAACGGATTGGTTATACCTCCAGCCAAAGTCCCTTTCTTGGCCTTACTAATGATCTCATTAAAATTATCCTGCTGTCTATTTATCGTACCCCGGAATTTAATTTCCGGTCCTTTCCAAAAACCAAATTCATCCTGTTCCTTTTGCAGAAGGCCCAGGCCATAGAAAATGGCAGCACCTTCCCCGGCAAGGTTTAACTGGGCATTCATTTCCAAAGGTTGATAAAATAACGGGGTATTTTTCTTGAACGTAATTCCACCTTTTGCGAATAAGTGTAATTCCGGGCCAAGGATCTGAAACCGTTCAATAGTGGTATTTAGATCGGCCTGTCGTACCAAGCGCAATTTGATGAAATCATAGTTAATTTCTTTAGCAAAGCGTACTACTCGATTGATAATACCCAAACCAAAGCCGGAGGTTGGCAACACGGAAACCACTTCACCGACTACTGCCATAGCATGCCCGCTAGAGCGAAGCATGATGTCATCGGCGGGAATTAAATTATAAACACCATCTTTACCCTCAATATCCAGGTCAAAAAGCAGCTCATTGCGAATTTGAGAGAGGTTGCTCAAATCGCCATAAATTTTAATGACAACATCAAGCATACCTTGCGTTCTGGGTAAATGTGTCGGATCCAGCGTCTGTATAAATTTTCCCACTTGGAAATGATCAATAGTGGTTGTTAAATCAATATTATATGGTCTTGGTCGATTGGGCTGAAATTGAAATTGAGCATTCAGCTTCATCGGGCTTTGTTGGAAATTAATGGTAAAATCATCAGCATGTAATTGCCTGTCGTTCATTAGTAATTTGCCATTAATATTGTGATAAGACATATAATCTGAATAATAAAGCTTTTCTATAGCTAACTGGGCAGCTATATCGACCCCGGTTGGCCAAAAAGGCGATGTTGCAGGAACGTTATTAGTTATAGTCTTATCAGCGACAGCTTTTGTCTGGCTATCCGCTTTTTTAGCCTGTTCGTTTTCTTTTTCCAACTGTGATATTTCAGAATCAGGGTTTATGGTGGCCAGTAATTTTAATAGATCATTTAGAAATATTTCCTTGCCATCTAGATTCAGGTTTAATAATGTTTTCTGCTGATGTCGTTGTACATGGCTTTGTAAATCAAGATGGCTGGTACCTGAAAGGCTTTTCATAATAACGGGAAAATTTAGCTTGATGCTGCTAAGACTTTCAAGTTTACCATCGCCATCAATCGTTATGGATTCAACTATTTTTTTATCCTGCTGATCGGTTAAATCGTTGATTAACCACTGGTGTTTGATTTTTTGTTGAGTGTCTATGCTGATATCTGCCGACATAGAGCCCTGTTTGAGTGTATTATGAGGAATAATTCCCGGCTGTTTTAGCCATTGTGATATTGAGAGTTCCAGCTGGCTATCTAATTCGGAAACAGGCTGGGTTTTATCCAGATCGAGCTTGATTTGAGCCTTTAAATCGAGAGCTTTTTCTTTTTTATCCAAAAAGATAACTGAAAGTAAATGGAGCTGAGCATCCGATATATTTTTGGTCTGTGTTACCGAAAAGTCCAGAGCAAGATCAAAAGGGTTCAGCAATACCCCTGTTTTATCTTTATAATAAATATTATGTACTTTAATGGGTTGCTGCAAAGTAATTGTCTGTTTCTTGCCTCTTTGGATCAGATCAATATGACCATTAGCATGTTCAAAACTTATGGGGATATCGGGAAAAATACTCTCATAAGGTTTTATGTCAAAATTAGTTAATTTAAAACTCAAATGTCCGTCTTGAGAAAAATTATATTTGTTATCCTGTAAAGATAATAAAACGGGTTTGTGTGTTTTAATGGCCAATAGACCTTTACTTTGAGGATGGGACACCAGCAACTCAGATTTTTTAATCGTTAATTGCTGCTCGTTAACGTGTATTTTATAGTCAGCATTTAATAACGACTGCCGGGTTATTTTATAGGGTGTATATTGCCGGACAATATCCAGTTTCATCAGATGATTGACAACAGCATTTAATTTACCGTTAATGGCAATCGTTTGTTTATTCTTATCATCCAGATGAGTCAATGTTATGACGCCACTATTTTTCAATAATAGTGTCTTGTTCTGTTTTAAGGTTAAACTTGGATAGCTTATTTTTAGCGAATTATTGCTATATTGACTATAAATCTGGCTGTTCAGGGACAAGTTTTTGAATAAAGGTTTTGTGTCTTCAAAAGCCTGGAGTCTGGAAAAATATAAATTATCAATGTCCAAAGCGAATTCATTGTTTTGCTTTGCCGAAACAGTTAAATCCATTTGGTTCAGCTGTCCAGACAGCGTATATGGTTTCGCGTAATGTTTTATAAGCGGGGCAAGCCAGTTTAAATCAAATTGATTGACCCGAGCCGATAGCAGTTTACCTTCAGTTTGTAATAGAATGTTGTTTTTATCTTCTTTAAAAAGAATTGGAGTGTTGGTTTTTATTACCAGTATTTTTTTATTTCCAGCGCTATTAAATTTCAGATTAATAGCTTCCATAGTCCATAGAGATGAATTTTTCTGTAGGGATAAATCATACTCCATGGCAAGCTGTCTGGGTAATGATTCAGACAGCGGGTCAGAAAACTTTTCATGTAATAATGTGTTAAGCAAGGGTATTTTAATCAGTTGACTAATATTAAACTGACCTTTGGAACTAAGTGTCATGGGTTTTTTTAAAAATTCTTTAGCTAATGGCTGCTTTAAATTGACTGTTAAGGAATTAGAACTCTGCTGGTGTTTTGTGTCGTTGCTTTGCGTATAAAGAGCAAGCTTGTCAAATTGTAGTGATAATTGTTCCTGGCTGATGTTCAGCTCAAAATTTGCTTCCAGGTTTTGATTGCGTAATAGTTGTGTCTTTTCTTTGTTAATGCTTTCGTTTTGGTTTGATGATTGCGCGAATATACTGACCTGACTAAGACTCAGGGGACGATCCGATTTTAGTGTCAGGGTATTATTTGCCAGGGAAAGTTTAATGGCCGTATCAAGCATGCCATGCTCGATTTCATACTCTGGTAGTAAATCACTAAACCAGTTCAGTGGTAGTTGATTAATGTTAATGCTTAATAAATCACTTTTCCGTTGATCAAAAAATGCCGAGGGTTGGTTGAGATTCACTGACAGGGGTTTATGGGTGATCATGTTTATATATTCCTGATCATCACTTAACATATTCAGTAAAAAATGATTAATTAACAAATGCCGGTTATTAAGACTGGCAGTGAGATGGTTGGATATTTGAATTTGTTCTGGCAGAGAGTCTTTATCTGCGGTTGCATAATCCGTGATTTGTAATTCATCACTTAAGTCAATATGGCCATCCAGAGTTCGAGTATTGTATTGAAAGCTTGCCTTCAAAACAGAGTCAATCTTCGGCAGTTTCAGGCTTTTGAATAACTGTAAAAATGCTTTATCAGTCTGTGCGTTTATGATGCCACTGATCACGCCTTCATTACCATCATATTCACCATTAAATTGAAGATCTGAAAGCAGCATTTCCGCCTCATTTTTATGGCTTATATGCAATTGGATGCTCTCGGGATTTAACACTTTTTTCAGATAGTGAGTATGATGTCTGTCAAAAGGGAATGACTCCCAGGCCTCGGGTGGTGGCAGTTGTTTCAAATTTAGCTGGATGGTAACAAATTGAGCCAACCCAGTATCATTGACCAATTTGATATCTGCGCGGCTTAGTTTACTATCAACAGTGCTATTGCTGTGCTGATTCAAGGCAATACTGGCATTGACAAAGATTTCTCTAATGTCGGGAATATTCCTTAATTCCCTGGCTTGTAGCTCCAGGGTGACGGGATTACTGGTTTGTTCATTAACTGATTCAGCCGCAACCGCCAAATGTAGGGGACCGGTCGCATCCGAACGATAGTGGGCCTTGATACTGAGATGATCAATATCATAAATATAGCCGGTATTCAGGTAGGGAAACAGGCCGGGAAAGAGCAGACTGTGATTGTTTTGATTGCCTTGAACTACGGTGGCATCATCAATTTTTACCTCATCAAGAATAAATTTTTCAACTTTTATACGTTGACGGAGTAGCCCCAAAAGGGAAAATTCACTATCCAGATGGCCAATGTGAATATCAATGGCTTCATGCTTAAAGCTCAGGTTTTTTATCTGTATGGAGAATGGAGTAATATGAATAGAGTCGACATTGATCTGGTCAATCCATGGGTGTAATTGAGTTTTAACCAGGTGTTTTTGAACGCCTGGTAAAAAGAGGCTGCTGATTAAAAAAATGGGTATCAGAATAATAACCAGCAGTAAAATTTGCAGAAAACGTTTCTTTTGGGCCATAACTGATCCTGAAAACTGTTTACTAAGCTCAAAATACCTTATCGTCAGCGTATTTTTGTTGCCCCTCTAATATCTTAATTATTAACCACTTGGAGAAAAGTTTCTAGCTATTTTAGAATATGTTTAAATTCTGGATGTTAGACCTTAATTTGTGGTAAAATGGCTTTACTATATTGATATTTATCAGTTTTACAGGGTACAGCATGGGACAAAAGACAGAATTTAACCTTGAGGATTGGGATTTCCCGGAAGAGAAATCTACCTCAAAAGACACGACTTTAGACTTTTCTGATACAGACTTTATCTCTGATATTGATGAGGATTTTAGCCTGTTGGAACAGAGCCTGGAGCCTTTAGCCGATCAAGAGCCATCAGCCCAACAAGAGCCATCAGCCAATCAAGAGCCTTTAGCCCCAAAACAGCCCTCAAATGAGCAAAAGAATGCTGCAAAAGAGGAAAAAATTGTCGTCAATAAGCCACTGGCTGAGACAAAATCCCTGATTGAAGTTCATGGAAATAAAATCCATATCAGTGGAAAAAATGACAACCTGAAAGAGCTAACCCAGGAAGAAGAGGCTTTCAGAAGACAAATCGAAGATCTGTTTGAATTATTAGAACTTGAAAAAACAGCGGATAAAAATGACGGCATCCGGGTTTATCAAACGGATTCGTCACCCTCAAAACCCTGGCGTTTTCACTGAGTCAGACAAATTTCCATATTTTTGAATTAAAGCGGTAGCATCATGTTTGGGCTTTGGGTATAATGCCCTCTCTCTGCCGGTCCCCTCGCAATGATAGGTCGTGAACCCAGCCAGATCCGGAAGGAAGCAACTGCAGCGGCCGACTCATGTGCCGGGGTGTGGCTGGCAGGGTCTTTAAATTCCTTTTGCTATATTTCCCAATTTTGTAATCCATCTCGTAATACATCCCGTATTAAAATAAGCTAATATTTTCTGAAATCTAGCCATTCAAAAGTCAATAGACTGGTTGTGGAGGGACATGGTGATTTGATGTATACTTAGGCGCAATAAAAACTATAACATAAAATTCATTTTTTAATCTTGGGCTTATATGAAATATCAGGTTCTGGCTCGTAAGTATCGTCCGAAAACATTCCCTGACATGATGGGGCAGGAACATGTTCTTAAGGCATTAAGCAATGCCCTGGAAAGCGGACGCCTTCACCATGCTTATCTATTCACCGGAACCCGGGGAGTGGGTAAAACCACGGTTGCCCGGGTGCTTGCCAAAGCATTAAATTGTGAGCAGGGTATTAGCGCAAGCCCATGTGGTGAATGCCCTTCCTGTCAGGAAATTGAGCAAGGTCGTTTTGTCGATTTGATTGAAGTGGATGCGGCATCGCGAACCAAAGTCGAGGATACCAGAGAGCTTCTGGATAATGTACAGTATGCGCCGACCCGAGGCCGCTTCAAGATTTATCTGATTGATGAAGTTCATATGCTATCCGGACACAGTTTTAATGCTCTGCTTAAAACTCTGGAAGAACCCCCACCTCATGTTAAGTTTTTATTGGCAACCACCGATCCGCAAAAATTACCCGTGACGATTTTATCTCGTTGCCTGCAATTTAATCTTAAGCGCCTGACCATTGCTCAGATAGAACAGCAACTGCAGCAGATCCTCACTGCTGAAGCAATTCCTTTTGCGGAAAATGTCTTGAAACCACTGGCGATTGCGGCGGATGGTTCTATGCGCGATGCTTTGAGTTTGCTGGATCAGTCAATTGCCTATAGTAATGGTCAGCCGAATCTGGCGGATGTTGAAGCCATGTTGGGCAGTGTCCAAAAGGACAGAATTTTTGAATTGCTGACTGCACTGGCCAATGAGGATGGCAAAGCGCTTATCGAACAAAGTCGTATTTTGGCCGGGCAGGGGATTGATGTGACCACTATCCTGGCGGAACTTATTAGCACTTTGCAACGAATCGCCCTATGTCAGACGGTACCTGATGCCGTGGATGACAGCCTTGGTGATAAACAGGCCATCGAACAAATGGCTCAGGCCATATCTCCTGAAGATATTCAGTTGTACTACCAGATAGCACTTAATGGTCGTAAAGATCTGCCTTTTTCGCCCCAACCGCAGGGTGGATTTGAAATGATATTAATTCGTATGCTGGCATTCAAACCGGCGGGTTCAGGAAATAAGCAGAAAATTGAAGCGCCTAAAGTGCAATCTTCTGATTCTGAAACAAGAGTTCAGGCAATGCCAAAAAGTGTCTCGGTCGAAACCGCCACATTTACGGCGACTGAAAAAAAAACAGCTGAAATTACTGCAACTGCAGAAATCGTAGCCCAACAAATAAACAAGCCTGCTCATACTGAGCCAGCCGCAAAAACACAGCTAAAACCACAACTGACATCAGCAACTTTTATGGCAGATACCGTGCCTGATGAATTTGAATTGCCGCCGGTTGATGCTTATGGCCAGGATAATTTTGCCAATCCAGCTGAACAGGAAATGCCTCTATTTGATACGGGTGCCCCTCTGCTTGGGGAAGCTCCAAAGGAAAATACGCCAACATCGGACAGAGTGTCTGAGCCTGAAAAAAAAACTGAGTCTGAATCTCAGTCTCTTCCCCAGCCTCAAATTGAGGTGGTTAGTGAGCAGGAACCTGTAGAAAAGGTCGACAACGTTGTCGAAACCGTTGCGGAGTTACCTTGTGTCAAGGAAGACGGCAGCGCCCTGGCAGATTACTGGCATGATTTGATTAATCGTTCAGAAGTAAAAGGCCTGGAACAGCAACTGGCGAAACATTGTGCTCTTATTAACAAAACGCAGCAAAATGGCCAATACCTGTTCCAATTATTATTAGAATCGGTGCATAAACATTTACTCAATGATAAAATACTGAATCGATTAATTGAGGCTTTGCAACAGGTATTAGGTGATACGCTGCGTCTTGATATTAAAGAATGTCAGGTACAGCCGGAAGAACAATTGCTTACGCCCAGACGACGTGAAATTCATGAGGCTGAAGTGTTGCAGCAACAGGCGGTGGAATCTATTATCGCGGATCCCAAAGTAAAAATGCTGGTTGAAGCCTTTGGGGCAAAAGTTCGGGAAGAAACGATAAAACCCATTTAGTTGGTTCAATGAGAGAAAATCTTAATTTAGAGGAAATGACATGAAAGGTGGTTTAGGCGGCTTAATGAAGCAAGCCCAGAAAATGCAGGAAGACATGCAAAAAGCCCAGGCTGAAATTGCTAATTTAGAAGTCACTGGCCAGGCTGGCGGTGGTATGGTCTCTGTGGTAATGACAGGGCGTCACGATCTTCGTCGGGTCAGTATTGATGAAAGTGTTATGGATGATAAAGAAATGCTGGAAGATCTGGTCGCTGCGGCAGTGAATGATGCCGTGCGTCAGGTTGAAGAGTCATCTAAGAGTCGGATGTCTGGTATGACCGATGGTTTAAACCTGCCTCCAGGTTTTAAATTACCTTTCTAAAACGTATTCTTATATGGCTCATTCACCACTGATTAAACAGCTTATTGACAGTTTACGATGTCTGCCGGGTGTAGGAGCCAAATCCGCACAACGGATGGCCTATCACTTACTGGAAAGGGATAGAAAAGGTGCCCGAAAACTTTCTCATGCTCTCAGTCAGGCTGAAGAACAGGTTGGTCATTGTCGCACCTGTCGAATTCTGACCGAGTATGAACAATGCGACATCTGCCAATCAAATAAACGTGATAAACAGATGTTATGTGTGGTTGAAACCCCCTCGGATGTTTATGCCATTGAACAGTCCGGCACTTATCGGGGCACTTATTTTGTTTTGATGGGGCACTTATCGCCGCTTGATGGCATCGGGCCACAGGAATTGCATCTGGATATCCTGAAACAGCGGGTGGAAAATGAGGCCATAACCGAGGTGATTCTGGCTACCAATACGACTGTGGAAGGTGAAGCGACTGCGCATTATATTGTGGAAATGCTCAAACCCTTTGCGGCCAAAATTACCCGTATTGCCCATGGAGTGCCTTTGGGTGGAGAGCTGGAATATATTGATGGCTCAACACTGGGGCATGCCTTTAATGGCCGCCAGGAGTTCCGTTAATTAAATCAAATCAACTAATATTTTTCAGTTGACTGTCGAATAGAGCACAGATTTTTTTCATCTGATTGACATCATCCACATCCAAAGCAGCGCTATTTGCTCCTTCTTCTAATGGATGTTTATCCATATAAAATAATCCGATGGCTTTATTATTAACATGAACCGATTTGGCAATAAACTCCTGGACATTGAGCATATCACGCATTGGCTGGTTAATAAGGGGCGCAAATTTCTGATAATTTAATTGATTAAGGCATACAGACTGGGACTTTTCCAGTAATTTAGTAAATAAATGACTGGGTTGCATTGGCAATGGGGTTTCAGCAAATTTTTTATCGTTATAACCTCGTAAGCTTCTGACCTGTAATAGCTTTTTGTCCTTACTGAGCATCAAAAAAGCCACTCGGCTAAAGACACCGGTTTCAAAAAGTGCATCCAGGGTAATACGCACAAGGCCAGGAAAATCGTTCGCCGAACTGATTAAATTGATACTGGCTATTTTCCTTTGCTCTGCTGCCTTTGGCTTTGGAGCGGCTTTTTTCTGTGGCGCTTGTTTGGGTGCGGAGGCCGGGGCTTTGCTTTTGACTTCTATATCAATTACCTGGGTATAAGGAACTTCACCCGGCAATAAAGCCAGATAGCTACACACATTTTGAATGGGAAAAAAGTCCTGGCATTGATGGGCCATATTAACCGCAGTTTTATGAAATTCTTGCGCGATACGAGCTTCACTATAACGAAGATACTGGGAGCAGGTGTTCAAATGTTCATACAAGTGGTCATAATACCAGCCTTTTTCAGCGATAATGCTGCATTTCTCTGCCAGGTACATACATAAGACCGGTTTTGATACCTCATCCGGATCAATCATCTCCTGTCTTTGCAAAAACAGATTGGGAATTTTCCATTGATGCGTGAGTGCTTCGGCCAGTTCGTGATAACTGAATCCAAACACTTCCTGCTGCGCCTGTGCGTAATCTTTTTGTTGCTTATGGATCAGCAGTTCAACTTTTTGTGCTTTGACGGGATCAAGATTCCAGCAAACTAATTCAGATAATGGTGTGATCAATGTACTGGTATAAATGTCTTCCACTGAAGGAGCATTCACCATCAGGGCAAGATTTTGTGCCTGGAATGCAGCATGCACTCCCCGATGTTGCAGGCGAACAATTTTATCGGCTATGTTTTTATCTTTAATCGTGTATACAGAGGAAATTTTATTAATAAATTTTTCCAGTCTTTCCATGCCCAAAAACATGGCCGCATGTTCAACCTGGCTGATCTGTTTATCAAAGTCTTTATTAATTTCCTGGTTGGCATAGGCCAGAAGATTGATCATACAGGCTGGGTCAAATTTCAGGATGTTATCCAGTAGGCGATAGTTAAAAACCGGTTTTTCCAGAGCTTCTTTTAAAGCCTGTAATGTATTATGTAAAACAGGAAGGGCAGCAATATCGGAGCGTTGAATAAAATTATTGAGTTGACTGTTTTCGGTCATAAAAAGTGCTTGGAGAAGAAAAATTAAAATTGGTTTAAATAACTATAGCAAAATTCGCTAATTAATATAGTTTAAATTTACTTTAGGTTTGACTGAAAATGAAAAAACTTGACGTTTTTTAAATATTGAACTTTAATTTGAAATGCTTAACTGATGAAACACTTTGATGTTTAAGGCTTATTTATGAATTATGCCGTAAAAGAATTTAACAGAAGTGGGATTTGATAGCAAATTAGACATAGGATGCCTGAGCAGATTTTCCTTTTTGTATTTGATATTAACCGGTTAAGTTTTCGTTTATCGCTTACAGTCGATATGGTTTTTAATATGCCGCAAAAAACTACTAAATAATAATGTAATAAAACGTGGCGCAGTTTCAAATTAATGAGGTTACAATGTCAGATCAAGTTTCCGGCACAGTGAAGTGGTTTAATGATGAAAAAGGATTTGGATTTTTACAGCAGGAAAACGGCGCAGATGTGTTTGTTCATTTCCGAGCAATTAATGGCACCGGTCGTAAAACACTGGTTGAGGGGCAAAGTGTCACATTCTCTGTTACCAAAACCCCCAAAGGTCTGCAAGCCGAAAACGTTAACATTACGTAGTTAACAATCTTTGACAAGCAAATAGTAACAAGCCAGAATTAATGCATCATGCTTTAGCTTGATGAAGGTTTTTTGCGCCTCCCAGACGGGCAACAATTTTATCTGCGACTCGAAAAGAGTTCGCATAGATTGTCCATGTGTGGGGAACACTGCCACCGGTAGGCATGAAGCTGCCATCGGTCACATATAAATTTTCTACGTCATGGGCCTGACAATCCGGATTCAATACCGACGTTTTCGGATCGTTACCAAAGCGACAGGTACCCGCCACCAGATTTGTTGGTGGCACGCCAGAAGCAAATGACAATACGTTTTCAGCACCCATCTCTCTGAGCACATCGCCCGACTTATTGGCCAGATACCAACCAACTTTCAGGTTTTGCACATGAACATTTACTTTTATTCTGGCTACCGGTAAACCCCATTTGTCTTTCACCTTGCTATCGAGGCTGACATGGCAATTATCGGTTGGAGCCCAGTCACAAAAGGCTTCAACTTTAATATAACGACCTTCTGTAAAGTGGGATTTGAGTTTGTCTTTTAGCGGCTTGCCCCAGAGTAATCCGCCATTACCCCGGGTTTGCCGGTTGGCTCTGGCAACGGGATTTGGGTGCAGATGAACAAAGTCAATGGTACCGCCTTTTTGAGGAGCATTGGTTTTAAACATGTCCTGGTCTTTTATTTCATACCAGTCCTGAATAGAACGGTTCACAAATGTGCCAAATTGTTTCAGTTCATTGACCTGTTCTGGACTGAATTTGTCATAGGGCAGGCGACCCGAGCCAGCGCCTCCGCCGGCAAAAATCAGATTCTTGCCCACTTGATCGTTATTATTGGCCAGACCATTGGGATGTTTAGGACCGGTAGAATTCAATAATAAGCGCGCTGTTTCAATTGCCTGGGCAGCTACGACATAGAGTTGCGCATCGACAGCGTGAGGCTTGCCGGTTTTATCAGCATATTCGATGGCAGTTATTTTGCCGCTCTGATCACTATGAATATGGGTGACCATGGATTGTGGACGCAGTTCACAATTACCTGTGGCAATGGCACTGTCAATGAGGGCGGCACGGGAACTGCCTTTGGCTCCAGTGGCACAGCCATAACTGCCACAATAGCCACTATAAACACAGGCGTTACGGTTTAACGCCGGTTGTGAAAGAATGGCTCTTGGCATCGGCATGGAATGAAACCCCAGTCGTTCACAGGCTCGATCGATGTGTTTGGCAATGGGGTGTTCTGCTGTTGGTGGGAAAGGAAAGTCCTTACTACTTCGGGGTTCCTGGAATGGATGCTCGATAACCCGTCCGGAGACACCCACGACTTTTTCAACCTTGTCATAATAAGGTTCCATATCATCATAAGATATTGGCCAGTCAACGGTGTTGGTGCCATCAATGGGGCCATAGGTTGATAATAATTTAAAATCATTAGGTTTTAAACGATGAAAAAAACCACTCATAAAATTACTTGAGCCACCGACGACATTACCATTCCAGAAATTCCAGCTGGACTGATAAGTAGGAAAGCTACGCCAGCTGCCATCATCATTTTCCAGTTCGACAACATGTTGTTCGTCTTTCAGATCAGGGCTATAACCTCCGCGCAGGGAAGTTTTTAGTTCGTCTTTGAAATAATCATTTTCGGTATACCAGGGGCCTTTTTCCAGTACCAGGACTTTATAACCGGCATGGGCCAGGGTATAAATAATCGGACCAGCGCCGGCACCACTGCCAACAACGCAAATATCATAATCGTGACTCATTTAATCGCTCTTATTATGGCAGAAGTTTTATTATAGTAACCAGTAGCGTTTATTGGCCGGTGGTCGAGGCTCTCCAGCTCGATGTTCCAGCCATTTCCAGCCGATGCCATCTGGATTGCCGCCATAGACGGGATCGGTCAGCAGGGCTTCGAGAATATAATTGAGAATGTTGACCAGCCAACGTCGTCCATCCGCCTGTTTTTCAAACTCGCGTAAGACACTTTCACGTTGCTCTATGGACAAATCGGTAAAAGAT
>Ga0316204_10005745_pt1 | contig 20042 bp, 17 predicted proteins | sample 6monrhotite_MG_2_FD_205661 | JGI IMG/M metagenome (GOLD analysis project Ga0316204, IMG submission 205661) | Microbial mat bacterial communities from mineral coupon in-situ incubated in ocean water Damariscotta River, Maine, United States -... | ecosystem: Environmental > Aquatic > Marine >...
TCGGACTCATCCTCGAGGTAATCCGGGCTGACACAGATCTTCACACCGTCAGTCTCTTGCTCGTACATGGTGTCATATCCGCCCATTGCCGCCCGGCCGCATTGTGACCGGGTCGAAGTGATCGCTATCATCCGCCTGCTCGCGGTCTCGCTCAACCCCCTACGGTCAGCATGGCTGGACAGGAGGCGGTGGATGTTGGACATCTCCTGCCCGTCCGCAGCAGCCCCGATCCTGTCATGTCCGCTTCCGGCATTCTTCCCGACCACCAGCTTCAGACCCTGTTCGATCAGGGCGTCATCGCCGCGGACACGCCGCTCGACGCGACGCAGATCCAGCCGGCCAGTATCGATCTGCGGCTTGGTGCCAAGGCGTTTCGCCTGCGCGCCAGCTTCCTGCCCGGCAAAAACATGACGGTCGCTGATCGGCTGGCCGATGATCTGGTCATGCACACGGTCGATCTGCGCAATGGCGCGGTGCTGGAGACAGGCTGCGTCTATCTCGCACCGCTACATGAGCGGCTCAAACTGCCGGCCGGACTTAGCGCCGCGATGAACCCAAAGAGCTCGACCGGCCGGATTGATGTCTTCACGCGGGTCATCACGGACCAGGGCGTCGCCTTCGACCAGGCGCCGCTCGGATATGCGGGCCCGCTCTACGCCGAAATCTGCCCGCGAACCTTTTCCATACTGGCTCGGGAGGGTGATCGGCTGAGCCAGATCCGCTTCCGCCGCGGCACCCATGAATGCCTGCGCGAAGTCACCGTCAGCGTCGATCTCGCCGGGTTTGAGAACGGCATTGTCGGTTATCGCGCCCGCCGCCATGCCGGTCTTGTCGACCTCTCCAGGCTGGGCGGTCATTCCAGTGCGCGATTCTGGGAGCCGATAACGGCGCCTGATCGCCGACTGGTCCTCGATCCGGGTGAATTCTATATTCTCGCCTCGCGCGAAGCGGTCTCGATCGGGCTCGATGAAGCGGCTGAAATGGCCCCCGTCGCGCCGGAGATTGGCGAGTTCCGGGCGCATTATGCCGGATTTTTCGACCCTGGTTTCGGGATTGCCGAAACCGGCGGGACGGGTAGCCGCGCCGTGCTGGAAGTGCGCGGCCATGACGTGCCCTTCATGCTCGACCACGGACAGGCGATTGCCCGTCTGGTCTATGAGCCGATGCTGGAACCACCGACCGCCGCCTATGGGGCTGTCGCTTCCAACTATCAGGCACAAGGTCTCAAGCTCTCGAAATTCTTCGCCGATTGACGCGATTGCAGAGTTAATGACCGTAGGGCTTGATCCCGACGCCGTCGTGTTCGATCTTACCGGCAAGTGATCAATACGTGATCAAAAGATGACCGTCAGGTCATGATCACAAACGGGGGTGAGGCACATGAAGCGAATTCTGGCTATTATTGCGGGCTTGGTGCTCGGGAGTGCGGCGCACGCACAGCCCGTGCCGAGTGTCGATGATTACGCGGCTCTGACCAATATGACATCGGTGAGCATTTCACCGAATGGCGAGCGCATCGTGTTTATCGCCGGCGAGACCCGCGAGGACCGCAATATCATTGTCGCCTCGCTCGTCGGCGGCGCCCCGATCGTGATCGATGGCGGTGATGACCAGATCGTGACCGGCACCCGGTGGGTCAGTAATGAACACATCTATGTCACCTATAGCGAGCGCCGGCGGATCGCCGCGCTGGCCGAGCGGGTCGATGTCCCGCGGCCCTTTATCATCCGCGTCGATGACCAGAATGTTGTCGAACTGCTGCTCAACACCCGTATTGCCGACATTGATATGGATGATGAGGACAGCGTCCTGGTAACGGTGCCCTTCACCAGTGGCGGCGTCGCATTTCAGCGCCAGCCCCTCGACAGCGCGCGCGCACGCCAGGTCTTCCGTTCTGATGAGGGCTATAATTACGTCCTGAACGCCGAGGGCGAACCCTTTGTGCGTTATACCGGCGGCCGTGGTGACACGTTCGAGCTGTGGACCAAATATGGCACCGGGAACTGGCACCGCGTTCACACCGAGCGGTTTGAACTGAAGCGCGAATTCCAGTTTGCCGGTCGCACGACACGCGATTGGGTTGGCGTTATCGAGAGCATTGCCGGTCTGGATTCAACCGGTCGCTATGGTTATTTCTCTTCGGAAACCATGGGCGAACGTGGCGTCGAGACGCCCGGCCGTCGCCGCGCCGTCTTCCGCTATGACTTCCAGGAAGAAGTGATTGAGGGGCCGCTGGTTTCCTCGGACATCTCCGACGTCAACAACTTCATGACCGATTGGCGCACCCATGCCGTGATCGGCGTGAGCTGGGATGAAGAACGCCGGCATGTCGAATACTTCGACCCGGAATTCCGCGAGCTCTATGAGCAATTGGTCGGCTTCTTCCCGGACTCGAACGTCAATATCGTCAGCTGGGATTCCGAGTTCCGCAAGGTTGTCATCAATATCTCCGGTGGCCACACATCGGGCGCCTATTATCTGATTGACCGGGTTGCCGGCGATGTGACCTTGCTGGCCGCCTCGCGTCCGCGCATTCCCGAAGCGGCCATGGCACCGGTTGAGATCATCCATTACACGGCCCAGGACGGGCTTGAACTGTTCGGCTATCTCACCCTGCCGCCAGGCCGGAATGCCCGCGATCTGCCGGCCGTTCTCTTGCCGCATGGCGGCCCTGAGGCGCGTGATTTCTACGGCGTAGATCCCTGGGCTCAATTCCTCGCGGCGCGCGGTTATGCGGTCTTCCAGCCGCAATTCCGCGGCTCGGGTGGCTTTGGCGTTGAATTCGCCGAACGCGGCTACGGCCATTGGGGCGAGGAAATGCAGACCGACCTCTGGGACGGAATGCAGGTTCTCGTTGATCAGGGCACTGTTGATCCGGATCGTGTCTGCATCTTCGGCTGGAGCTATGGCGGCTATGCTGCCTTCGCCGGCGCGACCCTGACGCCGGATCTGTATCGCTGTGTCATCGCCGGTGCGGGCGTGTCCGATATCCTGACCATGATGGAATATGAGCGCGGTCGGCTGGGCGGCGACTCCCAGGCTTATTGGGCTCGCAATATCGGCGATTGGCGCCGTGACCCCGCCCATACCCGCGCGATCTCGCCGGCGCAGCAGGTGGATCGTATCACCGCACCGCTGATGATCATCCACGGTACGGATGATTTGATCGTGCCGTTCAGCCAGGCCGAATACATGGCCCGGGCGCTCGATGCCGCTGGCAGGCCCTATGAGATGGTGGCGATCCAGGACGGACCCCACCAGTCTTATCGGATGACGGTGGATAATCAGCGCGAACTCTACGCCAATCTGGAACGTTTCCTGTTCCAGCATAATCCGCCCGATTCTCGGTGATTGATGCAATAGACTAAGACAGAGGGCCGGTCGAAAGACCGGCCCTTTTTTCGTGGTGGAGGCTACCTGGCCGTGAGCCACTATCGCCCTGCGGACGGACCCAGCTGCGCACAGGATGAGTTTTTGATTGTGTCGAACCGAAGGTTGCGGCAACTTGTAATTGTTGAAATGGGGGAGATTCATGCGTCTATTATTGATTATGCTGGCTGTATTGGGCCTGCAACCAATTGCTCTGGGGCAAGCGCCTCCGTCGGTTGAAGACTATGCCGCCTTGCCGAACATGGCGCTGGTTCGCATTTCTCCGGATGGTAGCCGCCTCGCCTTCGTCTCCGGCGAGAGCTGGGAAGCGCGCAATATCGTCGTCATTTCCCTGAACGGTTCCGAGCAGCCGGTAGTCATTGATGTTGGTGACGACCAGGTTGTCGACTCGATGAGGTTCGCCAGCGAGACTCATCTCTGGCTGTCCTACCTGTACCGTGGGCAGTTTTGGGGCATGGGCGAGGACAATTATGTCAGGCGCGAATACCTGTTGCGGATCGCAGACCAGCATGCGGTCGAACTCGACTACGGAACATTTTTTGCTTCGATTAACGAGCAGAACCCGAACTCGGTCCTGACTTGGGTTCCAGCAAGTCGGAATACGCCCAACAGCGCGGGCTCACGTCTTCGTGGCGGCACGGGCCTCAGCCTCTTCGAGCAAGGGCTAGACCGGCAATCCGCGCGGAGCCGCGAATTTCTGGGAACGCGGGATTTCGAATACATCCTGAACGCCGATGATCGCCCAGTCATTCGTCAGCGCGGCGGCGGCGAGGGCGATGAACCGTATGAATTGTGGACGAATGTCGGGTCCGGCGACTGGCGCAGAGTGTATATCGAGCGGCAAATGCTGGATCGGGAGTTCCATTTCGCAGCCCGGCATTGGCAGCGCTGGATGGGGGCGCTCCCCTGGGTGTCTGGCGTCGATCCGACGGGGCGTTATGCCTATTTTCGCTCGGGGGCTGATCGGGACGCGGCCAATTTTCTGCCGGGCCGACGTGCCGCCCTGTTTCGCTTCGACCTTATCGAGGAGCGGATCGAGGGTCCGGTCGTTACCTCTGACGTGGCCAATGTTGGTGGCTTGATCACGGACTGGCGAACGAATGCCGTGATTGGCGCGCGTGTCGAGGAGGAGCGGCCACGACAGATCTATTTTGATCCCCAGTTCCAGCAATTGCAGGCGGATGTCGAAGCCGCCTTCCCGCAGTCGAACGTCAATATTGTGGATTGGGACCGAAATTTCGACCAGGTCATTCTTCACATCGAGGGCGGTGAAACGGCCGGTGCGTACTACCTGATCAATCCCGAGAACGGTGAGGTCCGGCTTCTGGCAGGTTCGCGGCCCCGCATCCCCGACGCGCAGGTTTCTGCCGTCGAGATCATCCACTATGATGCGCGCGACGGTCTCGGCCTGTTTGGCTATCTGACCCTACCGGTGGGACGCGATGCGCGTGACCTGCCTCTGGTTTTGATGCCCCATGGAGGACCGGAGTCGAGGGATTATTACGGCTTTGATGAATGGTCTCAGCTTCTCGCGTCGCGCGGCTATGCCGTGTTTCAACCTCAGTTTCGTGGCTCTGGTGGGTTCGGGATTGAATTCGCCGAGCGTGGATATGAGCGATGGGGCCGGGAGATGCAAAACGACCTCGACGATGGGGTGGATGCGCTCGCTGACCGCGGGTTAATCGACCCGGACCGGGTCTGCATTTTCGGCTGGAGCTATGGGGGATACGCTACCCTGGCTGGTGTGACGCTGACGCCGGATCGCTATCGTTGCGGTGTGGCCGGCGCGGGTGTCTCGGATATCGTCGCCATGATGCGCTATGAGCAGGGACGTAATCGCGGTAGTTCCCAGCTCTACTGGGCGCGCAATATCGGCGATTGGCGTGGGGCACATGAAGCTGAAATCGATGCGGTCTCGCCGGCAATGCACGCGAGCAGCGTGACCGCTCCGCTGATGATCATTCACGGCACCGAGGATATCGTCGTAGATTATAACCAGGCGGAGATCATGGCCGAAGCGATGGAAGAGGCGGGGCGGCCCTATGAGCTCATCTCGATTGAAGGTGGCCGGCATTATTCCAGCCAGATGACCATCGAGCACAAGCTTCAGCTCTATGACAATCTGGTACGCTTTCTGCTTGAGCATAATCCGCCCGACCCGGCGCCCTAGCGGACCGGCGTCTGCACAATGAGAAAAGGCCGGTCGGGTGACCGGCCTTTTCGCTGCATTCCCGCCCGGTCCGCGTGCACGAAGCCATTCCCGCCGCCGGTTGGGGCGGCTATAGTCGCGATCAGACGCGGGTGTAGCTCAATGGTAGAGCAGAAGCTTCCCAAGCTTACGACGAGGGTTCGATTCCCTTCACCCGCTCCATTTCCCTGACAATTTGACCGGACGTGGCCGGCGTTGCCAACCGCTCCATCTGCGGCTGTATCTGTGATTGACACCCGGCGTGTTCGCGGCTCAATCTGGAAACCGGTTCGCGGGTGATCGAGGGGATTCCCGCCGACCTTTCCGGGGGGAAATCATGCGTATTCTTGTTGGACTGATCCTGGCGTCGCTTCTGGCTGGCGAGGCCACGGCGCAAATTGAACAATTCGCGGCCATGCCGCGTATCTGGTACGCGGATATTTCACCGAACGGCTCGCACCTGGCGACCGGCTGCAGCCCGCGCGGCGTACGTGAAATCTGCATTTATGACCTGGTCAGCGGTGCGGCGCCGGTTGTTATCCCGGCACCGGATGGTGGCGAGATGTCGACCTTCTCGTGGCCGAGCGACGAGTATCTGCTATACTATGTTCACACCGTTCAATCCTTGCGCACCTCGGGTGGATTGCGCACGCGCACGCTCAGTCAACCGGTCTCCTATTCGTTGGCCACTGGCCGCTCGAGCCTTCTGCTTGTCAATTCAGGTCTCGCCTCTCCATTGATCGGGACCAGTGACCGTGTCGCCATGGAAATCACCTTCCTCCTGGACGACACGCAGGGTGGGCTCATTCGTGCCAGCCGGCCTGGTGACTTCGGCACCGTTGTCTACGAGATGAACCTGGAAAACGGTCGGCGCGTTCGGCGGCTCGAAGTATCGAGCGGACAGACGATCGATTTCGTTCTTGATCAGAATGGCGAGACCATTCTGGATGTCCGTTATGATGACGATACCGGGGAATTCTCCATCCAACGGGCCGGCCCCGGCCCTCGCGGTGAAATCTATTCCGGGCATTTCCCGAGCGAGACACCGCGTATTTTCGGTCTCGTGGATGGCGGACGGGCCGTCGCGATCAGCTTCCCCGTTGAAGGTCTGCGGCGGCTGGATGTGGAATCGGGCGCGCTGACCGATTTCTCGGTGCCCAATGTCGATATCGCGCGCGCCCGGCCCATAGTCGATGATTATGCGATGAGCGTGGTCGGCTTTGCCTATACCGACGAGCTGCCCCGGCAAGTGTTCACCAACCCGGTGCTGGCAGGATTATTGACTGAACTCCAGCAAATCCTGACCGAAGATTCTGTAACGATCTCTGCCTGGAATGCCGACTGGACGAAATTGGTCATCGAAGGCCGGGATATGGGCCGACCGGCCAAGTACTACTTGCTTGACCTGGCCAGTGGCGGCTTGGGCTTACTCGATGTCGAAGTGGAATTCGCCGACAGCGAGGCGGCCGGAGTTCGCTCGTCAATCGTCTACGAAGCTTCGGACGGTCTTTCCATTCCCGCCTTTGTCACGCTACCGCCCGGGCAATCAATTCAGACCGGTCCTTTCCCGCTTATCGTTTTGCCGCACGGCGGGCCGCAGTCCCGGGATACCGGCGAGTACGATTGGTGGGCGTCTTTCTACGCATCGCAGGGTTATGCGGTTTTGCAGCCGAATTTTCGCGGTTCCTCCGGTTATGGGCATGAATTTGTTGAGGCAGGTTATGGCGGATTCGGTACCCGGATGATCGATGACATGATCGATGGGGTGCACTATTTGCAGAATGCCGGCATTGCCAATACCGGGCGCTATTGCGCGGCCGGGGCGAGTTATGGCGGATATGCTGCGCTGATGCTCGCTTTGCGCGACCCCGAGAATGTGGCTTGTGTGATTTCCTTTGCCGGCGTCACAGATCCGTTTGCGATTATGGAGAGCAGTTCGGCGCTCAACACGGAACTCCGGTACTGGGAGCAGTATACGGGAAGCCGTTATGGCAGCTCGGCAGAGCAAGCTGTGATCACACCGGTGGAACGTGCCGGAGAGTATCGAGCGCCATTGCTGATCCTGCACGGCAATCAGGACACAACTGTTCCATTTGGACAGTTCCGTTTGTTGCGCGATGCGATGGGTAACAGGTCGGACGCCCGGTTTGTCGAGATGGACGGCGCCGATCATTATCTGGGTAATCCAGATGCACGCGCAACCTTGTTGCGAGAGAGCCAGGCCTTCCTCGAGCAATATTTTCCCGCCAACTGAGCCAGGCTGCCGGCACGCCAATCGGCAATCAGAGACGTCGCCGCAATTGGCTCAGATCCAGCCCGGCCAGTTCGGCCAGATGGGCGATCATGATGACGCCGAAGGCGGCGGCCAGAATGGCGATCAGGGTCCAGGGGATGAGCCTCGGTCCGCGTTCGGGGCGGACCGGCTGTCCCGAGCGCCAGCGAGCGAGCAGGAAGAGGGCGATGCAGCTGGCGAAAATGATGAGCGTCGCGGTGAGTGAGAGATACATGCCGGGTCCATAAACGTGCTGAGACCATGTTCGGTCTTGTCCCAGAAATAGGGTCTGGTCGCGAGCTGGTACAGGGCGCGCACTGCAGCCCAGCTCTGCAATGGCCAATAGAGCGGCATCAGCAGCAAATCGGCGAGGCGCACACCCAGACCGGCGCGCCGCATGCCGATCGCCGCCGTCGCCGCTGATGTGGCATATCCCGCCGCCAGAAACCCGCCATAGAGCAGCTCGCTTCCGTCCACCTCCGGCGCAGTGAACAGGCCGAGCAGACAGGCGGCGGCGAGCGGGGCGTGGGCCAGCGCCGAGATCAGCGCCGCGCCCAGCGTCAGCGTCAGGGGTAGGCGGTTTTGCCGCCGCGGTGCTCGGCCGGCGGGACGCGAATGCACCGTCAGCGTCTGGGCATAGCCCTTGAGCCAGCGCGTGCGTTGGCACACCCAGGGCCAGATGCGCGTCGGGGCTTCCTCGAGGGTGATCGGCGCGATGACATTGCAGCGATAGCCCAGCGCGTGCAGGCGAAAACCGAGATCGGCGTCCTCGGTGACATTCCAGGCATCCCAGCCGCCCGCGCGCCGCAATGCGACGGTGCGGAAATGATTGCTGGTGCCGCCCAGCGGCAAGGGCCAGCGCAGCCGCGCATAGAGCGGCAGCAGGGCGTGGAAATGTGCGGCGTATTCCAGCGCGAACTGCCGCGTCAGCCAGCATTCGCCGCGATTGAACCAGTTGAGTGGGGCCTGCAGGCCGGCCAGTTCCGGGCCGGCGGCGGCGAAACTCTCGGCGGCGACGCGCAATTGGCGCGGGTGCGGCCGGTCTTCGGCATCATGAATGGTGACCATTTCACCGGAACAGAAGCGCAGGGCGTAATTGAGCGCGCGCGGCTTGGTGCGCGGCCCGCCCTCGGGCACCAATATGATGCGGTATTTGTGATCGAGATTGAGTGCCCGCGCTGCCGCGATGGTCTCGCTGTCATCGGCCTCCAGTGCCAGCCGGATTTCCAGCCGGTCGGGGGGATAATCGATTGCCTCCAGCGCCGAGATCAGCACTGGCAGCACAGCGCTCTCGCGATACAGGGCAATGATTACACTGGCGCGTGGCAGGGCACAGGCCGGCAGGGCGCGGCGCCGGGCCCAGACTGGCGGTAGAAGGCAGGCCAGCAGCCGCAATCCGATCAGGCAGGCAAACAACAGCCCGGCCAGACCCGTCAGCAGGTTGACTTGCCAACCCGCCCAACCGGCCACCGTGAGGGTGAGCAGGCCAAAGCCGATCATCAATGCGGTGAATTGGGGCGCAGACAGACCGGTGCGGGCACTGAAAAGCGGCGTGCGATGGGCGAGCCCCTCTGCAGCATCGCTGGCCCAGAGTCGGGCGAGGATATCCGGAGCGGCCTCGTCGCGTCGATCTGCCGCCCGAGGCTCGTCGAAGCCTGAGCCGGTGCGGCTGGTCTGGCCATCATCCATGACATCGCCCATCGAGGTTGTGTTTTTGGTGAGGCCATCAAAAACACAACTCTTGCGGGAGTCAATCACTGCCCGGCCGCAATTCAGTCCGACGGATTGATGAGCTCGATCAGGCTGGGGGCGCTCAGACTGTCATCGGCGAGCGCGAAGACCGCAGTGGTCGCTGTGGGATAGCCCATCGGCAGGGCTTCGCGGACGCCGCAGCGTGCAGCCAGCTTGTGCGCCAGCCCGCCCATGCCCGGATTGTGGCCGACCATCACAATGCGCGAAACCTGCTGCAGCGCTGCGAGTGCGGCGCGCTCCAGCATTTCGGTACTGGCATGATAAAGCGCCATCGGATCGTCCATCTCGGGTCCGCCAAGCAGGGGGGCCAGATGGTCAAACGTCTGCCGGGTCCGCCAGGCTGGGGAGACCAGGGCGCGTTCGGCTGTCAGGCCCAGAGCGGCGAGCCTGGCCGCGGCCCTGCGACTGTCCTCATGCCCGCGTGGTGTCAGTCCGCGCTGGAAGTCATCATCGGCTTCGAGCCGATCAACGGCCTTGGCGTGACGCATCAATATCAAAATCCGGTCCATCAGGGCCTGCCTGTCAAGGTTTACAATGTCGAGCGTTCCGGGCCGGGTCTTGCATTTTCTGGCCCCCATGCGCACCTAGTCCTAGTGTGTTTCTATATGCTTTTGAACCAAGGAGACGACCATGGGTCTGTTGTTGGGCGATACCGCCCCGAATTTTGATGCCATCACCAATGAAGGTCCGATCAGCTTCCATAACTGGATCGGCGATGACTGGGTGATTTTCTTCTCCCACCCGGCAGATTTCACCCCCGTTTGCACCACCGAGCTGGGCTTTACCGCCAAGCTGAAAGACGAATTCGCCAAGCGCAATGCCAAGGCGATCGCGCTGTCCGTCGACAGTGTCGAAGACCATAATGCGTGGATCAAGGATGTCGAGGAAACCCAGAATGTGGTGATGAATTTCCCGATCATCGCCGATGTCGACCGCAAGGTTTCGACCCTCTATTCGATGATCCATCCCAATGCTGCGGCGACCGTCACCGTGCGCGCCGTCTATGTGATCGATCCGAACAAGAAAATTCGCGCCACCTTCACCTATCCGCCAAGCGCCGGACGCAATTTCAATGAAATCCTGCGTCTGCTCGACAGCTTGCAGCTGACCGATGGTTACAAGGTTGCGACGCCGGTCAATTGGGTCGATGGCGATGATGTCATCATCGTGCCAACGCTGTCCGATGCCGATGCCGACAAGCTCTTCCCGGCCGGCTACAAGAAGATCAAGCCCTATCTGCGCACGACCAAACAGCCGAACAAGGCCTAGGCGAAATCGGGCGACTGAAAAGTCCGCATTGGCCCATTCGAAATAGACAAGGGGCGTCCGGCCAGTCCGGGCGCCCTTTTTCGAGGCCGCGCCGGTGAGGCGATATTTGCCAGATCCATACATTGCCACCATGCTTACCCCGCGGGGCCGGAGGAGATTGCATATGTGGAAAAAGGGCAGGGGAAAGTTGGGTCTGTTTCGCCCGCTATTGGGGGAATGGGTGTCGATCTCGGCCTCGGCCATGGGGCCGACCCGCTGCACGCGGCGCTTCGAAAGCGTGCTCGACGACAAATTCGTCCAATTGCAGGCCGATTGGGTGATCGGCGACACCGAGGCAGCCAAACACTATTCCGAGCGGGCGTTATTCGGCCCCGGCGATGATGGCGCGCTGAACTTCTGGTCCTTTACCTCCGATGGCAAGCGCTCCACCGGCGTGCTCACGGCTGCGCCGGATATCCATGCTGACGCCATCTGTTTTGAAGCCGAAATGCCGGCCGGTCGTGCCCGGCAAGTCTATTGGCCCCACCCGGTGGCAGGGTTCAACTGGGCGGTTGAAAGCCAGACGCAGAAGGGTTGGAACCGCTTTGTCGAGCATTGTTACCAGGCCCCGGTCAAGCCCTAGTCCAACGTGCGCCGGTAGCGCCGGATCGCGATGATGGCGATGACAATGCACATCACGATCAGCGGCCAGATGCTCGGCCAGACATCGGGCAATTCGGCACCCTTGAGCATCACTGCCCTGACCACCCGGATATAATGCGTCGTCGGGATGAGCTGACCGAGAGCCTGGGCCCATTGTGGCATCGCGGCGAAGGGGAACATGAAGCCGGACAGCAGGAAGGACGGCATGAAGAGGAACATGGTCAGCTGCATCGCCTGCATCTGGCTGCGCGCCACGGTCGAGAACAGAAAGCCCAGGGCCAGATTGACCAGGATGAAGAGTGCACTCGCGATGATGAAAGCGAGCGGGCTGCCCAAAAATGGCACTCCGAACAGGAAGCGCGCGCCGGCCAGCATGATGGCGACCTGCAGCGAGCCGACAAAGACATAGGGCGTGATCTTGCCGACCATGACCTCGAACGCCTCGGTCGGGGTTGAGAGCAGGGCTTCCAGCGTGCCGCGCTCGGCCTCCCGTGTCAGCGAGATCGAGGTCATCATCGCCATTGTCAGGGTCAGGATCGTCCCCAGCAGCCCGGGCACGATGTTCAGCGCCGTGCGGCCGGCCGGGTTGTAGCGGCGGTGGATGACCGTCTCGACCGGCGGCGTCATCTCGCCCAGATAGGGTTCCAGCGCCCGTTGAACAATGCCGGCAAAGGCGCCGCTGCCGGTTCCGGCGGCGACCGGGTCGGAGCCATCGGCATCGAGCAGGATTTGCGGCCGTTCGCCGCGCGCCAGGTCGCGCTCGAAATTCGGCGGAATCGTTACCACGAAGGAGGCCGTACCGTCGCGCAGGGCGATATCGGCCTCGTCCGGGGTTGCGGCGATACCGGTAATGTCGAAGAATTCCGAGGTTTCCATCGCCTGAAGAATGGCGCGGCTGGCCGGGCCAGAATCGCCCATTTCCACCAGGGTCGGCAGATGGCGCGCATCGGTATTGATCGCATAGCCGAACAGCAAGAGCTGCATCACCGGAATGCCGACCATCATGCCGAAGGTCAGCCGGTCGCGCGTCATCTGGATGAATTCCTTGCGCAGGATGGCGATGATGCGGTTGAGGGCAGCAAACCGGTTCATTGGAAATTGTCCTGGGCGCCGGTCATCAGCCAGATAAAGGCTTCCTCAAGCCCGGTCTTGGCCTTGCTGACCTCGAATTCAGGGCGGTCGCGCCAGGGCGCAATCGCCCGCTGCAGTGCTGCCTCATCGCGTCCCGAGACGTGCAGGGCTGAGCCGAAACGGGCGATCTGGTCGACACCGTGCGCGTGTTCCAGCGCGTCATAGACCGGCTGCAAACCCTTGCCCTCGATACGCCATGTGGTGAGGCCGACAATGCCGGCGATATCCCCCGAGGGCGCGTCGATCAGCTTCTTGCCATAGGCGATATAGGCAATGGAATCGCACTGCACCGCCTCGTCCATATAATGGGTCGAGACCAGCACCGTGACGCCTTGCTGGGAGAGCCGCCGGATGCGGTCCCAGAAATCGCGCCGCGCCTTGGGGTCCACCCCGGCGGTTGGCTCGTCGAGCATCAGCAGGCCGGGCTTGTGCATGGTCGCGGCGGCCAGTGCCAGGCGCTGTTTCCAGCCACCCGACAGATTGGCGGCGAGCTGGTTGGCGCGTGGTTCCAGATCGTATTCCGTCAGCGTGTCGAGCACGACCTGTCTCTGGTTCGGCACCGCATGCAGACGCGCCATGAAGTCGAGATTTTCCTTCACGGTCAGATCGCCATAGAGCGAGAATTTCTGGGTCATATAGCCGACCCGCGATTTGATCTCGCGGCTCTGGGTGCGGATATCATAGCCCAGGGCCGTGCCGCCGCCATCATCGGGTTTCAACAGGCCGCACATCAGCCGGATCGTCGTCGTCTTGCCCGAGCCATTGGGTCCGAGAAAGCCATAGATCGCACCCTTGGGGACCTGGATCGAGAAGTCATCGACGACGCGTTTATCGCCGAAGGATTTCGTCAGCCCGTGGACATCAATGGCCAGCTCGCCCGCCATATTAGCGGACCTCGAGGCGCAGCGGCGTTCCCGGTGGCGGTGGATTGGCATCGAAGCGGGCCTCGGCCCGGTAGACCAGGCGTGAGCGTTCGCTGTCGGAATAGATGAAGGGCGCGGTGAATTGGGCCTCGTCATCAATCCGGGTAATGGTCGCCATCAGACCGGCGGCGCAGGCATCACAGCTGACGGCGAGACGCGTACCGGCCGGGGTCGCCGCCAGCTCGGGCTCCGGGATGAAGACCACGGCATGCACGCCGCCGCCGGGCAGCAGGGAATACACCGGTTGAGCCGGGCCGGCCTGTTCACCGGTATAGCGGATCTGGCGTTCGACGCGGCCATCAGACGGCACGATGATCTGGCGCTGGGACAGGGCAAATTCGGCCCGCTCGACGCCGGATTGCGCCGCCGCGATCGCGGCCTGCAGCGCCCGCAACTGGTTTTCGCGCGCCGGCAATTGCACCAGATTGAGGCGCTGGCGCATTTCGCTGACACGGGCATTGGCGGCCTCGGCGGCGGCCTGGGCCTGGTCGAGCCTGGCCTGGCTGACATGACCTTGCTGGAACAATTCGCGGGTGCGGGCCAGATTGTCCTGCGCTTCGGTGCGCGCCGCGCTGGCCTGGGTTAGCTGGTCGCGGGCGGCGCCGATCTCCGGGGTGCGGGCACCGGCGGCGGCATCGTCAAACTGGGCCGTCGCGACACCGAGCTGGGCCTGGGCGGCGGTGAGAGCGGCGCGGGCGTCGGTATCATCGAGCCGGAAAGCGAGCTGGCCCGCGATGACCGGATCGCCTTCGCGCAATCGGGTCTCGATGATGCGGCCGGGCATGTCCGGCGCCAGCGCGATGAAATCGCCTTCGACATAGCCATGCAGGCCCGGTTCAATCGGCGGTGAACAGGCGGCAAGGATGAGCAAAACCAGGGCGGGTGCGATGAAGCGGGTCATGAGGGCGCGCTCTCCAGGCGGGGTTTGAGGCCGAAAAGCAGGATATCGGCGATCGCATCAGCGAGATCGCCCGGATCGGTCAGCTTGTCCGGTTTGAGGTCGAAAATAGTGGTCAATGCCATCTGGGCCAGGCCGGGGCCGGCGATGCCGCGCATGAAGGCGTCGGTGTCGATATCGCGAAACACGCCTGTCTCGACGGCCGCCGCGAGCAGGGCGCCCATCGAGCGCCGCATCACGTCGAGCACATGTTCGCGGTAGTAGACGGCGAGTTCGGGAAAACGGTGCGCTTCAGTCAAGACGAGCCGCGGCGCCGCCGAGATATCCGGCGAGGAGACGGCGGTGAAGAGGATGCGCAAGAGCCCGCGCAATGCCGCCTCCGGATCGACCGCCGCGATCTGCGCCACATGCTGTTCCACAGTGCGCGCCAGCGCCCCGGCCGATTGTTCGACCAGCGCATTGAGCATGGCTTCCTTGGACGGAAAATACAGATAGAGCGCGCCCTTGGAGAGCCCGGCCCGCCGGGCGATATCCTCGACCCGTGCGGCGGCAAAACCCTGTTCGCCAAACACCGTCAGCGCCGCCGCGAGGATTTCCTCGGGACGGGCTTCGGGTCGGCGACGGTGGCTGGGTGTGCGGGTCATGCTGATTATATAACTGACCGGTCAGTCAGTAACAAGTGAAAAGCTCGCACCGAAATCTCCACGCGGCTTGCCGCTGGAGGGATAGGGGTTCCTCCTGAGATAGGAGGTGTGTGGGACGCCGGCGAATGCCGGAGTTGAGGTAGATGAGTGGGGGTGACATTCGTGACGTCCCACACGTGGAGGTTTGGTCGGATGCCTTGCGGCCCCCGTCTCGAAATGATCAGGGATGTACGGTCGAGCCCTAATGCCGCTCTTCCCCGATCATGGCCTCACCGGAACTAAGGTGGTCAAACCTTCGTGCGGATGAGCTCCACGCTCCCGATCGCCGCCAGTGACTGAGCTCACGCCTCCCGTGCGACCGGAACGCTGGAAGCATAAGCGCAGGTTGCGGGGTTGGGGATAAGTTCCACCATTTTTCGTCATCCCGACGCAAGTCGGGACCTCGATGTCATAGGCTCCAACCTTGTCACGGCGAGGTCCTGACTTGCGTCAGGATGACGTGGGGAAATTTGCGAAGGGCGGGGATAGGTCGCCAATCCAGGACCGTCGCACTCGTCATCCTCACCAGCTCCGACCGCTTCGCGGCCACCTCTTCCATCAAGGAAGAGGAGGGCATTTGATCTGACCCGCTTCGACTATCTCCCTCCTCTTCCTTGATGGAAGAGGTGCGCCGGACGCAGTCCGGGGCGGAGCTGGTGATGGGCTCGAGGTGTCGGTTGGGCTGGCGCTTCAATCAGGTCAGGTACAGCTCACCCGCCAAGCCGGCTCGTTAGCCAACCCGGCCCACCGCCGACTTGACGCCGCCCCCCGCCACAGGCTCCATCCCCACCAAGGAGATCCGCCATGTATGAAACCTTCTATTTCGCCCTGCACCTGATCGTATTCCCGGCCTGGGCGCTGCTGCTGTTCGCGCCGCGCTGGAGCTGGACGCAGCGCATCGTCCACACCGCTTTCGTGCCGCTGCTGCTCGGCGCGATCTATGCCAGCTTCCTCTCGGCGGGGGTGTTTTTCGGCCAGTCGTCCGAGGGCGCCAACTTCTCCACGCTCGCTGGCGTGATGGCACTCTTCGCCCACCCGGTCGGCGCCCTGACAGGCTGGACCCATTATCTCGTCTTCGACCTCTTCATCGGCGCCTGGATCAGCCGCGACGCGCTGCGCCGCACCGTGCCCTACTGGCTGATGGCGCCGAGCCTGTTCTTCACCCTGATGTTCGGCCCTGTCGGGCTGGGGATTTACCTCATCGGGCGCAAGCTGATCGGCAAGGGCGGCTGGGGGCTGGCGGAGGACTAGTTGATCTGGAACTGGCGGCGCAGGGCAAGGCCCGCGCCGCTTGACGCCCACGCCCGCACAGCCTACCTCGCAGGCTTTACACCACTTCATTGAAAGCCACCGCCATGACCGCCCAACTCGCCCTGAATGCCAAAGCCTGGCCGTTCGAACAGGCGCGTCTGCTTCTCAAGCGGATCGAGCAGCATGGGCTGGGCGATAAACCGGTCGTGTTCGAGACCGGCTACGGGCCGTCGGGGCTGCCGCACATGGGCACGTTTGGCGAAGTGGTGCGCACGACCATGGTGCGTCACGCCTTCGAGAGACTGACCGAGGGTAAGTATCCAACGCGGATGATCTGCGTCTCGGATGATATGGACGGGATGCGCAAAATTCCCGACAATCTGCCCAATCAGGACATGCTGGCGAATTACCTGCAAATGCCGCTGACCGTGGTGCCCGATCCGTTTGGCACGCATGACAGTTATGGCGCCCATATGAATGCGCGCCTGCGCGCTTTCCTGGATGGTTTCGGCTTTCATTACGAGTTTGAATCGGCGACGGCGCTGTACAAGTCCGGTGCCTATGACGCCATCCTGATCCGGGCGCTGGAGCGCTATGATGACATCATGAAGGTGATGCTGCCGACGCTGGGTGCGGACCGTCAGGCGACGTATTCGCCGTTTCTGCCGATCTCGCCGAAATCCGGGCGCGTGCTCTATGTGCCGATGAAGTCGATCGATGCGAAGGCCGGCACGATTACCTTTGATGATGAGGACGGCACCGAGACGACGCTCTCCGTCACCGGCGGCCAGGTGAAGCTGCAATGGAAGCCCGATTTCGGCATGCGCTGGGCTGCGCTGGGCGTGGATTTCGAGATGTTCGGCAAGGACCACCAGACCAATGCGCCGATCTATTCGCGCATTTGCCGGATACTCGGAGCCGAGCCGCCGACGCAATTCGTCTATGAGCTGTTTCTCGACCAGCAGGGCGAGAAAATCTCCAAGTCGAAGGGCAATGGGCTCTCCGTCGAGGACTGGCTGAAATATGCGCCGCCCGAAAGCCTGACCTATTATAATTTCGTCAAGCCGAAGACGGCCAAGCGCCTGTTTTTTGACGTCATTCCCAAGGCGGTTGATGAGTATATGCAGCATTTGGCGGCCTATCCGGGCCAGACGCCGGCGCAGCAGCTCGAAAACCCGGTCTGGCATATCCATAACGGCAATCCGCCGGCCGACAGCCTGCCGATCAGCTTTGCCCTGATGCTCAATCTGGCTTCGGCCGGCAGTGCGCATAATACCGATGTCATGTGGGGCTTTATCGGCCGCTATTGCGAGGGGGCCTCGCCGCAAACGCATCCGATGATGGATCAGCTGGCCGGGTTTGCGGTGCGGTATTTCCAGGATTTCGTCGAACCGGCCAAATCCTTCCGCGCTGCCGACGAACGCGAATGCGCGGCGATGCAGGATCTGATCGAACGGCTTGAAGCGCTCGGGCCTGATTGCCGCGATCCGGAAGTGATCCAGAACGAGGTCTATGCCGCCGGCAAGGCTGCGGAATTCGAGAATCTGCGGGACTGGTTCAGGGCCTTGTACGAAGTCCTGCTCGGCCAGTCGCAAGGGCCGCGCTTTGGCTCTTTCGTGGCGATTTACGGCATCGGGGAGACGGTCGATTTGCTGGAAAAGGCACTGGCGGGCGAGTTGCTTCGTTAGGGCCTCGCCCGTCAGTGCGAGTTACAGGGTCTGGATGAGAAGCTCCGGGGGGACAGGACTTCACACCCCGCCGACCAGGCGGCGTGAGACACGGAGCGCCAGGAGCCGCGCAAGATCGTGGGGGACGCAGCCATCTCCGGGGGGAGGAGTTGGCGTCCGTGTCTCCCTCTATCAACGTGCCGGATCAGGAATCCCGTCTCTGCCGCTGGCAGTTTTACAGCTGATGCCCGGGAGGCTGCGGATCTGGAAGGGCGGGGCGGGTGAGAGGCGGCGTCTGCACGGCCGTGCGGGTTCAAAGGGGCGCAGCCAGTGTAGGGACTTGCAGAGCCGCCTCTCTTGTCTCCAACGTGCGCCGGCGGCCTATCCGTCGCGGCGAGCTGTGTGGCAGGATCTGAAGGTCACATCTCGTCAACCAATCGACGCTAGCGTGCCGGTGTTCAAAGGAATGCGCAGTCGCCCAGTTGGTAGTTCGTGATGTCCGGTAACGGGATCACGCGCTGCAGCAAGGAGCGACAGAATGATCAATGAAGTCCAATCCCTGTCGATGCAGGGTATGCAAGGCATGCAGGGCGCGCGGGGCGGACCGCCTCCACCCCCGCCGCCCGAGGAATTGATCGACAGCCTCGAAGCTGCGATCGAAGCGGGTGAAATCGATCTCGAAGAGCTCGACGCGAAATTGGCCGAAAAATTCGGCGCCGAGGCAGCCAGTATTGTCTCTGATGCGGGTGAGGTCGACTACGAGGCCCTCTCTCAATTGCTGGTCGAAGACCGTAATGAAAAAATGCAGGCTGGCCTTACCCAGCGCTTCGGCGATGCGGCGGCGGGGCTGATCGGTGCCGATGGCAAAGTTGACGAAACCGCGCTGGCCGAACTGCTGGCCAGCAAGGGCGAAAATGGTCCACCGCCTCCACCGCCCGGCGGACCGGGCGGCGGCACCAATGCCGCCTATGGCGGCTCCGGCCAGGGCTATGCCGGCTTCTTCGGCCTGTCCGGAAGTTCGGAGAACCTGGTCAACTTCGTCGCCTGACATAGGCTTGAAATCAGCATGATAGCGGCCCGGCCTGTCCCGACAGGCCGGGCCGTTTGTCGTTTTCGCACTCCTGTATGTAAATAATTATAGACATCATGTCTGATTTTTCCTACATCGTAAATGTACAAGATAATTGACACCAAGTAGGGAGTTTTTGACATGGCATTTCGCGAACAAGGTGCATGGGTGACGCTGCTGGCGATGCTCGTCGTCTATGGCTGGTATTTTGCCGATGTGGCGGCGACGGCAATGTCGACGCCCGTGGCCGAAATCGACTATCAGCCCAGTCTTTACATCATGATCGGGCTTCTGGTGGGGGTGATCATCATCGGTCAGGTCGGCATCGCCATCTATGCCACAGGCACGGCAGGGCGTGGAGCGGAAATTCTCGACGAGCTTGACGAGATGCCCGATGAGCGCGACCGGCTGATCGAGACACGTGCCGATGCTTTCAGCAGCCATTTCATTGCCATTGCCGCCTTCGGGGCAATGTTTCAGGTGATGGCGGGATGGCCCGGCTTCTGGGTTGCCCATACGCTGCTCGCCGGGCTGGTAGTGATGGGCATCGCGAAGTCGGTCTGGGTCTTGCTGGCCTATCGCCGGGGATCGTGACCATGGTCAAGTCAACGCACATTGTGAACCAGATCCGCACCCTGCGCTTTGCCGCCCAGGAGATGACCCAGGCCGAACTGGCGCGCCGTGTCGGCGTCACGCGCCAGACCATCCTGGCCATCGAGCAGGGCAAGTATTCGCCCTCACTAGAGGTCGCGTTCAAGATCGCCGCAGTGTTCCAGGTGCCGCTGGATGAGGTGTTCCAGTATCCTCAAAGCTAGGGACCATACTCATTGAGAATGACCGTGCTTGTCCTGCACGAGCAATGACGGTGACGCACCCTGAGCGCGATAGACGTATAACAAAAGACCAT
>Ga0316204_10005747_pt1 | contig 20034 bp, 14 predicted proteins | sample 6monrhotite_MG_2_FD_205661 | JGI IMG/M metagenome (GOLD analysis project Ga0316204, IMG submission 205661) | Microbial mat bacterial communities from mineral coupon in-situ incubated in ocean water Damariscotta River, Maine, United States -... | ecosystem: Environmental > Aquatic > Marine >...
ACAAACCCCGCCATAATTAGAAACAGGTTAAAGGTCTATTCAACCCGAAATAATGCACAACAAATGTTAAAAGTTCAAGATGAATTTGGTTCGTTTAATCTATACATCTGGGGTTTTGTTGATCATAAGCCTATCAAAAACAATTATAACCGTTTAAAAGACATGCCAGCTACTACAGATATATCTGATGCGATGTGCAAAGATTTAAAAAAACGGGGTTTTAAATTTATTGGATCTACTATTTGTTATGCATTGATGCAAGCATCAGGAATGGTTAATGACCATGAAACAAGTTGTTTTCGATATGAAGAATGCCAAGGCTAAATGAGACCAGACAATAAAAAAGCCGAAAAGGGCACTTTCGGCTTCAAATTGAGGTAACTTTTCATTTTATTATTATTATAAGGACATTTAACTTGGAATAACAGTAACATAGCGAACATTCATAAAGCAAGACATTAAGTGATTTTTTTCAAAAATATTATGATTATTTGGTTTTCTTGTCCAGTTTATAAACAATTTCTAGCTATTAGCAGTAGAATCATGTCTTCCAATAACGCCACAAAAAATTCATATGACACCAGAAAGGTTTGCAAAAATTAAAGATGTATTAACAAAACGTCAAACTGATTTAACTGTGATAATGGACAATATTCACAAGCCCCATAATTTTAATGCCATTGTCAGAACTTGTGATGCTGTTGGTATTCAAGATGTGCAATACATCCCGGTTACAGAAGGGTATAGGCAATTAAACTATTATGCCAAAGGTTCGCAAAAATGGGTTGAAGCGCACCAACACAGTGATTTTCCTTCCGTGGCATCAGATTTTCAAGCAAAGGGATTTCAATTGCTGGCAGCACATTTTTCAGATGAAGCCATCGATTACCGTGATGTAGACTATACCCAACCAACTGCCATTGTAATGGGCACAGAATTAGATGGAATTTCTGATGAAACCGCTAAAATTGTCGACAAGCACATAGTTGTACCAATGCAAGGCATGGTGGCTTCTTTAAATGTCTCGGTGGCATCAGCTGTGATATTGTTTGAAGCACAAAAACAAAGATTGGCCGCTGGTATGTATGAAAAACGCTCCATACAAGATGATCGTTATGAAAAGTTACTATTCGAATGGAGTTACCCAAGAATTGCACGCATGTTACGAGAAAAAAACCAACATTATCCACCATTAGACGAAAACGGTTATTTTGAAGAACAATAAGTAAACAGGTCAAAATTATTCATAATTATTGCTACAAAGGTGACCAATAGCCTATTGTTTATGATAATTAATTAATTTATTCTAGTACAACTATTTTATACTCGGATAATTTAATCATGCTGCAAATCAAAAATCTTTCAAAAACCTATGCCAATGGTGTCAAAGCCATAGACAATGTCAGTTTAAATCTCGATCACGGGATGTTCGGACTACTTGGTCCAAATGGTGCAGGAAAATCGTCACTCATGCGTACCATTGCTACCTTACAGCAACCGGATGACGGCAGTATTGTCTTTGATGAAATTAATGTGATCAAAAACCCTCAAGAACTGCGTTTAAAACTGGGCTATTTGCCCCAAGATTTTGATGTGTATCCTCGCATCAGTGCACAAGACTTATTAGAGCACATGGCCATATTAAAAGGCCTGAACAATAAAAAAGAACGCAAAAAAGCCGTAGAAGGTTTGTTGTATCAAACCAATTTGTATCAGCAACGCAAAAAAGCAGTCAGTTCATTTTCTGGTGGCATGAAACAACGATTTGGGATTGCACAAGCTTTGTTAGGTGATCCTCAATTGATCATTGTTGATGAGCCTACGGCAGGATTGGATCCAGAAGAACGCAACCGTTTTCATAATCTATTATCAGACATTGGCGAAAACAAAGTGGTGATATTGTCTACTCACATTGTTGATGATGTTGAAGAACTTTGTTCGGATTTTGCCATTTTGGCCGATGGTGCTATTCAAGTTTTAGGAACACCACAAGAATTAACAGGACAACTTAATAATCAGATTTGGAAAAAAGCGGTAGGTAAAAACGAGGTTGAAAAAGCAAGTGATGCCTATCAAGTGATTTCAACCAAGTTAAAGGCTGGTGAGACATTGATTCATGTGTTATCAGATGATGATTTGAGTTCAGAAGGGTTTAACAGTGTTGAACCTGATTTAGAAGATGTCTATTTTTCTACCTTGTTTAATTGTAAGAAGTTTTCTCCAGACAACAAAAATGGAGAATAAATTATGTTTTCAAAATTAGCTAAATTCGAAATTAATTACTTTAGAAAACAACCATCGTTTTATGTTATTTCGTTGATTTTCTTTTTGTTGCCATTTTTTGCCATGATTTCGGACAATGTTCAAATCGGAGCAGGTGGATCAAACATCAATTTCAATTCACCCAATGCAATCACCCAAACCATGCTGATTATGTCAGTATTTGGTATGTTTTTGGTGGCCAATTTTATAGGTGGAACTGCCACAAGAGATTATACATTTAAAATGAATGGTATGGTTCACGCCATGCCGGTTTCAAAGTTCAGTTATTTATGGGGCAGATTGTTTGGATCGTGGTTGTTTTGTTTGATTGTGTTTGCTGCTGTCCCACTTGGGACATTAATTGGAAGCTTTTGGCCTGGTGTAGAAGCTGAAAGATTGGGTGCCACCTCATTATATCCTTATTTTAATACTTATTTGATTTTTATTATCCCTAATTTTATATTTACCGGGGCGTTATTCTATGCCTTTGCCACACTCACCAGATCTATGATGGCCATGTATTTAGGTGTAGTGGGCTTTTTTATATTGTTTAGCATGTCAGGGCGTTTGTTAAATGATCCATCTTTATTAACACTATCTGCCATGCTTGATCCTTTTGGGTTGCGTGCTTTTTCACAAGTCACTCGTTATTGGACGCCATTTGAGATGAATAATAATTCAGTGGCGTTAGAAGGACTGATACTACAAAACCGATTATTGTGGTTATCAATTTCTGCTGCGATCATTAGTACCATACATTTTTTTGTTGATATTCGAAAAATCACAAAAATCAAAAAGGAAAAATCAAAAAAAGTAACAAACAAGGCTTTTAATAAAGACTTATTGGTACTTTCCCCTGTTGACTCTAGCGCTACTCAATGGAGTCGATTTTTATCCAGAACTGTATTTGAAATAAAGCAAGTGGTAAAAAGCCCTGCATTTATTGTGCTCTGTGTTTTGTGTATTTTCTTACTGTTTACTATTTACATGGGCTCATCAGGCAGTTTTGGAACAGACAATTGGCCACTGACAAGAAACATGGCTGAACATATAAGAGAGTCATTTGATTTGCTCATATTGATCATTGTTGTTTACTATGCTGGCGAGACGGTATGGCGAGAAAGACAACTGGGCATGGGTGATATTGTTGATTCAACTCCATCAAGAAATTGGACACTGTATTTTCCGAAAGTATTGGCACTATTTACTGTGGTCTTTAGTTTGTTGGCCATTGGTGTTTTATTTACCACCATGTTTCAAGCCACCAATGGATATACCAATTTTGAATGGGGTGTCTATTTTACCTTGTTAACCACAGTCTATTTAATTCCAACCATGATGATGACAATTTTGTCTGTGTTTTTTCAAATCATTACACCCAACAAATACATGGGCATGTTGTTTTTTGTGGTATTTTTTGTGGCAATGATTGTACTGAGTCAATTAGGGTTAGAGCACAATCTGTGGAGTTTTGCATCGACACCAGCCTCTCCATTCAGTGACATGAATCAATTTGGTCATTATGTAGAACCTTTGGTGGCATATAATTTATATTGGTTAGGCCTGACAGTTTTACTGGTCACATTGGGTTATGGGTTGTTTAGACGTGGAACTGAATATGGGTTTAAATACAGGTGGTCGCAGTTGCGCAATACTTTAGGCGCAACAGGAATGGTTTCAGTCGTGATTGGTTTTGCTTTGTTTGTGGGCATGGGTTCTTATATTTATTATAACACCTCAGTGTTGAATAATTTTATGACATCTGATGAAACCTTTGAACAACAAGCCATGTATGAGAAAACATACAAACAATTTGAAAAAACCCCGATTGCAAAGATTACAGACGTAAATCTCAATGTTGATATCTATCCCTATCAAAGAAAAGTCGAGGTTGATGGTTATTACGTGGTTCAGAATAAAACCGATGCTCCTATTGCTAAAGAAATCATCAGTTGGGATCAAAATAGCACGGTTGAATTAAAAAGCGATGGATTAAAAATTACTGAGTTCAACAAAGGTTTTAAGACTGGTTGGTTAAATTTTGAACCTGTTTTAATGCCTGGTGAGTCTAAGAAGATTGAATTTACCGTATTAAGACAAGCCAAAGGTTTTGTTGATGCCAATTCAGATAACACGATTGTTGCCAATGGTTCATTCATTAACAGCTTCACATTGTTGCCACATTTTGGCTACAACGCTGGTTTTGAGTTAACCGATAGACAAGAACGCAAGAGCCGTGATATGACACCGCCACAGCGCATGGCAAAATTAGAAGACGAATCTAAGTACCGCACGGGATTTCTTGGTCAAGAAGCTGATTTTATTAATTACGAAGCAGTGGTTTCCACCAGTGATGATCAATTTGCCATCACACCGGGTTATTTACAAAAGAAATGGACTGAAAATGATAGAGTTTATTACCACTACAAAATGGATGCTCCTATTTTCAACTTTTTTGCCTTTTTATCAGGCAAATATGAAGTGGCGAAAGATGTTCATGATGGGGTAAGTATTGAGGTTTATCATCACAAGACCCATGATAAAAATGTTCAAGTCATGATTGATTCAGTAAAAGTTTCATTGGATTATTTCAAGCAAGTATTCTCACCCTATCAACACAGCCAAGTACGAATCATTGAGTTTCCGCGATATGCATCATTTGCACAGAGTTTTTCAAATACCATTCCTTATTCTGAGGACATTGGTTTTATTGCAGATTTACGCGATGAAGATAAAATTGATTGGGTGTCATTTGTCACAGCCCATGAAATGGGACATCAGTGGTGGGGGCATCAAGTTATGCCAGCAGATGTTCAGGGTTCCGCCGTTCTATCAGAATCTTTGTCTGAATATTCTGCTTATCTGGCGATGGAACAACTCTATGGTGAACACCACTTACGCAAATTTTTAAAATATGAAATGGACAGGTATTTGCGTGGAAGAAGTGGAGAGGTTTTAGAGGAAATGCCATTAATGCGGGCCGAAAACCAGCAATATATCCACTATCCAAAAGGTGGGATAGTCATGTATTCTCTCAAAGATAGGCTGGGTGAAGAAAGGTTTAATCGGGCATTAAGAAACTTATTAGAAGAGTTTCAATACCAATCAGATCCTTACCCAACAACTTTGGATCTGATTCGACATATTAAATCGGTTGCCTCTGAAAGTGATTATGCATTTATTGAAGATGTGTTTGCTAAAATTACATTGTTTGATTTAAAGACAAAATCGGCAACCGCTACAAAACTAGAAAGTGGCAATTATAAAGTAGAACTAACCATCGATGCTGGCAAATTTTATGCCGATGGTAAAGGCGAAGAAACCAAGGCAGAGGTTAATGACTATTTTGATATTGGTATTTTTTCAAGCGATCCTGATACGGCAAAAGATGATACCCATGTATTGAAATTTGATAAGGAAATGATAAAAACAGGTGAAAACACATTCACCTTTGAAGTCAAAGAATTGCCAAAATATGCAGGTGTAGACCCTTATATCAAGATGATTGATAGAAACTCAAATGATAATATGATTCGAGTTGAATTACAGGAGTAATCTTCAATACCCTAATTTTAATGGTAAGATTGGGGTATAATTTCAAAATCAAAAATTAAAGGATTTTTACAGTGGATAAATTTTTACAAGCAGCGATAGAAGAAGCCAAAAAAGGGTTGGCCAAAGGCGGTATTCCTATTGGTTCTGTTTTGGTTATAGATGATGAAATTGTCGGCCGAGGACACAATCAAAGGGTCCAAAATGGCAGTGTTGTTTTGCATGCAGAAATGGATTGTCTAGAAAATGCAGGCAGGTTAAAAGCCACCGATTATCAAAAAGCCACGCTATATTCGACACTTTCACCCTGTGATATGTGCAGTGGTGCGGCTTTGTTATATGGAATTCCAAATATTATTGTTGGTGAAAACAAGACATTTCAAGGCCCTGAAGAGTATGTAAAATCACGTGGTGTTGATGTACAAGTTGTTGATAATCAAGAATGTTGCCAACTGATGGATGATTTTATCGAAAATAATCCTGAGTTGTGGAATGAAGACATAGGCGAATAACATTATTGGCCATTTGTTATGAGATAATTGATATAGGTCATTAATTGGTTTAAAAAACTGACCTACAATTGGATTTTTTAATGAATGAAAAGCCATGGCAACAATTCCTGAATTTAATTTAGATTTAATAAAGAAGTATGATAAAGCAGGTCCACGGTATACTTCTTATCCAACAGCAGTTGTCTTTAATGAAGAATTTAAAGTCGATGCATACATTAAACAAGCCAAGCTAAGCAATAAAGCAAACAAAAACCAACCCATCAGTTTGTATTTTCACATTCCATTTTGCGATACCCTGTGTTTTTTCTGTGCTTGTAATAAAATTGCCACAAAAAAACGCGATAAAGCCGATAAGTACTTAGATTATTTAGAAAAAGAAATGATCATTCTGTCGAAGCTTTATGATAAGAATCGAGTTGTTGAACAAATGCATTTCGGTGGTGGCACGCCAACATTTTTAACCGATGCTCAATTTGAACGAATGATGGCGTTGATTGGTAAGTACTTTCCATTAATTGATACAGACAAGCGCGATTATTCAATTGAGATTGACCCACGATCTGTGACCAAACAAAGCATAAAAAAATTGTCCAGTTATGGGTTTAACCGTTTTTCTCTGGGTGTACAAGACGTCAATCCAGTGGTACAAAAAGCAGTGAATCGGATTCAACCCACAGAAATGACAAGTGATATTATTGCTGCTTGTCAGTCAGTTAATGCCCGTTCAATCAGTGTAGATTTGATCTATGGATTGCCTTTTCAATCGCTAGAAAGCTTTGCTAAAACAGTGGATGCAGTTATTGAGATGTCACCCGATCGTTTTTCTGTGTTTAATTATGCACACATGCCACATTTGTTTTCTCCACAAAAACGCATTAAATCAGAAGATTTACCCAAACCAGAAGAAAAGCTGGCCATTCTACAAATGAGCATCGAAAAACTAACAAAAGCTGGTTATGTCTACATAGGCATGGATCATTTTGCCAAACCAGACGATGAGTTGGCAATTGCACAAGCCAATGGTTCTTTACAACGTAATTTTCAAGGTTATACCACCCATGCCGAATTGGATTTGGTTGCCATTGGTGTTTCTTCAATCAGTTCTGTTAACCATTCTTTTAGTCAAAATGTTAAATCACTAGAGCAATATTATTCACTATTAGATAATGGACAGTTGCCAATCTATCGCGGTTACTTGCTGAACGGCGATGATTTGTTGCGCAAGGCGGTTATTCAAGAGATTGCCTGTCAATTTACATTAGACTTTAAAGCCGTCGAAAAGAAACACCAGATTGTTTTTAAAGTTTACTTTGCTAAAGAGATGAAAGACTTGTCCGATATGCAAGATGATGGATTATTAGTAATGGATGACAATCAATTATCTGTCACTTCAGCAGGCAGAATTTTGGTCCGTCACATTTGTATGGTTTTCGATATTTATTTGCGCAAACAATCCAGTCAGAGGTTTTCTAAAGTCATATAATTAATCATGACAAAGTGATGACAAACCCCATGAAATTTGTGACAGACATCATATTTCATCTATTTTTAGATTAATGTTAGATTCACAGCAGTTACCTATAATGGGTACATGTTTTACTAATTTGGAGAAATATTATGAAGAGTTTAATTTTATTAAGTGGTTTATTTTTTGGTTCAGTTGCATCGGCACAAAACAATGCATCTTATGAAAAGGAAATAATCAAATGCGGTAAAGAAGGTTGTTCGGTGGTTTGTCATGAACCAGGAAACCGTTGGGATACATTCTTACAATCAAAAGGAAACATTGAAGTTACCTACTTTTTTGCCAGTGGAACCCGTCAATTAAAAGCCGATGTGGGCAATGGTGAATACACGATTCTAGACACAAACCCAAATTTTCAATCGTGCCGAATTACCGGCGTTGCAAAATAATGTCAACAAATGTTAATTGACAGATACAAAAGTCTGTAATAAGATATTCAATGGTTTAGGTTTTTATACAAAACCTATTATTTGACATTAATAGAGATTTAGGGGAAAAGATATGCGTACTGCAGCCGGTGTTATTTTAATTATTGCAGCTGTTTTGAATTTATTAGCTTCATTTGGATATTTAGCAGGAGGAGGTGCCGCCAGTGCATTAGGTTCTGAAGGCATGACCGAAATGATGAATGTGGCTCAACAAAGCGGTAGTCAAATGACTGCTGAACAAAAAGAAGCCATAGAAAAAGCCCAAGATGAAGTTGCAGGATCAGGTATTGGTCTAATGGCATTTGGTGTTTTTCTATTGGTAAGTGTTGGTATTTTAATTGCCGGTGCTGTGTTTTTATTCAAAAATACCAAACCACAATTTATTATGATTGCAGGAGCGATGGCCATAGCAGCTGAGGTCATAGGAAGTCTCATGACCACGTTTGGTGTTATGAACATCCTTGGATTAGTAGGTGGTATTATGGCAATAATTGCGGCCAAAGGCATGGGTGGCGGATCAGCTCCAGAACCTGTAGATGCTGAATAAAACCCTATGAATTCATTGCGTTTGGGGGTGGTAAGCACCCTAACTCGCCAGGATTTATATTATTCACTAAAAAGCGCCAGAGGCTTATTGTTTCTGGTGTTTTTTGGCGTTTTTTGGTTCTGGGTTTTATGGAAATTAAGCAGCGGTAATGCACAACATTTAGCCAGTCCAGAGGCTGGTATGATCATGTCTTATATTATTGATCCCAAAGTGGCTTCAACATTATTTGTAAACCATTCACCTACCTTTTCTGCTTTTTATTATTTGGCCATATCCACTGTTCCGATGTTTGTGTTATTCGCAGCCAGTGATCAAACAGCCAATGATATTGGCAGTAAATACCTGCGTTTTCTTACTCCTAGGTGTAACCGCTTAGAAATATTTATTGGTCGTTTTTTTGGTGCAGTCATCTTGGTTGCCGTATCCTATGTCATTATTACTTTATTGGCAGCTTTGATTGCTATGAGTGTTGATAAGGATAGTTTTGCAATGGTTGTGAGAGATGCACCTTTGGTGGCATTATCATTGATACTGTATACCATACCATTTGTTGCACTGATGTCACTGTGTTCAGTGATCGTTGGATCTGCTGGTTTGTCAGCTTTAATGGGCATCAGTATCTATGTTATATTACTGGTGTTAATTACAGTGGTTCATCTTAAAATGCCAGATGCAGCTGATATGCTTGCCTATGCCTTGCCTAATTCTACCAAATCTTTATTTTTACAGTTGAGTTGGGGCAATACCATAAGTGCGGCATTGGCCGTTCCATTTTATGTTTTGGCCTATGGGTTTTTTGGCTGGAAGATTTTTTCAAAGCGTGATATTTAATGACTGATAAGATAATAGAAACACAAAAATTGGCCAAAAGTTTTGGCGACCAATGGGCATTATATGGCGTTGATTTAACTGTAAATAAAGGCCTAACTACGGGCCTTGTTGGCCCAAATGGCGCAGGAAAGACGACGTTGTTTTCTTTGTTATGTGGTTTTTTAAAACCAACAAAAGGCACAATAAAGATATTAGGACACGATCCAGATCATCCTGAATTGCGTGGACGCATCTCGATTTTGCCTCAAGATGCGATATTGTTAAAAGCCATTCCGGTAGGCAAGCAATTGTCCATGTTGGCAGAATTACAAGGGTTTAATAAAAAGCAAGCCCTGGCTGAATCAAAACGGGTTCTTGCATTGGTGAATCTGTCATCATCAGCCAATAAGAATGCTGATCAACTCAGCCATGGCATGTTAAAAAGGATTGCCATTGCGCAAGCTTTTATTGGTTCACCTGAGTTAATCTTATTAGATGAGCCCACTGCTGGATTAGACCCAAGTACAACTGATGGTATTAAAGCTGTCATTCGTAGCCTGGCAGGTAAAACATCAATAATTATCAGTTCACACAATTTAGAAGTGATAGAAGATTTGTGTCAGCAGGTTATTATTCTTAAGAAAGGACGTTTGCACTCTCACGAAAAAATTGCTGATATGACTGCCAGAACAATGGCGCTTACCTTCAGGTTAGAAAGCGACCCAGATACCAATATCAGTGAAATTTTTGCAGGCTTAGATATGGTCACTGAAGTCAAGTTGGGCAAAAAAGGCCAACACCGATTGGTTGTCTGTTTTAAAGAAGAAGCGGGTCAATTGGCAGAGATTGAAATCTTGAAATGTTTGGCAGTGGCGAAAGTCCCCTATCGTGAAATGATCAGAGGAGAACGTTTACAAGAGACTGTTGCTGACAGGTTGGATTAACAGTACACTACTTTTTTCTTTTGTTACGGCCAGGTTTCTTTTTTGGTTTTTGAATTTTGCTGTGTGTCTTTTTACTTTTGCTTGGCTGAGGTTTGCTCACTTTTCTTTTGCTGCCAATTTTAGTTTCCGTCATTTTATTTGACCTTCTGGTCTTTACACCTTGTGCAATGGTACTAATTAAGGCTTCTCTGTCACTGACTTCAAAACCTCTTTTACGAATGCGCTTTATCTTGCTGCCTATAAGCCTTTGAATGCGATCAACTGCTTGTTCTTCTTCACGGCTTACAAATGAAATGGCATGACCTGATTGACCGGCACGCCCGGTTCGCCCAATGCGGTGAACATAGTCTTCAGCCAGGAAAGGTAAATTATAATTAACCACATAATCTAAACCTTCAATATCCAGTCCACGAGCAGCCACTTCTGTTGCGATTAAGACTTGTAATTTAGCCGATTTGAAATCGGCTAAGGCTCTTCGCCTTGAACCTTGAGATCTGTCAGCATGACAGACGGCTGCTTTAATTTTCTTTTGTTTAAGGCTGTCTAATAATTCATTGGCTTGTCTTTTTGTACTGGTAAAGACCAATACTTGGTACCAATTGTATTCATCAAGTAATGCCATGAATAAATCAATTTTTCTTTCTTCAACCACTGCATACATGACATGTTCAACCGTCTCAGCAGTTGTGTTGCGTTTAGAAATGCGTATTTCTTGATGGTCTTTTAGCAATTGATGAGATAATTCATTGAGTGCTGGAGTTGTTGTTGCAGAAAACAATAAAGTTTGGTGTTCATTGGCTGTATGGGCAATGATTTTATTTACATCAGTAATAAAACCCATGTCTAACATGCGGTCTGCTTCATCTAACACCAAATATTTTACTTGAGATAAAGACACATGATTTAATTCAATGTGCTCCAATAAACGCGCAGGTGTTGAAATAAGAATATCAACACCTGCATGTAATTTATTGGCTTGGCCTGTTACTTTAACACCACCATAAACAGCCACAATTGTTTCATCTAAAAATTCAGCATAGCTGTTAATTGCACTGGCCAGCTGTTCTGCCAATTCACGGGTGGGCGATAAAATTAAGGCCCTTGGAGGTGTTGCATCATGAGATGGATTTCTAGGATTATCTACCAGTTTTTGTAATATTGGCAGTGCGAAGGCAGCCGTTTTTCCTGTCCCAGTTTGAGCATTCACCATTAAATCTTTGCCTCTGCGGGCTATTGCCATGGTTTGTTCCTGAACAGGCGTCATTTTTGTGTAACCACATTTATCGAGGGCTTGTAGAATTTCAGGGGCAAAGCCGAAAGATGAAAATTTCATAATGTTTCCTTGGTAGATTTATCTGGAATTAAGATTTTGGTTCGAGTAAATTTAGGACACTGTGTCTGATGCGTCTAGACAAGAGTCTCTTGGCGCCCAAATAAAATATTTTTAAGTTATCGGTAAATATTATTTTACCATCTGAACTAGTTTCAATGACTTGTTCGGATTTTAGGTTAGAAATAAAGTTTTTAAATAATGATTTATCAAAAAAGTCTGGAGAATTAAAGCCATAGAGTAAATTTAATTTACTGGCCGTTTTATGACACAATGTTTCTAATTGAGGCACGGTTATTTGTTCTGAACCGCTTTTGCTTAAAACAGCAATAACTATAAAAAACCGTTCATAGGTTTGCATTAAGGCATTGGCAAGCACACGTAATTTACCAGCTTCAATGGTTCCGCCCGAGTGTCTTTCTACTGTTCTGCTACCAGATTTTAATACTTCAAGTTGTTTTAGTATATCGATTGTTTCGCGGCCATAGGCAATAAACTCATCCAAGCTCCAGTGCAAATACAGTTCTTTTTTTACAAAAGGATAAACCACCCCCATTAAACGTAATATTTCACGCCTCTGCATTTGTTTTTGATTGACCAAACTCATGGCAATAAATGAACTGGCTGCAAATAGGTGTAGGATGTTATTGCGGTAATAGGTTAGTAAAATTCCTTGGTCTTTTTTAACCCGAATAACATCACCTAATTCATGTTCAACAATTTCAATAAAACCCAGTTTGATTCCTAAATCAAACATTTCTTGTGTGTTTAAATCAGTGATTGTTACCCTAGTTGAATAGGGCAAGCGAACCAATAATTCTTTGTAAAATTCAATTTGCTGTGCCAGGTTTTCAACTGCAGCAGAATGATTGGGAGTAGATAGCAAAGTAATGGCCAACAGATTAATTGGATTAACATGGGCAGCAGCATTTATGCGTTGCATAATTTCAGTTCCACAATCATTGACTAAGGCTTTGAACCAATCGGGTTTTTTATTGTGGTTTAGGGTGATTTCTCGCCAATTGGGTTTAAACTTATCGAGTAATTCGTCAAGTAGTATTGGATCTGAAAAATTAACTGTCAATCGGCCATAATCTTGTTTCAATAGTTTTCTGGCTTTAAACAATCCACCCAATGATTCTCCTTTTTTAGACTTCCCTCCCAATTCATTTTGGTATGAGCTTCCTTCCATTAATCTCTCATAATTGACATGGGCTGGTTGAAACATAAGGGGTTTGTTACGTTCATTGATATAACTTTTTATGGTCATGGCAAGCATACCTGCCTTTGGTTGTAATAAGCGACCTGTTCGACTTCTGGTTCCTTCAATAAAGTATTCTATTGATACACCATGTGTTAATAGAGCCCCTAAATATTCAGAAAATATAGTTGAATACAAAGCTGAATTAAAAGACCGTCTGATAAAAAACGCACCACTTCTTCGCAACACTGAGCCAATAACAGGCATGTTTAGATTTATTCCAGCTGCAATGTGTGGTGGAACAACGCCACGATCATGTAGGGCATATGACATGATGAGATAATCAATATGACTTCGGTGACATGGGACATAAATGACTTCGTACTTTTGTGATTTTGCACGAAACTCTTCGAAATGATTAAACACAACTCCGTTATAGACCTTGGTCCAAAATTTAGTTAATGTTTTTGCAAAAATACTTACCATCGAGTAAGAGTAATCTGAAGCAATTTCTTTGATAATTTTTTTTGCTTCTTTTTCAGATTGTGCCACGCTTATTTTTTTTCTTTTGGCGTAGTTTTCTATTTCTTGGCGAACTTTTTGCCGTTTAAGAATGTTTTTGGCAACCGTTCTTCTGTGGGATAAATCAGGTCCAACAACGGAAGTTCTGATTCGATAGAAATGCACCCGAAATACCCGTGAAATCTTTTTCACTAAATCATCTGTGGATTCAGTTGAGTCTTTTTCGTAATTGAGAAGTATGGGTTGGTTAAAACGCAATAATGTGTTTTTACCATGAAACAATATTGAAAAGAATTTCCGTAAACGCCCGCCAATTGACCACTGTTCGGTCAATAGGTTCTTAAAAATGCCACTGTCTTTATTAGGCGCCATGCCTAAAAACACTGAAACGGGAACCAACTGAACTTGCTGGTCTGGATTGTCCTTTAAAAAAGTCAATAATTGTTTCAAGCCTTTTTGAAAAACGGTGTAATTTGGCTGCCTGTTCCAAAAGCCACGCAAATATTTATTGGCCATGACAGTTGAAAATTTCGGCCAGTTTTCCGGTAGATTTTTATAACTGAGATTGTTTCTTTTGCATTCTGTTTTTAATACGACTCTTGCAACCAATGAGTCAGTATCTAAAACATATATAATGGGTTTGTTTTGGTCAATACCTAAAGGAGCTAAATCACTGGGAATGATTTTGGCTTTAATGCGTAGATAGAGTATTTTTGATAGTATTGACATGGAAAAAAGGCCAGATTAAAAAATCTGGCCATTCGACAATGATAAAAACCTATTGATTATTGAGCCGCAACCCATTTATCATTTTCTTTTTTCATTTTAACAGTTTGATCAAATGATTCACCGAAAAACTCATATGCCAATTTCATGCTGGCAGTATCACCTGTTTCAACCACATCAGAAACTTTGATTGAATCCAACATGTCGTCAACTGAAATACCATACACAGACATAATGTCTTTAACACCACCCATAACCAAAGATGCTTTACCCATGGCTTGATCAAATGACATGTTTTGTAATTCGTCAAGCGAATTCATGTCTAAGCTTTTGGCTGTATTAACAGCAGAAGTGATGGCTTTTCGTGTAATTTCTTCACTGACCAAATCTGTTTCACTTGCATAATCAATAAAGGCATTGGCTAATTTAGTTATGCTTTCTTTTTGATCATCAGGAATATCTGGGTTTGATTGAATGCTTGGACCAACCATTCCTTTGCCCATCATCAGCAACATTGGCAACTGCGTGCGCGCTTGCTCTAATTGAGGTGAAACCATCGCCATTAATTTATCAACAGCGCCATCACCAGTTAACATACCCATGGTTTGAGCAAATTGTGCTTTATCTGATTCAGATGGAGCGCTTTTTGCTTTTTCAAATTCAGCAACAGCTTTATCATAATCAGCAGGACTCATGCTAGATTGCATCATGGCATTGACGTCATTATTTTTTAGAGCCTGTACCATTGCCAAAAAAGCACCATTTGGTGAGTTTGTGTCAACTTTTTTCATGGCTTGTTCAGCTGGATCACCGCTACCACATGCTTGTAATAAAGCCACTAGCATGATGATCAGAAGTAAATTTAATTGTTTTTTCATTTTATAAATCCTGTTTTTAATGTTTAATCGCTTATTATCTCTTATATGCCATGTTTAACTCAAATAATTAGGATAAATTATAATATATAACGAGATAAATCTTCATCTTGTGCCAGTTCAGATAAGTTTTTATGAACATGGGCTGCATCAATGGTGTATTTTTCGCCCGATTTATCAGAGCTAACAAAAGAAATTTCATCCAGTAATCTCTCAAGAACTGTGTGTAATCTTCTGGCACCAATGTTTTCGGTTTTTTCGTTAACTGAAAAAGACACTTCTGCAATTTTGTCGATGCCATCCTTGGTAAATTCAAGTTCAACATTTTCTGTGCCCATCAAGGCGACATACTGTTCTGTTAATGAAGCCTCTGGTTCTACCAATATGCGTGCAAAATCTTTAGCAGTTAAAGCCCTTAATTCAACACGAATCGGCAATCTACCTTGTAATTCAGGAATCAGGTCAGATGGTCTGGCCAGATGAAATGCACCTGAAGAGATAAATAACATGTGGTCAGTTTTTATGACTCCGTATTTTGTGTTGACAGTAGAACCTTCAATGAGTGGTAACAGGTCACGCTGTACACCTTCTCTTGAAACTTCTCCACTGCTTCCATGAGATTTTGCAACTTTATCGATTTCATCTATGAAAACAATGCCGTTTTGTTCTGCATTTGTAATCGCATTTTGTTTGGTTTCATCGTCATTAATCATTTTGCCTGCTTCTTCATCTTTTAGGATAGGCAAAGCTTTTTTGATTTTTAATTTTTTAGTTTGTTTTTTCTTTTTACCCATGTTTTCAAACATGCCTTGTAATTGGTCTGTCATCTCTTCCATACCTGGAGGTGCCATGATTTCTACACCCATATTGGAAGTCACATCAATTTCAATTTCCTTGTCATCTAAATCACCATTTCTTAATTTTTCTAGAAACTTTTGTCTGGTAGATGTGTTTTTTGTTTCTAGCTCTTCACCAGGGATTGGAGAAGGGGCTTTGGGTAATAGATAATCAAGTACACGTTGTTCAGCTGCGCTTTCCGCTCTGGCCTGTACTTTTTCAATGGCATTTTCACGGGTCATTTTAATTGAGCTTTCAACCAAATCTCTAATAATAGATTCAACATCCTTACCTACATATCCAACTTCGGTAAATTTAGTGGCTTCAACCTTAATAAATGGGGCATCTGCTAAAATGGCAAGTCTTCTGGCAATTTCTGTTTTTCCTACGCCAGTAGGTCCAATCATTAGGATGTTTTTTGGTGTAATCTCATTGCGCATAGCCTCAGGTAATTGCATTCTTCTCCATCGGTTTCTTAAGGCAATTGCTACTGCGCGTTTGGCATCATTTTGTCCAATGATGTGTTTATCTAGTTCTTGAACTATTTCTCTTGGGGTCATATTTGACATATTGATTATTTCTCTGTGGTGTTAAGTTCTTCAATGGTTTGGTTCTTGTTCGTATAAATACAAATATCTGCTGCAATGTCCAACGACTTTTGAACTATTTCTTTTGCAGTTAAATCAGTGTTTCGCATGAGAGCCATAGCGGCTGATTGAGCAAAAGCTCCGCCAGATCCAATCGCTATAAGACCATGTTCTGGTTCAATAACATCGCCATTTCCGGAAATGATTAATGAAGTTTCTTTATCAGCGACAGCCAATAAGGCTTCTAATCGGCCTAAACGTCGGTCTGTGCGCCATTCTTTAGCCATTTCAACTGCAGAACGCACCAAATGACCTGAATGTTTTTCCAGTTTGGCTTCAAAGATTTCAAACAAGGTAAAAGCATCGGCTGTGGCTCCTGCAAATCCAGCAATCACTTCATTGCGATAAAGTCTGCGTACTTTTCTGGCATTACTTTTCATGACGGTATTGCCTAATGTGACTTGTCCGTCACCTCCAATTACTACTTGATTGCCTAATCTAAACCCAACAATTGTTGTGCCTCTATAGCCATGCATGCTTTGTGTCATATGTATTCCAGTTAAATAATGATAAAACTAATTTTGGGGTAATCATAAAATTTTCAAGATAGTCATGATTACAGAACCTAAAATAACTGGTATTTTTAAATTTAATTTGATATAACAATGGAATACTCAAGGGACTCATGAAATTGTATAAACCACTAATTGTTCTATTTTCAATTATTTTGACACAAATGGCTTCAGCACAAGTCGAAAGTGTTGAAGATAAGTTTATTCCGGCGACAAGCTATTCGACCAGAGATGGTCTTCCAAGTAATAACATTCAAGACATTGTTCAAGATGAAGACGGATTTTTATGGTTAGGAACCCAAGAAGGCTTGAGTCGATTTGACTCTTCAGAATTTCTCAATTTTTCAAAAGACAGGTCTGATGCCTATTCATTGCCAGATATATTAGTTGAAGATCTAATTCTAATGCCAGATGGAAAATTATGGATGTCAATAAACGAAGTTGGCATAACCGTTTTTGATAAATATAATTACGAATCAGAAAGCATCAAAAATACCCAAACAAGCTTATATAAATTACCCAACAATAATTTATACGGCATAGCTAAAGACCAAAATAACGATATTTGGTTTTCACTGTATGGTGAAGGAATATACAAGTGGAGTGTTGATGAGCGTAAATTTTACAAGCATTCTCAAACAGATGAAAATGCATGGCTAGACTCAAAACAAACATTTGAGATTATGGTTGATAAGAAAAACCGTTTGTGGATTGGTACCATAGATTCAAAGATATTGTATTATGATATCAATACAGGTGAATCTAAATCATTCAATTTTTCAACAGATGACAATGACCCTTTATCTAGTCCAATTTATGGTTTTGAAGAATCTGCCAATGGTGAAATATATGCTGGAGGATTTTCTGGGGTTTTTAAATACAATGAATCGAACAAAAAGTTTGATAACATAATACCCAGATCTTTAATTATAAGTATTTATGATAAACCAGCTTCTGTCCGGCGTTTAATGGTTGATTCAAATGATAATTTATGGATTGGTACAACTCAGTCATTATTGCAATATTCTAATGATACATTACATAAAATTAAATTGTTTGAAGATGGATCTGTACTTGAAAACAATTGGGTAACAAACGCCATTGTTGAGAGCGCAGATGGAAACATTTGGATTGGTACTGAAGGATTGGGATTGCTAAAAGTGTCTTCAGATTGGGAGAGGTTTAATGTATATCTATCAAGCAGCAAAGAACCAATCGACTATCGAAGAGGTTATCAGTATAAGGATAATGTTCTGCTAGTACACACATCATCAAAAATTGATTTGTTTGAATATGATGATAATGGTTTAACTCTAAAAAACAGTTTTATACCAAATCTTGGTTCATCAAATGATCATCGAATTCAAAGCCTTTATCAAGATGAAGAAGAAACCTTGTGGGTCAGCACGGTTGATGGCATTAATAAAGTTAATATCACAACAGGCGAAAGCATTCATGTCCAGAACCAAAAAGGCAGAAAATTGGGCGTTGTTAGAATGTTTTATCGAACAAAGAGCAAAAGGTTTTATTTTTATTTATTGACTGAAAATCAAATGGGTTTTTTTGATGAAGACGATATGGTTGCTCATATGATTGACAATACAGATACCAATTATTTTAAAGGCAATAATGTTAACCAAATGTCACAGGGCATAGATGGAAACATATGGTTAGCCAATAGTTTTGGCATTGAAGCCTTTAATTGGAGCACACAAAAATTTGGAGTCATTTACAAGAATCTTAATAATCAAATCACATCAAGTTTTTATATCGATAAGGACAACAAAACTGTTTGGATGATTGCGGATGGAGGATTATATCAAACGACTTGGAATGGTAAAAAATTGATACTACAAGCTGATAAATATTCACATATTTTACCCAAAGTCATTTTTGATAAAATAAAACTAGTCAAAGATGATTTGATGATTATTACTACTGAAGACAATGGATTGGTTGAAATCAATACAAAAACGTTAAAATATTCTGTTTTCACTACTGGTAATGGTCTTCCTTCTAATGTCATAATTGATGTTTTGTTTCCTGGAAACAATCCTTTGGTCTTAACAGAATCAGGGATAGCGGTGTATAACAAAGACTATTTAGATAGCTACAAAGCCAAGCCAAAAATCATCATTGATACACTTAAAATTAGTAATCAAAAAATACCGATAAAAAATGATGATCCATTGTTGTTAGAACATGATTATGGATCTTTAAATTTTGATGTGGCTTTGCTTTCTTATTTGAATTCGGCAACTATCGAATATGAATACATGCTTTCAGGTTATAGCAATCAATGGGTCAGTACAGGAAATGACGATAAGTTTTCCTTTTTGAACCTCAATGATGGTAAATATAATTTTAAGATCAGAGGCAGAAGTAATTATGGCGATTGGTCAGATATTGAAGAGTTCGGTTTTGTAGTAAAAACACCGCCATGGGAATCTCTGTGGGCGTATGCCATTTATGTATTGTCATTTTTTGCAATTATTTTCTGGTTGTTATACCTCTATAAAAGAAAGATTCTTTATGAGCATGAAATCACCAAACAACAAACACAAAAACACATTGCCAATGCTGCCAGTAAGGCAAAAAGTGATTTTTTGGCCAGAGTAAGCCATGAAATTCGGACCCCATTAAATGGCGTATTGGGCATGGGTGAATTGATGTTGGATACAAACATGGATGAGGAGCAACGTATTTATGCAGGCTCAATCATGGCCTCTGGTCAACACCTATTAGAAATAATTAATGATATTTTAGATTTATCCAAAATTGAAGCAGGCAAATTAGAGTTAGAA
>Ga0316204_10005748_pt1 | contig 20030 bp, 23 predicted proteins | sample 6monrhotite_MG_2_FD_205661 | JGI IMG/M metagenome (GOLD analysis project Ga0316204, IMG submission 205661) | Microbial mat bacterial communities from mineral coupon in-situ incubated in ocean water Damariscotta River, Maine, United States -... | ecosystem: Environmental > Aquatic > Marine >...
TTATTAGAGGCCTGCTGCCCGCTTTATGTTTTTCTCTGGCGATGACGTTTGGGACGCGCATTCGGAAGATTGGCAGTATCGAACATCACATTTGTTGTTCCCCAAGGCCCGTCCTTGGGGTCCATCCCTGCCCCATTCCATCTGCAAAGCATCGCCACTACCAAAGCCCGAGGCTGGATCCCGGGATCAAGTCTTGGGAAACGGCAAGAGACAGACTAGACAAGCGCGATGACAACCACCGCCGCGTACTCCGCCACACCCTTGCCGAAAAAGCTCGGCCTGAAAGACGGTCAGGCGGTCTGCTTCATCAACCTGCCACCCCATCTCGGCTGGCTCTCCGAGGCGGCACAATTCATTGATCTGACCGAGACGCCCGAGCCCGGCGGCGAGCTGGATGTGGTCCACCTCTTCGTCATGTCGACAGATCAGCTCAACACGCTACTCCCGCAGGCACGCCTCGCCATTGCGCAGGCTGGCATGATCTGGGTGTCCTGGCCCAAAAAGGCGTCAAAAGTTGAAACCGATATGAGCGAGGACGCCGTACGCGAGGCCGCCTTCCCGCTTGATCTCGTCGACATTAAGGTCTGCGCCATCGACGATACCTGGTCCGGATTGAAACTGGTCATCCGCAAGGAATGCCGACGCTGATTTCATACCGGAAAGGCGGCAAACCGCCCCTTGTCGCGGCTTGCTTTGTATTTTAAAGTAACCCCTTGATCGCCAGACGAGCCCCAAAATGAATTTCGACCCCTTGTTTGAAGCCTCACTGGCCATCCAGTTGCATTTCTACACGGTCATCCCGGCTTTCCTTCTGGGCACGATCCAGATGATCCTTCCCAAGGGAACGAAAATTCACCGCTGGAATGGCTATGCCTATTTGGCGTTGATGATGATTACGGCGACAGCGGCCATCTTCATCCCCAGCTTCATGGGTGGACGTTTCGGCTACATCCATCTCTTCATCATTCTGACGTACATTTCGGTTCCGTGGGCGCTCTATAATGCGCGCAAGGGCAATGTCGCAGCTCACCGCAATTCCATGATCGGGCTTTATGTCGGCGGTCTTCTGATAGCGGGCGGGCTGGCGTTCGCACCGGACCGCCTGATGCACGACATGTTGTTTGGCTAACGCCGCCACTTGCAGCTGCACCCTCGCTGCACCACTCTGAAATCTTGAGCCCCGCCGGAGTTGTGCCATGTTGCTAGCCGCCCTTCTTGCGCTGACCGCCGCGCAAACCGAAGCGCCCCCACAGGAGGTTCAATCCATCCTGTTTCTGGAAATCGTTGCGCGCCGCGCACCGGAATGCGAGCTATTGGCCGACTGGCAATCGGCGGCAATACGCACCCAGACCGCTCAGGCGCTGCGCGGCTATGACATCGCGTCTCAGGATATTTTCGAGACGGAAATTTCCGCCCGCGCGCCAAATGTCGCCTGTGATGACCCGCAGATGACGGCCTGGATTGACGCTATCGAGCCGGGCATTGCTCGCGAGTTTTTGCCGCAATTTCTTGTCGCTTATCGCGCCTTTGCGTCACTGGAAAATCCACCAGCGATTTTCACGACCCGGGCAAATTCGAACCGTGATAGCGGCATCGCGCTGATCAATATCGAGATCGCCCGCCTTGAAGCCGCCGGCGTTACACCTGAAGGCGGCGGCGATTGGGCCACCCATCAGGCCCGCGTCGATGAAGTGGCTGTATCCATTGCCGCCATCCTCGCCTCTGGACAGCCCGATGGCATGACGCCAGCCGATGCTGCCGTCCTCGTTCGCGACGCCGTTACCGTCACGGAACTCTGGCTCGCCGCGCAGGACTAAACCGGTTCGCAAACCGCGTTTGCCAATAAGCCCGAAATGGCCCATCCGCCGCCGCAATTGCGCCCGGTCTGCCGCCTAGCCCGGTTTAGCGCTGGGGGTAGGGAAGGGAAAATTCTATGGCGCACACACCTATGCAGGCCCGCTCGCTGGGTCTGAAAATTCTTGCCGTCGGACTCATCGTTGTCCTTCTGGCCATTCCGCTGATGTTCGTAAACCTCCTCTCATGGGAGCGCACCGGCCGGGCCGATACCGTACGAACCGAAGTTGGGTCCACCTATGGCGGCTCGCAAATCATTCGTGGCCCCTATCTGTTATTGCCGGTTCGGGTCGAAACGCCGGTTGAAACATGGGACCGTGAAGCGGAGGCGAACCGCATCGAATACCGGCACTCGGAAGAAATGCTTGTCGTGTCAGCAAGCCAGCTCGTCATCGATATCAACCAGCAGAGCGAACGACGCCGACGCGCCATTTACGACGTGCCGGTCTTCAATGCCGATGTCGGGTTTCGAGGTCGGTTTGCGCCGCCCGTTCTTGAACCGCTAGTGCCCGAATATGGCAGTATTGAATGGAACCGCGCCCGGATCTTATTCGCGGTCAGCGATCTGCGTGCGATTGGCGAAGATCTGGTCTTTCAGGTCGCCGGTCAGGACACACCCTTGTCATTTGAACCCCGGACCGGTTTTGATCGTCATCAATCGCCGTCCATTCCGGGCCTGCCGGATTCCGGCGATGCCGCCCGCTGGCGGGGTGTTGCAGCCCCCTTGCCCGGTCTTGAATCCGGCGGCGCATTCGACTTCACGGCCCGCTTGCGCCTGTCGGGCGCTGACCGGCTATTGCTGTCCGCTTCCGGTCGCGAGACGCAACTTTCAGTGCAGTCCGACTGGCCACACCCCAGCTTTGTGGGGGCCTATTTGCCAGAAGAACACGATATCAGCGACGCCGGGTTCCGCGCTCGCTGGCAAATACCCTATCTGGCGCGCGGCGTGCCCGGCGCCTGGTTGCAGGGTCAGTTTGATATTCGCGATATCGACAGGACAGCCTTCGGCGTCCGGCTCTTCTCGCCCACCGATGGATATACGAATGTCAGCCGCTCGCTGAAATATGCCATCTTCTTCATCGGCTTTTTGATGTTGATGTTCTTCCTGATCGAAGCGGCATCCAAAGACCGGATTCATGTCGCCCAGTACATTTTGATCGGTCTGGCACAAGTCGTTTTTTACTTGCTGCTTCTGGCCTTCACCGAGCACCTGCCGACGTTTGCTGCCTATGCTGCAGCTTCCACAGCCACCATTCTGGTGACGGCATTCTACGCCGCCGCGGCGTTTGGAAGCCGATCGAAAGGATTGGCGACATTTGCGGTTCTGGCTGTCATTTACAGCCTCCAGTATGCGCTGGTCCTCCTTGAAGATTACGCCTTCCTGATCGGGTCGGTCTTCGCCTTCCTCGCCGTGGCCCTGACCATGTATGTCACGCGCGGTCTCGACTGGTACGGCCTGTCGGAGAAGAAACCGGCCGGTTGAAGTGATAAAGACCCGCGAGCGTCTGCCGCTTGCGGGTCGACTTCCCGGTGAACAGCGATACATTCAGCCGCTACGCTTGATTGGATTTTTCCGGAGTCTCGAATGGTTGAACTGGCCCTGCCACGCGGATCGCAGCCCAAAAAGGGCAAGACCTGGGACAAGACGGACGGCGCGAAAAACACCCGCGCCTTCAAAGTCTATCGCTATGACCCCGAACAAGGCGGCAATCCCAGCTGGGACACCTATCATGTCGATCTTGATGATTGCGGGCCGATGGTCCTCGATGCCTTGTTGTGGATCAAGAATAATGTCGATTCCACGCTCGCTTTCCGCCGCTCCTGCCGCGAAGGCGTGTGCGGCTCCTGCGCGATGAATATTGGCGGGCGCAATACCATTGCCTGCACAAAGGGCATGGACGAGATCAAGGGCGACATCACGGTCGCGCCCCTGCCGCACCAGCCTGTCGTGCGCGACCTCATTCCGGATCTCACTGATTTCTACGCCCAGCACGCCTTTGTTCAGCCCTACCTTCAGACCAAGACGGCGGCGCCGGAAAAGGAATGGAAGCAATCCGAGGAAGACCGCGCCGAAGTCGACGGCCTGTATGAATGCATCATGTGCGCCTCCTGCTCGACGGCCTGCCCGTCCTATTGGTGGAATGGCGACAAATATCTCGGCCCTGCGGCGCTGCTTCAAGCCTATCGCTGGATTGCCGACAGCCGCGATGAAATGACCGGCGAACGCCTTGATGATCTCGAAGACCCGTTCAAACTCTATCGCTGCCACACCATCATGAATTGCACCCAAGTCTGTCCGAAGGGGCTCAACCCGGCGGAAGCCATCGGCAAGATCAAGCATCTGATGGTCGAACGGGAAACCTAGGGCCGAAACGCTGAGATTTTTGTATCCGGCAGGTCGAATTCACCCGTTCGGGTGATGGCCTTGGGCTGAATTCCGCTAGTCTGACGTCCTCAACACGAAAGGACGACCCATGACTATTGGAGCTTTCTCCATCAGCCTCGCCGTCAAGGATATCGAGGCCTCGAAAACCTTCTATGAAACCCTCGGCTTTACCACGATGGGCGGCGATCAGGATCAGGGCTGGCTGATCCTCAAGAATGGCCCGAACATTATCGGCGTGTTCCAGGGCATGTTCGAGAAAAACATGCTGACCTTCAATCCCGGCTGGGATCAGGACGCCAATCCGCTTGAGCGTTTCGAGGACGTTCGCGCCCTGCAGAAACGCCTGTCCGACGCCGGCATCGAGACTGGCGCGCCGATCGAGTCCGACAAGGGCCCGGCCAGCTTCACCCTCACCGATCCGGACGGAAATCCGGTTCTGATTGACCAGCACCTCTAGCGCCAGGCCAAATTCTCGCAGGCCGCTTTGACGATGGCGGTCGACTCCGCCTCATTCTCCGGAAGTGTCGCAGGATCAATGGGCGCGCCAAACCGCAAAGGGTAATGCGCGCCCTTCTTACCGATAAAGCCGTGAAACACCGTCATGTCTTTCAACTCGGTATGCACCTGCGCCAGCGCATAATATAGGATCGGCATGCGCTGGGCGACGCCCAGCGGAATGATGGGCTGTTTGAAGCGACGCGCGAAACTGACCGCGGTTGGCGCCCAGGGTTTTTCATCCAGCGTAAAACGTTTCCAGTTCCATTCCGCCATCCGCCCTGCCGGGAAGATCACCACACACCGATCCGACTTGAACGCATCCAGCGCCGAGCGCAGCGTCTCGCGCGCATTCTCCCGACTGCGGAAATTCTGCCGCCATTCCACTGGAATAATTAGATCCGACAGGCCCGGGCTGACGCGCAAGGCATCCCGGTTTGCGAAAAAGCAGACATCAGGCCGCTTTTCCCGCAATGCATCCCAGACCGCAACGCCGTCGGCTATACCGCCGGGATGGTTGGCAATCACCACGCAGCCGCCCTTGTCCGGAACAATGTTCAAATTTTCCGGTTCCGGTTTCAGATGAAGGTATTCACTGACCCAGCGCAGGGTTTCATCGCCGGATTTGTCGGCAATCGCATCTGCAATCGCGACCGCCTTTTTATAACCCAGCAGCGGATAGGCGATGTTTCGTATGGTTGCCCACAGGCGCGGACGCGTGATCAGGCGCGGCGCGCGCTCCTCGATCAGGCGGTCCACCACATGCCGGCTCAAATCTTCGCCCGGCGGATCATAGGCATATTCCATACGTCATTGATCACATCACCGGCGAAACGTGCAAGCAAGATCGGCATTAACCTCTTGGCAAGACTTGGCCTTCGCCTTGCGAGGGAATGTTCCAACGTTAACACACTGTACACGATTGGGACGATCATGGCCGTTATTGAAACCGAATTTGCCCCCGGCTTGTTGCAACGTTTCTCAGCCCCTTTCCGGAAAATGCAACGCAATTCCCTTTGGCGCAAAGGTCCGCTGGATGCTGCGCTTGAGGATTTTCTGACCTGTGCGGTCAAGCCCGGCGATAAAGTGCTTCAGCTGGGTGCCGATGACGGCGTCGCAGCGGCGTTTCTGGATCGCGGCGTCTTTCATCATCTGGTCGCACCGGCCCGGTCGGCCGACGCCGTTGAATCGATCTGCCAGCTGCGCGGTTGCAGCCCGGCACGTCTGCGCCTGTTTGAAAGCATGGGCGGCTCCGCCATGGCCGGTGAAGTTGATGCCATCTGGTTGAGCAAAACCCCGTCCATGCCGGTACTGGCGGCCCATTTTCGGCACGCCGAAACGCGGTTGACCAGAGGTGGCGCACTTTTCCTCGGCGCCATCACCAGTGAACACGGCAAACAATTCTACAAACAGCTCCTCAAAACCGACGAATGGCAACTCGACGAGCTGATTGCCGGCGAGGTTGCCGTCTTCCGCCGCGTCTGACGTTACCCTGTAATTCGCCTAGTAGGGCTGGTTCGGATCGCGGCGTCTTTGTCCCGGCGCTTCGGTGCGTTGCGGGCGAATAACGCGCGGGCGTTCGTCTCGCGTCCGTTCCCGATTGCCAACGGTCGCTTCGCGGCATTCTTCGCTCGGACGGCCAATCGGAATGCGTGTCGGCGTGAATCGGGACGCAAGCAATTGCGCAGAGGCAAATTCCTCTTCTGTGGCGCTATTCTGGATCGCGGTGAGTGTATCCGAGTCCATACGCGTCAGGCCAAGTGAAATCTCGCGAACATTATTCGTGTAGAGCATCGCCCAATAAACTGCTTCCGCCGTATTTCCTTGCGCATGATAATGCTCGGCCAGCGCCGCCTGGGATGCACCCCATCCCGCTTCGCCGGACGTTGTCAGATAGGCCTCGCCGGATTCCCGATAGGCCTCCGCATCGTCTCCGCCACGCCCGGCCAAAGTCAGCGCGGTTGCGCCGGCATGATACCAGGCCACTTCATAGCCGCCGCCAAATTCAGCCGCGCAGACAAAATAGCCGTGCGCATCATCAATATTGCCCGAATCCAGGGCTTGCAGACCCCGGCCATAAGCGGCATCGCCGCCCGCGCCACCACGAAAGGCGGGCGCCCGGTCATTGGTTGAACCACAGGCCCCGAGGACCAGAGCGAAGGCGAGTACGGAAAAGGAATATCTCATTTCCACATCATCGCGCAGCAAGCAGGGTTTACGCAAGAAAAACGTGCGGCTGGCCTGTTTTCATATTGCGCCGCGCGTCTGGAAACTCGGATGATATGGGCGTGCTGACCGGTTGCCGGTCGTCGGGGGAGACGAACCTTTGAATAAGGTTCAGGAAAGGGTGTGGGGATCATCAGGCCCTTTCCTTACACACCGGAACCGATCAGCACTCTCATAACGCGCCTGCCAATCACTCTCCGTCGCAAAATTGCGGTTTGACGCTGCGATTAAGATCAAGTCTAAGGAGGCCATGCCACACGATCACGGACATAGCGAAACCGGCCCGGGCCGTCTTGACCCCGGCGAAGCGAGCCGCATAACCGGACGGGCCACCACCCTGTCTGTAACGGTCGCGCTCATTCTGGTGGTCACGAAAACGGCCGCCTGGATGGCTTCGGGATCAGTGGCCCTGCTGGCCTCGCTGGCCGATTCCTCACTCGACCTTGTGGCCTCCATCGTGACCTTTATTGCGGTGCGCTATGCCGCCTCACCGGCCGATCAAGAGCACCGTTACGGGCACGGCAAGGCCGAGGCATTCGCCAGCCTGTTACAGGCCATGTTCATAGCCCTGTCGGCGGGCCTGCTTCTGCGCGAGGCCTGGCAGCATTATGTCGATCCGCGCCCGGTGCTCAACGGTGATTGGGCCATCGGCGTTATGGTCCTGTCGATCATCCTGACCATCGGTCTTGTCTGGGTCCAGACCCGCGCCGTCAAAAAGACCGGCTCCGTCGCCGTATCCGGCGATCGCGCCCATTACATCTCCGATCTGGCCGCAAATTTTGCGGTCATCGTCGGGATAGCCGCCGCGACTTTCATGGCCTTGCCGATTGCCGACCCGATCGTCGGTGCCGGCGTCGCCATCTGGCTGTTCTGGTCGGCGTGGCAGGTTGTGCGCGGCGCGCTTGATCACTTGCTCGACCGGGAATTGCCCGATGAGGAACGCCTTAAGATCATCAAGATCGCCGAGGCCGATGATCGCGTGATTGATGTCCATCAGGTGCGCACCCGCGCCGCCGGTCCGCTCATCCATATTCAGCTTCATATGGATCTTGATCCGAAACTGACGCTGGAAGCCGCGCATGAAATTGTCGTTGCAGCGGAAAAGCGCCTGATCGCACAATATCCCGCCGCCGATGTTCTGATCCATCCGGACCCTCACGGTAAAGCCGAGCCGCACGGCCTCGCCTTTTTCCGTTCGGAAAATGAAGCCGACACAGCGCAAGAGACTTAAACGCCGCGCAAAATCACAATAGCGTCTCCGCCCATGCGACTTCTGCACCAATGGCCCCTCGATCCCGGATCCCGCGCTGCGCGCTTTGCGCTGGCGGAAAAGGGGCTGGATTTCGACATCGCCGAGGAACGCCCCTGGCTACGCGCCGAACCCCTGTTCCGGCTCAATCCGGCTGGCAGCCTGCCCGTCCTGCAGGATAATGGCGCGGCCATCGCCGAAACCCGTCCGGTGCTGGAATATCTTGAAGACGCCTATCCCGGTCAGCCCCTCATGCCGCGCGGCGCCGTCGAGCGCGCCGAAGTGCGTCGCCTGATGGGCTGGTTCGAGCTGAAATATGATGGCGAGGTCAACGCCTATCTCCTGCATGAAAAGCTGGAAAAACGCGCACAATCGCTCGGCGCGCCGGACCCGCAAGCCATTCGCGACGGACGCGACCATTTACGCTGGCATATGGATTATCTGACGGGGCTTCTGGATGAGCGAGACGGTCTGGCCGGCCCGCGCTTTACCCTCGCCGATATTGTCGCCGCCGCGCACATTTCCTGCGCGGATTATCTCGGCGATGTCCCGTTTGACGAATTCCCGGCGGTAAAGATGTGGTATGCCCGGATCAAATGCCGCCCCGCCTTCCGTGGTCTCCTCAATGACCGTCTGCCCGGCGTTGCGCCGGCGAAGCATTATGATGACCTGGATTTTTGAGGGGCATCAGATGTGGCGCCTGCTGATCACAATCATCGCTTTCGCGTTTAGCGGCACGGCCTTTGCGCAACAATATGACTGGCAGGACTATCAGGCGGAAACCGCATGGTCTTACGAGGTCGTGCAACTGGTTTCCGAGATGACCGAGGATCTCGCTGACCGCTGGCATTATGTGTCTATCGGCAATCGCCTCGAGCGCGGGCAAACGTCCGAAGATGCCGCCCGCAATGAAGCCGAGGAAATCAGGCGGGCGAGGGCTTCACTTTTCGAAAGCCAGAAAGCGGCGCTGGAAAATCTGTTGGACCAGCGACCTGAAACGGAAATTGAAGCCTTACACGCAGTATTGGGTAATATTTCAGCTGCCGTGGATGATTTCATCAAACTAGCCGACGACTCATTTGCGTATGAAGAGGAATTGGCGGCGGCGCTGGGAATTATTGAGCCTGAATTCTATGGCATTCTTTATGCTGCCGAGCTTCAGGCGGATCGGGCCGCTGACGAAGTTTACATCGCAGATCGCCGGTTTTGGCTTCTCTTGGTGATTGATGCAGCACCTGCCGCCTTTGCGATACATTCCGATATCGCATTCGTGGAAGCGATCAATCTCTTGCGCTCTATTGAGGCAGCCTTTCAACTGGAAGAGGCTGAATCTGTTCGCGGTCTGGCAAGGGAGCTTCGCGAAACTGCTTTACGCCTGTCGCGCCTATCACGCACGGCAAGGCTTCGCGCTCAAAACCTGGAATCTGCTTGGTCAGATGAAACAAGCCGATACTCAGACGACAATTCGGTAAATGCCGCCGCCATTGCATTGATGGTGGCGTATTCCGAATTGTTCGAAGTCTACAATACGGCAGCGTCTGTTTTCATGACGCAAATGTCCATGTCGGTTCGATCCGAAACTCTTGAACAGTTTCATCAAGGCTCGGCTGACTTATCTGAATCATTTGACGATATACTCATTAACGTATCGGAGGCGCGAGAAGCCGTCGAATTCGCATTCGAAAGCCTGCATGCCGCATACTAAAAATCATCCGCTGAAGGCTCTCGCCACCTCGCTCGGCTTCAATGCTGTCCGTGTCTGCCGCGCCGACGAGGCCTGGGACGCGGCCGCGCGTCTGGAAATATTTGTCGAAGCCGACCGCCACGGCCAGATGGGCTGGATGGAAGACACGCTCCATCGCCGCAAACAGCCGACACATATGTGGCCGGAGGCGAGATCCGCCCTCATCGTGGCCATGAATTACGGTCCGGACACCGACCCGCTTGAAGATCTGCAACACACCGCCTCCGGCAATATTTCCGTCTATGCCCGGCATCGCGATTATCACGACATCATGAAGGGCAAGCTGAAACAACTGGCCCGGAAATTCGCCAGCGAAACCGGCGAGGACGTGAAGGTTTTTGTCGATACCGCCCCGCTGATGGAAAAACCGTTGGCGGAAAAGGCCGGGCTGGGCTGGCAGGGCAAGCACACCAATCTTGTCAGTCGGACACATGGCTCCTGGCTCTTTCTCGGCGTCATGCTGACCACGGCCGAACTGGAGGTCGATGCGCCCGAAGACGATCATTGCGGGTCCTGCACCGCCTGTCTCGATATCTGCCCGACCGAGGCATTCCCGGCGCCCTATCAGCTCGATGCGCGACGCTGTATCTCCTATCTCACCATCGAGCACAAAGGCCCCATCCCGGTCGAATTTCGAAAGGCGATGGGAAATCGCATCTATGGCTGTGATGATTGTCTGGCCGTCTGCCCGTGGAACAAATTCGCGGCCACCGCTTCGGAAGCCAAGTTGATTGCACGAGAGGATCTGAAAAATCCGGCCCTCGTTGACCTGCTCCGGCTGGATGATGCCGCTTTTCGCGCCCTGTTTTCCGGCTCGCCGGTCAAGCGCATTGGCCGCGACCGCTTTATCCGCAATTGTCTGATTGCAGCGGGCAATTCAGGCGATGCCGCGCTCATGAGTGTCGTTGAAGCCTTGCGCGCCGACCCGCATCCCGACATCGCCGAGGCGGCCGATTGGGCGGCGAGCGAATTGCAGGGCTGAGCGGTCCTTCGAGGCTCGCTGCGCCTATAAAATCGTCAGAACATTTTCCGGCGGACGCCCCAGCGCCGCCTTGCCATTGGCAATGACCACCGGGCGCTCGATCAGCTTGGGATAATCCGCCATGGCCTTGATCAGATTCTCTTCCTTGCCCTCACCCTTTAGGTTCAGGGCCTTGTAATCCGCCTCGCGGGTGCGGATCAATTCCCGCGCCGAGCCAAAGCCGAGCTGTTTCAGCACCGCTTTCAATTCCGAAACGCTGGGCACATCCTCGAGATACTCGCGCACCTTGGGCTTGTGGCCGTGGTCTTCCAGATATTTCAGCGTCTCGCGCGACTTCGTGCAGCGCGGATTATGCCAGATCACAACACTCATGCTTTATCCCTTTACCTCTCTCAGTATCGCTTCGGCATCGGCCAGATGCAAACGCTCCGCCATTGTACCTTCAAACGAGATGGCGCCTTTGCCCGCATTCTCCGGCATTGCAAACGCCGCCACAAGACGGCGCGCGCGATCAATCTCGTCCTCACCCGGACCAAAGGCGATGTTTGCCGGCCCGACCTGTGACGGGTGGATCAACGTCTTGCCGGCAAAGCCCATGGCCTTGCCTGCGCACGCTTCCACCGCGAAACCGGCCTCATCCTTATAAGCATTATAAACGCCATCCAGCGGCACCAGATCATAGCCGCGTGCGGCCGCCACAATCCGTGCCAGATGCGGCACCATCGCATCGCGCCCGGCGGTTTTCATAGCCTTGGCAAGATCATTCGTCCCGGCAATCAGCCCGGCAACGCGCAGCCCCACAGCCGCCTCACCGATTTCGCGCAAATGGAACAGCGCGCGCGGCGTTTCAATCATTGCCCAGAACACCGGCCCATCGGGCAAGAATGCCCGCGCCGCCTCGATATCGGTGACCGTTTCGATTTTCGGCAGGACAATCGCATCGGCCTTCGCTGCCGCGGCCAGATCATCCGCCTCCAGCCCGGTCCCGATAGCATTGACGCGCACCGCCCGGACCGCGCCGCATCCGGACCACTGATCCAGCGCATCGGCAATCCGGCCGCGCGCCGCAATTTTTTCATCCGGCCCGGCGGCATCTTCCAGATCGAGGATCAGCATGTCAGCGCCCAGCGCCGCAGCCTTTTCAATCGCGCGCGGCCGCGCTCCCGGTACAAAAAGCGCGGAACGGGTGCGTCGAATCGAAGACTGGTCAGACATGGCCGCCAATATATCATGGCGAAATGACGCACGTCCTGATTCTCTCATCGCATGTTGCAGCCAGCCGGGTGGGCGGACGTGTGGCCGTCTCGGCGCTGGAAGCGCGCGGGATCGACGCGACTTTCTGCCCCACCGTTTTGCTGGGCCGGCATCCCGGACATGGCGCGCCCGGCGGCGGCCCCGTCCCGGCCGAACAATTTGCCGCCATGCTCGATGGCGTGAAATCGCACGGCATGTATGGACGCTTCAATGCCGTGCTGACGGGTTATTTCGCCAGTGTAGAACAGGTCGAAATCGCCGCCGCCGCCATCGAGGCCATTCGCCAGACGCCGAAATATACAACCGGCGCAGCCGTCATTCTCGACGAACCACTCATCGTCGTCGATCCGATCATTGGCGATCACGGCGCACTCTATGTGGATGAAAAAATCGCGGCGGCCATACGCGACCGTCTGGTTCCACTGGCCAATCTGATCACGCCGAATGCGTTCGAACTGGCCTGGTTAAGCGGGATGGATGTTTCAACGCCGTCCGGCTTCATCGCCGCCGCAAGCGGGATTGCCCCGGTCACCTTCATGACTTCGGCCCGCTTCGATGACCGTTTCGGCACCGCCTATCATGCCAGCGGCCAGGCCGCCTTCGCCAGCCATTCAGAACTGGACGCCATGCCAAATGGAAGCGGCGATTTTCTCACCGCCGAATTACTGGCCGAACTCGTCAGCGGCACTGATCCCGCCACGGCCTTTGAAATCGCGGTCCGTAATACGCTGGATGTGGCGCTCAAGGCGCGCGACTGGCAATCGCGCGAATTGCCGGATATTGCCGCGCGCCAGCATCCGCTGCATCCTGACGCGACAATTGATTTGCGCCCGTTGAAGGCTTAGCCCCGCACCATGACAGAGATACCGCAAATACATGGCACCACCGCTCCCGGCTTCGAACCCGTTCGCGAGGTTTTGGCTGCGCTCTGGGACGGCACGGACGAGATTGGCGCCGCTTTCGCCGTTGAAATCGACGGCAAACCCGTCATCAATCTGCACGCTGGCTGGACCACGCCGAAACGCGAAACCGAATGGGCCGCCGATACGATCGTGCCAGTCTTCTCAACCGGCAAGGCGATCACCGCCCTGGTCATGGGCTGGTTAAAGGATCAGGGCCATTTTTCCTTCACCGACAAGGTCGCCGACCACTGGCCGGCCTTTGCGCAAGCCGGTAAAGCCGACGTCACCATCGCCCAGGCACTCTCGCATCAGGCGGGCCTTTCTGGCATTGCCGAGGACATGCAGGCCTCGGACTGGTTTGACCGCGAATTGATCGAGGAAAAGCTCGCGGCACAGGACCCGCTCTGGCCGCTGGGAAAAGGCACGGGCTATCACCCGATTACATTCGGTTTCATCGCCGATGCTATTGCGCGCCGCACCGATGGCCGCACGATTGGCGAAATACTGAAAGCGGAGATTGCCGGGCCGCGCGGCCTCGATTTCTTCGTCGGTACGCCGGAAAGCGAACATCACCGCGTTGCCGAACACAAATTACCGCCCAAACCACCTGTCCTCGGCGAGATGAATGAGATCAAGAAAATCGCGTTTCTCAAACCCTGGTCCAGCCCGGGCAGACGCGGCGCGGTAGACTGGCGAAAGGCCGAATTTCCCGCCGCCAATGGTCATGGCAGCGCCAGCGGCATCGCGGCGCTTATGGGCATTTTCGCCAATGAGGGGAAGCTGGGCGGTGAGCCCTTGATCGCACCTGAAACCATTGCCGAGATCATGACCGAGCAGGTCTCCGGCCAGGACCGGGTCCTGCCCTTTGATCTGTCGTTCGGGATGGGCGTGATGCGCAATCGCAATTCCGGCCATTACGGCCCGGAACCGGGCGCGGTCGGGCATTATGGCCTCGGCGGATCATGCGGTTTCGCCGATCCGGTGCGCCATATCTCCGGCAGCTACACGCCCAATCGCCTGCGCGAAGTCCTCGCCGGCGACCCGCGCGCCGTAAAGCTGATCAATGCCGTTTACGGGTGTCTTTGATCTTTAGGTCGAAGGTCCCGGCGAAAGCCGGGATCCGAACATAGGGTGCGAGGCTTCCGATCCCGCCATCCGGCGGGAACTCCGGGGTCGCCTACCCAAACCGCCGGGCCACCCATTCCTCGATAAAGGCCGCAAGTTCATCCGGTTTTTCCCACATCGTCCAGTGGCCACAGCCTTCCAGAATATGGGTTTCCAGATCGGAACACAGGGCCGGCATCCATTGCATCAGCATGGGCGGCAACATGAAATCGGCATCCGCCCCGATCATCAGGCACGGCATTTTCAGGCGGTGATCCACCCCGCCCATGCGTTCCCAGTTACGATCAAAATTCCGGTAGATATGCGTGGGCGTCACCGCGCCCGTTTTCGCATAGGCCTCGACATAGACCGCGCGATCCGCAGGCCCGACCACAAGCTCGGCATCTGACCGGCCGGGGTGTTTGGCAAAATTCTTGATGATGTGCGTGACGCCGGGAAACAGCTTGTCCAGCATGTTGGCGGGCGGCGGCGGCGCAAAAATATAATCAAAGAAATCCGCTTCCCGACTTTCAAATGCCTCGCGCACAATCACTTCGGACTGGAATTGCAGGATGTAATGATCCTCACCGCCCATGGCGAGAAACGCCTCGGATGGCGGTGTGGAAGGGCGTGGCAGATGCGGTGTATTTACGCCGATGGCGCCGAGAAACCGCTCCGGCTTCAGACAGGCCGCCTGCCACATGATGATGCCGCCCCAGTCATGCCCGCACCAGACGGCCTTTTCGATCCCCAGCGTATCGAGCAGCCCGGTGAGATCCGCCGTCATTTCATCAATACCGTAAAGCGCGACATCATCCGGCGCATCGCTGTCGCCAAAGCCCTTGAGGTCCGGGGCAATGACCCGGAAACCGGCAGCTATCATATGATCCCAGATCGGCTTCCATGAATAGGAAAGCTCCGGCCAGCCATGGACGAGCAGCAGGGGGATTCCGTTCTCTGGACCGCCCAGCCGAACGGCCAGCTCAATATCGTTGGATTTGATCCGGACGGGTTCGGGCAATGATGTCATGGCAAAGTCGCTTTTCGTCTGCGCAGCATGGATACGGCAAAACAGGCAAGACCCGCCCAGATGAAGGCAAAGGTCAGCGCATGCGCCGCAGTGAAGGGTTCACCATAGGCGACCGCGACGCCAAATTGGAGCGTCGGTGCGATAAATTGCAAAAGACCGACAGTCGCAAAATGCAAACGCCGTGCGCCAATGATGAAGAAGAGCAACGGGGCCACCGTCATCGGACCTGCCAGCATCAGCAAAATTGCCGGCCTCCAGCCGTCAAGGAAATGCCCGTTTCCGTTGGCTTCGATAAAGCCGAGTGCAATCAGCGAGGGCAGGAAAATGATCAGCGTTTCCACAAACAGGCCGACCCGGCCATCGACCGCAATCGTTTTGCGGATATAGGCATAGATGGTGAAGGACCCGGCCAGCGCCAGCGCGATCAGCGGCAGGCTGCCGACAGTCATTATCTGGTTGATGACCCCGATGGTTGCCAGCGTCACGGCGGCCGCGCGCCATTTTCCGAAGGATTCCCGAAACACAAAAATGCCCACGGCCACATTCACCAGCGGATTGATGTAATAGCCGAGCGAGACTTCCAGCACGCGGTCGGTATTCACTGCATAGATGAAGAGCCACCAATTCCCCGCAATCAGAATGCTGGAGAGCACCAGCAAGCCCAGCGTTTTCGGCTGACTGAAGACGGCCCGTACCGTCGGCCAGCTCCGCGCCAACCAGATCACAATTGCCAGCGTCGGCACCGCCCATACGGCACGGTGCAGCACAATCTCCGCCGCCCCGGCAAATCCGAGCAATTTGTAGAAAATCGGAGACAGGCCCCAGATCGTATAGCTGGCAATCGCCGTTGCAGCCGCGCGCGCAGGCGAATTTTCACGAGTCGTCATGGGCCGCCGCTCCGCTTCTGAAGCGATTATTTAGGGTGAGGCTGCGCCGGATGCGACCCGAAACCTGCGGTCTGCGCTTCACGTTTTCGCGCGACCTGTTTCAGAGCAAGCCGCGATTATTCATGACTTCGGCTATCTGCACCGCATTCAAGGCGGCACCCTTGCGCAGATTGTCGGCGACGACCCACATAGCCAGGCCGTGTTCAACGCTGGTATCCTCACGTACACGGGAGACAAAGACTGCAAACTCGCCCACGCATTCGACTGGCGTGACATAGCCGTCATCTTCCCGGTTATCGATCAGCATCAGGCCCGGCGATTCCCGCAACAGATCGCGCGCATCTTTCGCCGAGACAGCCTTGTCGAATTCCACATGCACCGTCATGCCGTGGCCAACAAAGACCGGCACACGCACGCAGGACGCCATGACGCGGATATCCGGGTCGAGAATCTTGTGCGTCTCATCGACCATTTTCTGTTCTTCGCTGGTCGCCCCGCCTTTGACCAGCTCTCCGATGCGCGGAATCACATTGAAAGCGATCTGTTTGGTAAATTCGTGCTTCTCGACCGCATCATTGACGAACATGCCGCGCGTTTGCCGCCAGAGCTCGTCCATTGCCTTGTTGCCGGCACCGGAAACGGACTGATAGGTCGACACTGAAATCCGGGAAATCTTCGCCAGATCATGCAGGGGTTTCAGCGCCACAACCATCTGGATGGTCGAACAATTCGGATTGGCCACAATGCGTCTCGTTTTTGCACCGGCCAGCGCGTCCGGATTGACTTCCGGCACAACCAGCGGAACGTCCGCATCCATACGGAAGGCCGAGGAATTATCGATCACCATCGCACCGGCGGCCGCAATTTTCGGCGCCATTTCGCGCGCCACATCGGCATCCACCGCCATCAACACCAGATCGACCTTCGAAAAATCAAACGTCGCCGCATCCTTCACCTTGAGATCGCGGTCGCCATAGGACACGACAACCCCCAGCGATTTGCGCGAGGCCAGGGCATGAATTTCATCTGCCGGGAAAAGCCGCTCTTCCAGAATGGTCAGCATTTCCTTGCCGACAGCGCCCGTGGCGCCAAAGACTGCAACCTTTAAGCCCATAATACGTTTCCTTCATCAGAGCCGTCTGTTTGCGCGGGTCTAGACCCTTTCCGGTCGAATAGGGAGGCTTCTATGACAATTTTCAACATTCTGGTCGCGGGCGGTATCTTTTTCCTGCTTTTCGTCGGCTTCATTATCGTGCTGGCCGCCAGATCCGGCCCGCTTTCACGTCGTCGTCGCCGACCTCCATTCGATGAGAAAAGCATGCCGCGACGGGACACACATGATTCCGCCCCCGCCGAATGCGTGACCGGTCAATCCCCTTGCTGGACTCAAGGCCCAAATCTAGCCTGGCGGAATGGATACTTGGAACGTTCTCGGTATGGCATTCAACGTCGCGCTTCTCGCGGCGCTATGGATGATTGATGTGCGCCCGAGAAAACGACCCGGACACGACGAAAATGCGGGTCCAAATACCGGTCAGGGCAAATCGTCCTGACCCTCATCATCCTGAGGTGGGGGGCGCGCCGAACGCCACAACGCCCAGCCGGCATATCCGCCAATCGCCAGAATGATTGCCAGCTCCAGTATGGACCCGCCAAGGAAGACCGGGCGTGTGATCGCATCCAGGCTCGCAAACTGCTGGACCCAGCCGGCCTCCATCCGCTCGGAGTCAAATCCGACAAACACCGCAATCCCGATCAGGATTGCCGCAACCAGACCGGCCAGACGCATCATCGCCGCCGGATTGATCAGATCGCGCGATTGTTTCGCCTTGCGTTCACGGGCGCGATAAGTGCGGTCGAGAAAGGCGCGGCAGCGGTCCATATCCGGAACTCCTCATCGTATCTGTCTGCCGGGACGGCAGGCGAAATAATCAAGCCGGGTTGCACAATCGAGCTTTCACAAAGACTTTGATTGCATAACAAACCGTTTTCAGGCATAAGCCGCCTTGCACGGGCGGCCTTGTTAACAGGCCCGGCGGAAATACAGACTGTCCTATTTGGTTTCCTGAGTCATCAGGCACGTAAGACTTCAGACTTTCCCCGAAATAGCTTGCTCGTCGCCCCGCTGGGACGCTGGCCGGGCTATGATTGCTTATGTGGTGGACGCGCCGCACGAGGAAAGCTTATTATTATGGCTCAAGGTACAGTCAAATTCTTCAACCACAGCAAAGGCTTCGGCTTTGTCACTCCTGACGAAGGCGGCGCAGATGTGTTCGTTCACATCTCTGCAGTCAACGCGTCGGGTCTGCCAGGCCTCGAAGACGGTCAACGTGTCACGTTCGACACCGAGCCGGATCGCCGTGGCAAGGGTCCAAAGGCTGTGAACCTGCAATACGCAGAATAGTCACGTCTTTGTTCTGACTTCAGGACAGGCAAGCGGCCGTCGGATCATCCGGCGGCCGTTTTCTTTTGCGCGCTACTCCGACATCTGGTCGCGCACCCGCACGGCCGTCGCCGGAAAATCGGCAAAGACCGCATCCACGCCCAGCGCATAAAGCGCACGAAGCTCGTCTTCGACCGTATGGCCGACCAGCGGCTCTCGGTCATCGCGCACCGTCCAGACATGAATATCCAGTCCCAGCGCATGGGCCTCTTCCAGAAGCCCGGTCGACGATGCGTCCGGATTTAAGAGCAAAGCCTTGTTCGCGCCCAGCCCGTCGGCAAATTGCGCAACCACATCGAGCGGATAACCATTCATATCGCCGCCCGGCTCGTCCGGCGACGAATAGAGCATGGCCAGCCGGACCGGCGCGACGGCGTTCATGCGGATCAGAAACCCGGCATCAAAGGATTGCACCACCACGGCGGCATCTTCGGAAAACAGGCCATGATCGAGCAAGGCCTGATTGAGGAGGGGCAAGGGATCGAGCCCGGCGGCGGCAAATTCCTCGGGATGTTTGACCTCCGGTTCCAGCCCGATCACGCAGGCGCAATCCGCCTCGGCCTCGTCCACCAGTGTCAGAATTTCCTCGAAAGTCGGAATGCCGAATTGCCCGTCAAAAGCCGTGTCACGCCCCGGCTGCGGCTGTATGGCGCGCAAGGTGCGCAATTCGTCCAGCGTGAAATCAAACACCCACCAGTCATTTCGTCCGAGAAACTCGCGTCGGCGATCTGCAAATTCAGGATGGTCGGCGACATTGGTCGTGGTCGACAGATAGCCGTCATGGCGGGCGACCAGCACACCGTCTGCTGTCACCACCAGATCGGGCTCGATCACGTCCGCGCCCTGTTCAATCGCCAGCGCATAGGCTTCCAGCGTGTGCTCGGGCAAGGAACCACTGGCCCCGCGATGCGCGATCACCAGGGGTGGTTGGCCGTTTCGGGTATTCCACGACACCTCTACAGCTGGCGGGGCGCATGCCATCACACCCAGACTGACTAGCATTACCGCTGCGCGCATCTCATATGTCCTCTATACCGGTGAAACAGATTAGCCTGTCTTTTTGAGGAAGGGGAATCCGTAATGAGCGAACCCACGCGTTTTGACAGACTGGCAAAGGCCGCCGGGCGATATGGCGAAGCCAGCCTGGATAATTATTCCCTCGTGCGATCACTCGCCGAACGCATCGGTACGGGATTTTGCAAATATCTCGGTCACAACAAGAAATGCGTGCATCTGGTGCCGCCGGATGGGCCCTTCACGCCCATGGACTATGCATCTGGCGCCTTCTCGGTTTCGGGGAAAGGGTTTTTGCCGCTCGGCGCTATTCGGTTCGGGCTCGCCGTTCGGGTGTCGGAGACCGGTGACTGGATCCGCATCATCCTGTTAGCGGAAAAGGAAGGACCGGATCTCGATGTTGCCATTCTCGGCGGCGAAAACTTTTCTTTCCGCCTGCCGATCACCGACGACCGGCTGC
>Ga0316204_10005749_pt1 | contig 20028 bp, 14 predicted proteins | sample 6monrhotite_MG_2_FD_205661 | JGI IMG/M metagenome (GOLD analysis project Ga0316204, IMG submission 205661) | Microbial mat bacterial communities from mineral coupon in-situ incubated in ocean water Damariscotta River, Maine, United States -... | ecosystem: Environmental > Aquatic > Marine >...
GAGGGAGGAGAGGAGAGTTCGCTGAAGAAGGGGGGTGGCAGGGGGGAATGCCCCCTCGCAGCGCAAGCTGCCAGAAGACATGGAGAGAACTTCAGAGACAGCGACGAAGGAGCGCTGAAGGGCGAGCCGATACGCCTTGCGGCGAGGCATCTGACGTCGCAACACCCTCTCCCGTGTGACGCCGGGACGTCGCGTTCCTCAATGGTACGCATTCGCAGTTGGCGCGCGCCTACCGGCGCGTGCTGACGGAAGGTGGGGACTTAGAGAGGGGGCACGTCACGTTCCTCAATGGGGCCTCTTCGCAGTTGGCGCGCCATACGGCGCGTGCGAACCGCTTGGAGCGGCTTCGAGCGGCTCTCCTGCGTGCTTTGCGCCTACCTCACTGAAACACAGCGACCTCGCCGGAGCCGGTATCAGTGACCGTGGCCGTGACCGTGGCCATCCTCGTCGTCACCAGCGTGCTCATGGGCCTCCTTCTTCGGCGCGGCCTTCGCCTCCGGCACCTCCCCCCAGGTCGCCCTCGCCGTCTCAGCGCGCCCACCGATCTCCACATCGATCACCGCGATGTACCCCGGCGCGCCAACAGCCTTCGCCGCTCCGGTCCACCCCGCCTCCGACGCCTTCAGCACCACCCGCTGCGGCGCCTCGCCGGTCCCGGTGAGCACCACGCGGGCCTCCCCCGCGGGCGTCACGGCCGCCCCATCAGCGCCCACCACCGTCAACATCAACCCCTCCGCCGACGGCGTGATCGTCGCCTCTCCAGCGCCAAGCGCCACCGTCACCGCGGAGCCAGCCTCAACATGCCCCTCGCCGTGCTCGTGCCCGTCATCATCATCGTGACCGGCCTCGTGCTCGTGGGCGTCGTGACCGTGCGCCTCGTCCGCGTCATGCGTCTCGACGTGCGCGGCCTCGTTCTCGTGATCATGGCCGTGCCCGCTCTCGCCACACCCCGCCGCAATCAAGAGGGTTGCGGCCGTAAGAACTGACTTCTTCATGAGATCTCCTGGGACACCGGGGGGCGACCATAGCGGACATAGAGGACGGGCAGGACCACCATCACCAGCGCCGTGGATGAAGCGAGACCGCCCAGGATGACGGCGGCCATCGGGGCCTGTATCTCATTGCCGGGCTCACCCGCCGCCAGCGCGATCGGGGCCAGCGCCAGCGCGGTGCCCAGCGCGGTCATCAGCACGGGCACCAGGCGCTCCTCGCTGCCCCGGAGCACCGCCTCGGTGAGCGTGGCCCCCTCCGCCGCCATCAGGTGGTGGTAGTGGGTGACCAGCAGGATGCCGTTGCGGGTGGCGATACCGAACAGGGTGATGAAGCCGACCAGCGAGGCCACCGAGAGCACCCCGCCGCCAGCGGCGACCACGACCACCCCGCCGATCAGCGCCAGCGGCAGGTTCACCATCACCAGCACGGCGTCGCGCCCCGAGCGCAGCGCGCTCCAGAGCAGCACCAGCATCACCACGATGGCGATCGACGACAGGCCCGTGATGGTCCGGGTCGCCTTCTCCTCGCTCTCGGCCTGCCCGCCGATCGCCACATACGTCCCGACAGGCAGCGCAGGCAGCGCCGCCCGGATGTCCTGGACCACGCCGGCGATGTCGCGGCCGTCGACGTTGGCCATCACCACGATTCGACGCTTGGCGTTCTCCCGCTGGATCAGGTTGGGCCCCAGCGTGCGCTCCACATGGGCGACCTGGGAGAGGGCCGTGAAGCGCTCCCCGTCCGCGTCGATGGGCGCGCCAGCCAGCGCGTCCAGGTCAGCCCGGTAGCGATCGGGGTAGCGGACCACCAGCTCGTGGGCCCGGCCGCCCTCCCACCACTGGCCGACCGTGTGGCCCATCATGGCGGTCTCCACCCACTCGGCGACCTCACCCGGGGTGAGCCCCAGGAGCGCCAGCGTGCTGAAGCGCGGGCGCACGATCACCTGGGGCACCTCCGTCTGCTGCTCCACCGAGAGGTCCACCAGCCCGTCGACCCCGCTGATGGCGCTCTGGACCTGCGCCGCCGCACGCCGCAGCTCGCCGAGGTCGTCGCCGAAGACCTTGATGGCCAGCGAGGTCTTCACCCCCGAGAGCATGTGCTCGATGCGGTGGCCGATGGGCTGGCCCACGCTCACCACGAGGCCCGGCACCCGGGCGGCCTCCCGCAGCGCGGCGGCGGCCTCCGCCCGGTCCACGCCCTCGGAGACGGTGATCTCCAGCTCGCTGAACTGCACGTCCTGGGCGTGCTCATCGCGCTCGGCCCGGCCGGTGCGCCGCACCACCGCCTCCACCAGCGGCAGCGCCACCACGCGCGCCTCCAGGCGGCGCACCATGGCGTCCGACTCCGCGAGAGGCGTGCCCGGCGCGGTGGCCGCGGCCAGGGTGAAGGCGCCCTCGTTGAAGGCCGGGAGGAAGGAGCGACCGAAGCCGAGCAGGCCCGCCCCGGCGAGCAGCGCGCCGGTCAGCGAGGCCGCCATCACGAGCCCCGGGCGGCCCAGCGCCCGGGTGAGCGTGGGCCGGTAGGCGGCCTTCAGCTTGCGAACCACCCAGGCGTCGCTGGCCTCGGAGGGGGGCGGCACGCTGCGCAGCAGCAGGCTGCAGAGGACCGGGGTGACCGTCACGGCGACCACCAGCGACGCCGCGAGGCTGGCCACGTACGCGGTGCCCAGCGGCGCCAGCAGCCGCCCCTCCAGGCCGCTGAAGAAGAAGAGCGGCAGGAAGACCACCACGATGATCGCGGTGGCGTAGACGATGGAGCCCCGGATCTCCACCGAGGCCGCGTAGACCACATCCAGCAGGGGCTGGCGCTCGGCCTCGGGCTGCCCCGCCCGCAGCCGCAGCCGCCGGTAGACGTTCTCCACGTCGATGATGGCGTCATCCACCAGCGCGCCGATGGCGATGGCCAGCCCGCCGAGGGTCATGGTGTTGAAGCCCGCCCCCAGCGCCGAGAGGGTCAGCACCCCCGCCAGCAGCGACAGCGGCAGGGCCATCAGGGAGATGAAGGTGGTGCGCCAGTTGGCCAGGAACAGCGTCAGCAGCAGCACCACGAGCGCGGCGCTCTCCAGCAGGTGCCGCTGTACGTTGCCGATCGCCGTGTCGATGAAGCGCGCCTGGCGGAAGCCCGCCCGGTGCAGAGTCATGCCCTCCGGCAGCGCCCGCTCCACGTCGTCCAGCGCCAGGTCGATGCTGTCCGTCAGCGTGAGCGTGTTGGCCTCCGGCTGCTTCTGGACCGAGAGCACCACCGCCGGGCGGCCGTCGACCGCCGCCGTCCCCCGGGACAGCGCCGCGCCCACCCGCACGTCCGCGATCTGGTCGAGCACCACGGGGATCCCGTCGACGCGCCCGATGACCACCTCGCCCAGCTCATCGAGGGTGCGCGCGCGGCCGACGCCGCGGATCAGGTACTCGCTGTGGCCGCTCGTCAGGAAGCCGCCGGGGGCGTTCTGGTTGGCCCCCTCCAGGACGCGCAGCACCTGCTGGTGGCCCACCCCGACCCGGGCCATGGCGCCGGGGTCCAGCACCACCTGGATCTGCCGCAGCTCGCCGCCGATGGGCGTGACCTGGGCCACCCCGGGGATGCCCAGCAGCCTGCGCCGCAGCTCCCACTCGGCGAAGTCCCGCACGTCCATCGGATCGACGCCGTCGTCGCCGGAGAGCCCCAGGAACAGGATCTCCCCCATGATGGAGGACATGGGCGCGAGCACAGGCGCCGGCAGGTCCGGCGGGAGCGCGCCGCTCGCGACCTGGAGGCGCTCGGTGATCACCTGCCGCGCCCGGTAGGGGTCCGTGTCCCACTCGAACTCGGCCCACACCACCGAGATGCCGATGCCCGACGAGGAGCGCAGCCGCCGCAGCCCCGGCGCGCCGTTCAGCGCGGTCTCGATGGGCACGGTCACCAGCGTCTCCACCTCGTCCGGCGCCATGCCGTGGGTCTCGGTGAGCACCGTGACCGTGGGCGCGTTGACGTCTGGCAGCACGTCGACCGGGAGCTGGGAGGCTGTCCACGCCCCCCAGACGAGCAGGAGGGCGGCCAGCCCGAGCACAACGGCCCGGTTGGAGAGCGACCAGCGAATCAGGGCGTTCCACATCGTCAGCGCCCCATCAGTGTCGGTGCGATTCGAGGGCGCCAGAGAGCGACGCGACGTGGACATCGAAGCCGCCGTCCACCACGACCCGCTCCCCGGCCTTCAGGCCCGAGAGGATCTCGACGTGGGCGGCGTCCGACTCCCCGAGCGTCACCCGACGCCGGGAGAAGGACTCGCCGGTCTCCTGCACGAAGATCACGTCCTGGCCGTTGATCTCCACCACAGCGCCGCGCGGCACGGCCAGCCGGGGGGGGGGCGCGCCGACGCCGATCCGCAGCTCCACCAGATCCCCCGGGGCGAGCCCGATGTCGCCATCGACGAGCACCGTGACCGGCGCCGAGAGGGTGTCGGGGTCAAAGACGAGGCGCTCGGTGAGCAGCAGCGCGCCGTCAGCGAGCAGATCCCGCGGCGCGTCCCAGTCGCCGCGCATCACCGACAAGCTGACGACCGGCGTGAGCGCGCCCCGGGTCCGGGTGTGCACGCGCCCCTCCAGCAGCACCCCGCCGCCGGACGACACGCTGACCAGCGGGGCCCCGGCGGCCACCGCCTCCCCGTGGCCGGCCCCCACCGAGACGATGAGCCCGTCCGCCGGCGCCCAGACGGGCACCGCGCCGGCGCCGCCGCTGGTCAGGGCGGCGACCCTCTGCGCGGCGGCGCCCGCCTCGGCCTCCGCCCTCGCCAGCTCGGCCCGGGCCTGCTCCAGCCGGCGCCCCGGGAGCAGCGCCTGCTCGGCGAGCCCCGCCACCCGCCGCAGCTCCTTGCCAGCCTGCTCGCGATCGATGCGGGCGGTGGTCAGGTCCGCCTGGAGACGCCCCCAGTGCTCAGCCGCCCCCGCCGGGATCAGGGTCGCCAGCCGCTCGCCCCGGCGCACGACGCGCCCCACGACCGGCAGGGCCTCCGTCCAGGCGAGCAGCCCCTCCACCGGCGCGGCGACCACCGCGGTGCCGCCGGGGCTCGGGCGGGCGACAGCGGCGGCGCTCACCGCCGGGGCCAGCGCCACCTCTGCGGCCGGCGCGACCTGGAAGGGGATCTGCCACTGGGACTCCTTCAGGAAGCGGATCTCCCCCTCGCGCTCCGGCGCGTGCGCCTCGCCCACGTCGCCGCCCACGCTCACCTGCCCCGCCTCCCAGGCGGCGTACTCATCGCCGTCGCTGTAGACGAAGGAGAGGTCGTAGGTGCCCACCTGCAGCGGCGCCACGGCCTCGCCGATGAAGACACCCTCCCTGGCGATCGCCTCGTCGGTGTGGGTCTCCACCGTGAAGCCGTCCTGCTGGAAGCGGAGGGTCAGCGCGCCGGCGCTCGCGGCGTGGTTGTCGACGAGGCGGGTGACATGGGCCGCGTAGTTGAAGCGCCCGCCGGCCACCGGGGCGTCCAGCTCGACGAACAGCTCGTGACCGTCGGTCCAGCGGCTGACGGCGATGGCCTCGGCGTCAGCCGACGGGGCGCCGCCCGCCGGCTCCTGGGAGAGGCCGCAGGCGAGCAGCCCGAGGCCGAAGTGCAACAGGGAACCCATCACTGCCGGTCCTCCAGAACAGACTGAAGCCCGGGGGCGTGGAAGCGCCCGACCGCGCAGTCGAGGTCGAGGTGAGCCGCTCGCAGCAGGCGCTCGGCTTCGATGTTCGCGAGCAGCGCGGACTCGACGTCCTGCGCGACCTGCAGCAGCTCATCCAGCGAGGCCTCGCCGCCGACGTAGCGGGTGCGGGCCGCGCGCCAGATGGCCTCCGGATCCAGCGGGCCCTCCCCCGCCGCGCCCAGCGCGTCGGCGCGGCGCCAGGCGCCCTCGACCGCCGACAGGGCGGCGGCCTCGGCCCGGGCTATGCGCGCCTCGATCGCGGCGCTGTCGGCGACGGACGCACGCACGTCCGCGCGGGACCAGTCGAAGAGGGGCAGCTCCAGCGCGCCGCCGATCTCGTACCCGGGGGAGGCCTCGCCATCGACCGGGGCGTCCCACCGGGCGCCGGCGGAGACTCTGAGGTCCGGCGCCGCCGCGCGCCGCGACGCCGCCTCGCTGCGGGCCGCGGCGTCCCGCTCCAGCCGCAGCGCCGCGAGGGCCGGGTGCTCCGAGAGCGCGCCCTCGACGGCGTCCTCCAGCGCGGGCAGCGGCCCGATCGGCGCGAGCTGCACAGAATCGACCGCCCCTCCCAGCAGCCCGCTGAGCTGGGCCTGACTCCGCAGCGCCTCCCCCAGCGAGGCCGCCGCCGCCGCCCGGTGAGCGCTCGCGGTGAGCGCCGCGCGGTCGCGGGTGTAGGCGGAGACCTCGCCGGCCTCGGCGAGGCTCCCGAGCGCGTCGGTCAGGTCGTCCAGGCGCGCCTGAGCGGAGCCGGCGACTGCGGACTGCTCGGAGGCGCTCCAGTGCGCCAGCGCCGCCCCGCGCAGCTCGCAGGCGGCGGACACCGTCGCGGCGCGCTGCCAGCGCTCACCGGCGTCCCCGCGGAGCCCCGCCGCCGCGCGCTCGGCCAGCGCCGAGAAGCCCAGATCCAGGCTCACGGCCCCGCCGATGGCGTCGGTCGTCGCGCCCGCCGGTCCCCGCGCGGCTTCGTGCCGCGCCTCCAGCTCGGGGTTGGGCAGCGCCGCGGGTCCGGTCCCCTGAGACGCCGCGCGGGCCTCGACGGCGCGCAGCTCGGCGCCCGCCACCGGGCCGTCGAGGTAGTCGCGGATGAGCTCCGCCTCCGTCATCGGCGCGGCCAGCGCGGGGCCGCCCGCCAGCGTGAGGGCGACCCAAAAACTACAGCGTGTAGTCGCTCGACGAATTGCAGCAGGTCGACGCCTCTCGAGGGCGGTGTGTGCGGACACGATCGCTCCTACAGCGAGAGGTTGAGCAGGTGCTCAAGCTGGTGGTGGAGCCAGGGGGTGGCCGCGAGCGTGAGGCCGGCGGCGACGATCAGCGCCGCGATGTCGACGGCGCCCATGTCCGGGCGGCTGGCGCTGGACGCCCGACCGGCGCCGGGCGCGGCGGCATCGAGCAGCGCGCGCACCCGCCCCTCGACGCCGCCGCCGGTCCAGGCGAGCCGCAGCGTGGCCCCGCTCTCCAGGCGAGCGCAGCGCAGCAGCGCCTCAGCGACGGCGACGGGGTCACCGAGCGCCGACGCGGCGTCGGCGTCGGCGCTGACCTCGGCGCGTGCGAGCCATGCGCGCATCAACGCGACGCCCGACGCTCGGGGGCCGACGCTCACCAGCGCGCTCAGCGCCATGAGCACCAGCGGATCCCGGCGCGCGAGGTGGGCCCGCTCGTGGGCGATCACCGCCCGCTGCTCCGCGGGTGAGAGCGCGCTCCAGAGCTGGCGATCGACCACCAGCGTCGGACGCCGCCAGCCGAGCAGGAAGGCTGTCCGACGCGGCAGATCGAGCACCATCGGCTCGGCGCCGCCCCCCATGCCTCGCGGCTCGGCGGCGAGAGCGGCCAGCGCGCGCAGGCGCCCCGGCAGGAGCGCGATGAGCGCCAGGAGGGCGGCGGGGACCATCAGGGTCGCCTCACCGGGGTGCACCGGGCAGAGGTGCAGCCAGCCGGGCATTGAGGTGGCGCAGTGACACCCGAAGAGCTGATCGAGGTGGGGATCACCAGGGACGAGCGCGGCCGCGGCCAGCGCGGCCCCCACGAACCAGGGCGCGACCGCGATGAGCAGCGCCCATCGGGCCAGCCCCAGGCGACGCCTCGCCAGCGCCGCCCAGGCCGGGTAGAGCGCGGCCGCGGTGAGCCACGCCGCCGTCATCGCCAGGGCCAGGGCCACCAGGGGCAGCGCGACCGCGCTCACTGCTGCTCCCGCCGCGCCCGAATCAACGCCTCCAGGCGATCCAGCGCCTCCGGCTCCACCTGCTCGACCTCGTCGAGGAACGCCACCAGCAGCGGCTCGGACGCGCCGACGCGGCGCATCACGCGCCCGACCTCAGCGGCGACCGCCTCCTCCCGACTGCGAGCGGCCTGGTACTTCCAGGCGACGCCCTCCTTGTCCCGGGAGACCTCCCCCTTGTCGTGCAAGCGGTCCAGCACGGTCGCGATCGTGGTGTAGGCGAGCGCTCCTCCGGCCTCGTCCAGCACCTCACGAACAGACCACGAGCCACCTCGCCAGAGGATCTCAAGGATTCGACGCTCAAGCTCGGGAGGACGGGCCACGGGCACCTCTACTACATATTGTAGTACCCACTCGGAAAGCAGCCGTCAACACCGAGAGCGCGGGAGTCAGCGCGCCTCCAGGGTGAGGCCGCTGATGAGGGGGTAGCCGTCTCCGCCCGGCGCGCCCTCGACGACCACCGACAGGGTGTCGTCGTCGGCGGTGAGGTCGAGGGTGTAGACGATGCCCGCGGTGTTGGCCTGGGTGTGGGCGTCCAGGGCGGAGATCACCTGCTCCCCATCCACGGTGACGTCGAGCCTGCGGAAGCCCTGGCGGCTGTAGTAGTTCTCGAAGAAGATCAGCTGCAGGCGGTACTCCCGCCCCGCCTCCACCGGGTACTCCAGCGTCAGCGGCTCCCACGGGGTGTTGTAGGCGAGGCTCGCGGCGACCGTCTCCACGCCGCTCAGCGACGCCGGCGCCTCGTCGAAGTCGGGCACATTGGTCGACGCCGCCGAGTAGGCGGGGCCGGCGGCGGCCGAGAAGCTCACGCCGTCGATGTCCGTTGGCCCGGCGCCGCCGAAGTTGGCGGCGAACACAAGCTCCCCGTCCAGATCCAGATCAAGCTGCGACTCCAGCAGGGCCACCTCTCCGCGCATCACCTCGCCAACCCAGATCCCGGTCTCGGTGTCCGCGTAGCTGTAGAGGCCGTAGAAGAAGCACATCTCGTCTTCGGTGTTGGGGCCGTAGGCCGTGGCCACCGGCGGGTCGTGGATGAGGTCGTCGTTGGAGCTGGAGTTGTTCCAGGTGCAGGTGAACTCCAGCTCGGAGAGGGGCCCGGCCACGAAGGGCTCGGTGAAGGCGTAGACGTACTGGTTCTCGAAGTCGTAGCCGTCCGAGGCGACCACGCAGCGCTCCACCCCGTCCTGATCCGCCGAGTACAGCTCGTAGCCGCTGCCCAGCACGTGCATGTGGGGCCACACGGTGTACAGGGTGAGGTCGAGCCCGGCGGGCACCTGCACGCTGGAGGTGCGGCTGTACGCCGCCACGTCGGCGGGGATCACCATGTCGGTGATGCCCCAGGTGTAGGGGAAGGCCTCGGTCTCGACGAGCTCCGTCGTGCGGAAGGTGTACCCGGACTGATCGGCCGCGCCGGGCTCCAGATCCCCGGGGTCGTAGTAGTGGAACTCCAGCACCATGCGCTGACCGCCGCGCATGGGCACGCCGACGCCCTCGGGCAGCTCCACCGGGAGCATGCCCGGAGCCCAGACCCCGATGGCGGACTCGGTGATGGCGCCGTGCTCGCCCCCGTAGCAGTCGAAGCCCTCGGGCTGGGTGTAGGCCGGGTCGAGGGCGCCGTCGCGCACCGTGTGGAGCACGATGTGGTGGACCACGGACCACTCGTCGATCTCCGGGTGCATGGCCGTGATGTAGAAGTCCTCCTCCGGCAGACCGTCGACCACAAAGCAGCGGTACTCGTTGCCCTCCCGGGAGAAGTTCGGCGCGTAGTCCACGGCGGGGTACACCGCGGCGTCCGCGCCGACCAGCGTGTCGAGCGCGCCCTCCTGCGCGACGGCGTCCGCGGGATCGCCCTCGGGGGCGCCGGCCGCGATCCAGGCGGCCAGCGTGTCCCGGGCGTCGTCCGGCAGCACCAGATGCTCCGCGCCGAGGTAGTCGCGGCACTCCGGGTCGGAGGCCGGCGGCGGCATCTCGCCAGCGTCGATCTGGCTCAGCATGATCTCAGCCATCGCGGCGGCGACCGGGTAGCTGTTGAAGTCGCCCACGCCGAGCCCGTCCTCCTGGTGGCAGCGGGTGCAGTGCCGCTGCAGGAGGGGGGAGACGTCCGCGTACCAGGTCACGCCGTCCTCGGCGGGGGGAGCGGTGTCGGGCGCGCTGTCCGAAGGCGGCGCGCTGTCATCGCCGGGCGCGCCGGTCTCGTCGGGCGTCTCCGTCTCCGACGGCGCGGTGTCCGCGGTCCCATCCGGCGCGGAGGTCTCGTCCCCGGTCCCCTCAGAGGTGCCGCAGGCCATCAAGGCAATGAGAAGGACCATGAAGACTCCCGTGTCGTATCGCCAGGATAGACCGAAACTCAGCGAGCACCACCGGAGCGGGGTACACACACACCGTGAGTTCACCTCGCCATCGCTGGAGACGACTGCTGCACCTCATGTGTGTGCTGCTGCTGCTCCCGGGCTGGGCAGAGCTGCTGGAGAACCTGGAGCACCTCGTCCACGACGGACACATGGCCCACGGTGATCTGCACGAGCAGATCGGCGCGGACGAGGAGCACGCCGCGACGGACACCGAGCACGGCTGCACGCCGGTCTCGCATGTCTGCGGCTGCCACACCTCCAGCCCCATCATGCTCTCGGCTGTGACGCCGGTCCCGACCCGAAGCCTGAGCTACGCGCTGACGCGTCCGCCGACCAGCGACGACCGCCCGATCTCCCGGGCCAACGCCCCCCCGACCCGCCCGCCCATCGCCTGATCGCGGCGCTCCGCGCCGCCGTGAGAGATCCGTCGCCGGGCTGCACCCTAGCAGCACACGACGCTCCGCTGGACGTCCGTCCAGCCCCCTCTCCTCACACGAGGCGAACCCATGTCTTCCCTACCCTTCCCGGGGCGGGGCGGTCGGTTCCTGCTCGCGGCCCTCGCGCTACTCAGCGCGAGCCCCGCCGCGTGGTCCCGATCCCTCACGCCCGATGATGTCGTCCAAGCCGCCCTCTCCGCCCCCGCGATCGCCGAGGCCGACGCGGCCTCCGACGCCGCCCGGGCGCTGCGCGGTCAGTCCGCGCTGCTGCGCTACAACCCGCAGCTCGACGCCGCCCTCGTCGCGGGCGAGCGGCTCTCCCTGGATCTGATCCAGCCCCTCTCCCTCGGCGGAGAGGGCGTCGCCACGCGCCGACTCGCCGATCAGACGCTGGCGGGCGCCGAGGCCGCCGCGCGGCGAGCCCGCCTGTCGGTCGCCGCCGCCGCGCGGGTCGCCTACACCGACGCCGTGGTCGCCGACCGACAGCTCGGCATCGCCTCCAGCGGCGCCGAGCTCGCGGCGCGACTGACCGCCGCGGTGAAGCGCAAGCACGAGGAGGGCGAAGCCGCGCTCCTGGATCTGCGGCTCGCCCGGCTCGCAGAGGCCCAGGCGGCGACCCGCCTGCTGGACGCCCGGGCGGCCCAGGTGGCGGCGCTGCGAGCCCTCTCCCGGCTGACCGGCCTGGTCATCGAGGAGGCGCAGCTCCATGAGGCCCCGCTCGACAGCGCGCCGGCGGCGTCGGGCGCGGCCCCGACCGAGCGCTCGGACATCACGGCCGCCCGGTCAGCCCTCGCCGCCGCCGAGGCGGAGCTGACCCGACAGCGCGCCATGAGCCTCCCGCTCGTCGGCGTCGGGGTGACGATGGAGCGGGACAGCAGCGAGACCGCCTTCGGGCCCGCCGTGTCCCTCGCGCTGCCCCTCTTCGACCGGAACCAGCGCGGCCGGGCCGCCGCCAGCGGCGCGCTGACTGCCGCGGAGGCGCGGCTGGCGCGGGTCGACGCCAGCGCCGAGACCGAACAGCAGACCGCCGCCGTCCGCCGCGATGAGGCCGAGGCGCTCCTCGAACACCTCGGCGACGCCCTCGTCGCCGAGGGAGAGGCCGCCCTGGAGAGCGTGAGCCGGGGCTACGCCGCCGGAGAGATCGACCTGATCGCGACGGTTCTCCTCCAGGCCGAGATCCTGGATGGCCAGACCGCCGCCGTGGAGATGACCGGTCGCGTCACCGCCGCCCGCATCGATCTCCTCCTCGCCATCGAGGACGACGCGCTGCTCCCCAGCGCCCTCCCAGGCGGTGACCGATGACGCCCCTCAAGCACCTCTCCCCGCTCCTCCTCGCCGCCCTGCTGGCCTGCGGCGCCACCGAGCCGGAGCATGCTCATGAAGACGAGCAGCCCAGCGAGGCCACGGGCGAGCACGGCGACGCCGTCACGTTGAGCCCCGAGGCCGTCACAGCCGCCCGAGTCACGGTCACCCCGGCGACCATCGGCACCCTGAGCGGCGTGCTGGAGCTGTCCGCCCGGGTGGCCCTGGATCCGCGAAAGGAGGCCATCGTCAGCGCCTGGATCGAGGGACAGGTGGACACCATCCTGGTCCGGCCGGGCGACACCATCACCCGCGGCCAGCTCCTCGGGACCGTACAGAGCCCCGAGCTCGGTCAGGCCATCGCCGCCTTCCGGGCCGCCGCTGCCCTCGATCGCGCCGCGGAGGCCCGGCTGGAGCGGCTGGAGCGGCTGGAGGCCGACGGGGTCTCCTCCCGGGCCGAGGTGCTCCAGGCCGAGGCCGAGCACGCCGGCGCCGACGCCGAGCTGGAGGCCGCCGAGGAGCGGCTCCGCATCCTCGGCGTGGATCCCTCCATCGGCGATCCTCACTCTGGTCAGCACTACGTCTCCCGGGTGCCGGTGACCAGCCCCATCGCGGGCGAGGTCTTCCGAACGGAGGTCGTCGCCGGCCGCCGGGTCGAGCCTGGGGAGGCCCTCTTCCACGTGGGCGACCTGGAGGAGATCTGGCTGCTGATGGACCTCTATGAGCGGGATCTCTCCAAGGTCGTCGTGGGCCAGGAGGTCCGCTTCTCCGCGATCGCCTGGCCCGACGTCGTCTTCACCGGGACCGTGGATCAGGTGGGCGCCTGGGTCGAGCCCGACGCGCGCACTGTCGAGGTCCGCGCCATCGTCGCCAACCCGGACCACCGCCTGAAGCCCAACATGTTCGCGACCGCCGCCCTCTCCATCGGCGGCGGCGAGGGCGCCCGCGGCGTCGTGCTGCCCGCGAGCGCCATCTCGGAGGTCGAGGGGCGGGAGGTCGTCTTCATCGAAGAGGAGCCGGGCACCTTCGAGGCCCGCCCGGTGCGTATCAGCGAGCGAGACGGGAGCAGCGTGCTGATCGCCGAAGGCGTCGAGGCGGGCGAGCCCGTCGTCACCGCCGGGGCCTTCGCCCTGAAGAGCGAGCTGGCCAAGGGCGAGCTGGGGCACGGCCATGCCCACTGATAATCAAATACAGAATCAGGCTCTGCTCGCCGCGGGCGGCCCCGGCCTGCTCGATCGCCTCATCGCGCTCTCGCTGCGAAACAAGTCGCTGGTCATCGTCGCGCTGACGCTGCTGGTCTTCGTCGGCGTTCGCAGCGCCGGGCTGCTCCCGGTCGACGCCCAGCCGGACGTCACCAACGTCCAGGTCCAGGTGCTCACGGACACCCCCGGCCTCTCGCCCGTGGAGGTCGAGCGCTTCGTCACCTGGCCCGTGGAGACGGCCATGTCGGGGCTGCCCGACACCGAGGAGGTGCGCTCGCTCTCCCGCTTCGGCCTGAGCGTTGTCACCGTGGTCTTCGAGGAGGGCACCGACCTCTGGTGGGCCCGCCAGCTCGTCTCCGAGCGGCTGGCCGAGGCCCGCGACAGCATCCCCGAGGGCTACGGCGAGCCCGAGATGGGCCCGCCCTCCACGGGGCTCGGCGAGGTCTTCCAGTTCGAGATCCGCGGCGATGAGCGCCACTCGCTGATGGATCTGCGGGACATCCTGGAGTGGCAGATCGCCCCGCGCATCCGCTCCGTTCCGGGGGTGGTCGAGCTGAACACCTTCGGCGGGGAGCTCAGGACCTGGCAGGTGGAGCCCGCCCCCGAGCGGCTCGCGGCCCACGGGCTCGTGCTGGCGGACGTGTTCGCGGCCCTGGAGGCCAACAACCTGACCGTCGGCGGCGGCTACCTGGAGCGGGGTCGCGAGCAGATGCTCGTGCGCGGCACCGCGCTGCTCACCAGCCTGGACGATCTGCGGAGGGTCGTGGTCACCACCACCGACGAGGGCACCCCGGTCACCATCGGCGCCCTGGGCGAGGCCCGCTACGCGCCGCTCATCCGCCAGGGCGCGGTCACCCGCGACGGCCGCGGCGAGGCGGTCGTGGGCATCGCCATGATGGGCTACGGCGAGAACGCCCGGGTCGTCTCCCAGCGCCTCCAGGACGCCGTCGACGCCATCACCCCGAGCCTGCCGGAGGGCACGCGGATCGAGGTCTTCTACGACCGCACGAACCTCATCGATCGCACGCTGGCCACGGTGCGCAACAACCTCGTCGAGGGGGGCCTGCTGGTCATCGCCGTGCTCCTGCTGCTGCTGGGCAACCTGCGCGGCGGGCTCATCGTGGCGGCGGCCATCCCCCTCTCGATGCTGTTCGCGGTCACCGGGATGCTGGCGAGCGGACTCTCCGGCAACCTGATGAGCCTCGGCGCCATCGACTTCGGGCTCATCGTGGACGGCTCGGTGGTGATGATCGAGAACATCGTCCGGGTCGTCGGAGAGCGCCGAAGGGCCGGCAAGCCAGTGGATGACGCGGTGATCCTCGGGGCCGCCCGGGAGGTCGCCCGGCCGGTCGCCTTCGCCGTCGGCATCATCATCCTGGTCTACCTGCCGATCCTGGCGCTCACGGGCATCGAGGGCAAGATGTTCCGGCCCATGGCGGTGACCGTGGTGCTGGCGCTGGTGGGCTCGCTCATCCTCGCCTTCACGGCCATGCCGGTGCTGGCCTCGATGTTCCTGAAGGGCGCCGAGGAGAAGGAGACCCGGCTGATGAAGCTGGCTCACCGCCTCTACCTGCCGGCGCTGGACGCGGTCATGCGACGCCCGGACTGGACCGGCGCCGCCGCCGCGATCCTGTTCGCCGCCAGCCTCGGGCTCGTGCCGCTCATGGGCGCGGAGTTCGTGCCCAAGCTCGACGAGGGCAGCATCGCCCTGCAGATCATCCGGCCTCCGTCCGTGTCGCTGGAGGAGTCCATCGAGCAGGCGACCCAGGTGGAGCGCGTGCTGATGCGCGACTTCCCCGATGAGGTCAGCACGGTCATCTCCCGCACCGGCCGCGCGGAGATCGCGACGGATCCGATGGGGGTCGACTTCTCGGACGTCTACGCCATGCTGCACCCCCGGGACCGGTGGACCCGGGGCGACAGCCAGGCGGCGCTGGTGGCGCAGATGCAGGCGGCGCTGACCGCCGGTGTGCCCGGGGTGAACTTTGCGTTCTCCCAGCCCATCGAGCTGCGCATGAACGAGCTCATCGAGGGCGTGCGCTCCGACGTGGCGCTGTTCATCTACGGCGACGATCTGGAGATCCTGGAGTCTCTCGGGGCCGACATCACCTCGGCGCTCCAGGTCGTCGACGGCGCCCAGGACGTCAAGTCCGAGAAGCTCGCCGGCCTGCCCATGCTCCGAATCGAGGTCGACCGGGCCGCGGTCGCGCGCCTGGGCATGAGCGCTCGGGATGTGCTGGACGCCGTCGAGGTCATCGGCGGCCGCGACGTCGGCTCCGTGCTCGTGGGCCAGCGGCGCTTCGCCCTCCAGGTCCGCTTCCCCGAGGCCGTCCGCGCCAGCCCCGAGGCCATCGCCCGGGTGCTGGTCGGCAGCCCCGGCGGCCTGCAGGTTCCGCTCGGTCAGGTCGCCCGGGTGATCATCGAGGATGGCCCCCTTCAGATCAGCCGGGAGGAGGTCCAGCGCCGCATGACCGTGGAGATGAACGTGCGCGGCCGGGACGTCGCCGGCTTCGTCGCCGACGCCAGGGCCCGCATCGAGAGCGAGGTGGATGTGCCCCCGGGCTACGTGCTGGAGTGGGGCGGGCAGTTCGAGAACCTGGAGGCCGCCAGCGCGCGGCTGTCGGTGCTGGTGCCGCTGGTGCTCCTGCTGATCTTCGTGCTGCTCCAGGCCAACTTCCGCTCGGTGAAGGTGACGCTGATGGTCTACACCAACGTGCCGCTCGCGGTCACCGGCGGGCTGGTCGCCCTCTTCCTGCGGGGGCTGCCCCTGTCCATCTCGGCCGGGGTCGGCTTCATCGCCCTCTTCGGCGTCGCCGTGATGAACGGGGTCGTGCTGGTGAGCTGCATCCGGGATCTGCACGCGGCCGGCGCGGACGCGGCGACGGCCGCTCGGGAGGGCGCGGAGCGGCGGCTCAGGCCGGTGCTGATGACCGCGCTGGTGGCCGCCCTGGGCTTCCTGCCCATGGCGGTCGCGACCAGCGCGGGCGCGGAGGTCCAGCGTCCGCTGGCCACCGTGGTCATCGGCGGTCTCATCACCGCTACGGCGCTCACCTTGCTGGTGCTCCCGACGCTGTATGCGAGGCTCGCTGAACCGACGTGAGGATCGTATCCGCCGGATCCCAGCGGTAGTGATCGGCGACCGTCGCGGCCCGCCCTCTGCGAAGGAGGGTCGCCGTGACGGTCAGCCCGCCGCCGTCGGTGGGCAGGGGGAAGCGGTGCGCGCTGACGCCGCTGCCCCCCGGCGCGATCCGATCGTCGCTGGCGACATCCACCGCGCGGTAGTGCGCGACGCCCCGGCTCCCCTCCGCGTCGACCAGCACCTTGGCGTAGAGCCAGCCGGGGGCGCCGGCGTAGTGCCCCTCCCCGACCAGATAGACCCGGTCGCCCGCCGCCGTCTCCGGCGGCGGCGCCGCCAGCGTCAGCGCGTCCCCGTCGACGGCGGTGACCGCGACCTCGCCCAGATACTCCAGCCCCTCGACGCCCTTCTCCTCAGCGGAGAGGGTCTCGTCCGAGAAGCGGCCGACGCCGGGGCCGGGGTAGTCGACCCAGCTCCCGGTCGGTCGAACGAAGCGGGCCACGAGCCCCGCCTCGGGGAGCGCCTGCCCCACGAAGCGGACCTCCAGCCCATCGACGATCACGCCCGCGCCGACCGCGCCCTCCGCCAGCGCGCCGCCCACGTCCGCGATCACCTGACCGCCGACCGCCGGGACGCCGTCGCCGCTGTCGTCGACGGCGCTGACGAGGACCAGGAGCTGCTTCATGGGCTCGCCCGTCGGCACCGCGTGGCCCGCGACGTAGTTGGCGACCGTGACGGTCGCCTCCACCGCCCCGTCCACCTCGACCAGCGCCAGCGAGACGACCGGGGCGCCGAGCGCGTCAGCGCCGGGGAAGCTGTGGTGCCGCACCTCTCCGCTCTCGCGCAGCCAGCCCTGCGCCACCGAGGGCTGGAGCCCCAGCGCGGTGATGTCGTAGGTGGAGCTCTCCTCGCTCAGCGTGGGCATGTGGCAGGTGCCGCAGCTCAGGGCGTCGTTGCCGCCGCTGTAGACCTCGAACTCCGAGAAGGTCTCCAGGATCGGCAGCCCGTCGGGCCAGCGCTCATCGTCCAGGCGCTGCTCGGGGTGGAGCGCCGGCTGGGTGTACTCGTGGCAGGAGGAGCACCAGCCGGCCTCGCGCATCTGCGGCGCGTAGCTGCCGTTCATGATGGGGACGATCACGTCCGGGTAGGGGCCGAAGGTGATGGGGGCGTACTCCAGGCCCACGATCTCCGAGGGCTCGCTGGGACGCAGCAGCGAGATGCCGCCGTCCAGTCCGCCCGCGCCGCCGGGGGTCACCTCGCGGACCTTGTGACAGAAGTCGCAGGTCACCCCCTCGGAGGCCACGCCGTGAGCGTCGACCAGGTTCATCTCGCCTGGGACGCCGCCATCCATGGCGGGGGCGTGGCACTCGGCGCAGCCCCCGTAGTGCTCGACAGCGCCGCTGCGGTCAGGGTGATCGCAGCCCTGACCGGACTCGACCTCGCAGCCGTTCAGCCAGGGCAGCACCCCCTTGGGCACGTAGCAGCGAGACGCCAGCGCGGCCTCCGCCCCCGGCGCGAGGCCCTCCGCGAACGCGCCCGCCAGCGCCTCGCAGGCCGCCTCATCCGCTGAGACAGCGCTGCCTGTGTACAGATCCCAGGTGTTGGGGTTCCGCGCCGACGCCGCGTGGGAGGAGGCGGCCCAGTCGTCCCCGATGGTCCAGTGGCAGTGGCCGCACTCGCTGGTGTTCGGACTGGATCCATCCCCGCCGGGCTGGAAGGCGTAGTCGGGGTTGTCCGAGGTCGGGAGCGGCTGCAGCGCGATCACCAGCACGCCGGTCAGCGGCTCGTCCTCCAGCTCGACGCCGGCGCTCGTCCAGCCCTCCAGCCCCGCCAGCAGGTAGCGATCGGAGACGCCGTCGTCCGTGACCTCCACGGTCGCGTTGCCGCCAGCGTCGGTGCGCGCCCAGGCCGCCTCAGAGGCGCCGCCCATCATGACGACCGCCCCCTCCAGCGGCGCGCCGTCCGGGTCGGTGACCTGTACGGAGGCGGCGCCAGTCCAGGGCGCCTCCCCGCCCGTCGTGTCGCTGTCCGGGCCGCTGTCCGGCTCGCCCGTCGCGGAGTCCGTCGTCGCGGTTGAGTCCGGAGGCGCGGCGGAGTCGACGCTCTTCCCGCACCCCACCGCCAGCAGGAGCAGCAGCGACGACACGCTCATCGGCTCTCAGCGTGCTCCTGGACCGCCTCCAGCAGCGAGGACATGCCGTGGCCCGTGGTGCACTCCAGGATCTCCATCTCCGGCGTCAGGATGCAGGTTCCGGGGAGCGAGGAGCCGTCGTAGGGGGTGGCCCCGAGCGCGCCCTCGTAGATATCGGAGAGCACGGGGAACGCCGGCTCACCGATGGCCTCGTGGTAGTCCGCCGCCTCCTCCGCGTCCGGCACCTGCCAGGTGACATCCTCGAAGATGATGACGACGAAGGAGAAGTCGATGCCGGTCTCGGCGACGAACTCCTGACTCTCTGCTTCGAGGCCGACCGCCTCGGTCATACAGGAGCCTCACCAGGAGGCTGTCAGGAAGAGGATGTGGTACTCCCCCGCCAGATCCCACAGGTCGACCTCATCCCCGCACTGGTCGATCATCGCCAGGTTCTCGATGACGTCGCCCTCGCTCGCGCCGGTGGCGACCAGATCGCCCGGGTCGTCGCGGCCCCAGCCGCAGGCGTAGCAGGCCTCCGCGCTGTCCGCGGGGTCGCTGCCGCAGTCGACCTCGGCCCCGTCGTCGGTGCCGTCCCCGTCCGAGTCGGCCGAGAGGGGATCGCTGCCGTGGGTGTAGACCTCGTCGCCGTCGCTCAGGCCGTCGCCGTCGGTGTCCGCGAGCTCGGGATCCGTGCCGAAGCCGTCGATCTCATCACAGTCGATGAGGCCGTCGCCGTCAGTGTCATCCAGGCAGTCATCGACCGCCGCGTCGCCGCCGCCGGAGTCCTTGTCACACCCGCCGATCACGGCCACAGCGAGCATCGCTGGGAGTATCGCCGGGAGCATCGAGCAGGAGAAGGCCTTCATGATCGCACTCACCATCGACTCCCGGGCCCAACCGCGCGCTGCGCGCTGGACAGAAAACATAGCTCACCGCGCGTCACAACCGATGGAAAAGCCGATGTAATCCACACGCCGCCCGTCGCCGCGACGCTCACCCGCGACCGGGTGTGCTCGCCCCCCGTTGGTCGGGCTGCCCAGCTGCGAAGAGAACCCATTGCGGGTCATGTCGTCTCGCCCTGAAGCCCGCATCTTCCGCCCAAACGCGCCGCACGGCGCGCGCCAACATCGAATGCGTACCTCTGAGGAACGCGACGTCCCAGCGCCCCACGGGAGAGGGTGTTGCGACGTCAGATGCCTCGCCGCAAGGCGGGTCCGGTCGTACTTCAGCGCGCCTGAGTCGCTGCTTCTGAAGCCCTCCCCATGTCTTCTGGCCCCTGACGCTGCGAGGGTGCGAGCCCCCTGTGACCCCCATTAATCCACCAGAACGCGCCGCACGGCGCGCGCCAACATCGAATGCGTACCTCTGAGGAACGCAACGTCCCAGCGTCTCACACGAGAGGGTGTTGCGACGTCAGATGCCTCGCCGCAAGGCGACATCAGGAGGCAAGACCTTGCGAACACGTGGACGGTTTTCGACGGAGACAAGCTGTTGTTATTCCGGACAAATCCAGTAAAACCGGCCAGGTTTCGCAATGGATGCAAACCCAAGTGGGCACGCCAGACGACTCGAGAGGGGTGTAACTCTCGCACTGACAGCTCCCCCCTGGCGCGAACGCAGTGAGCTCTGGGCGCGCAGCGCCTCAGCTCCGAGCGCCAGAGTGGGT